>Ga0180300_10001547_pt1 | contig 10685 bp, 11 predicted proteins | sample GuaBasSediGuay15_FD_121798 | JGI IMG/M metagenome (GOLD analysis project Ga0180300, IMG submission 121798) | Subseafloor sediment microbial communities from Guaymas Basin, Gulf of California, Mexico - Guay15, Core 4569-2, 21-24 cm | ecosystem: Environmental > Aquatic > Marine > Hydrothermal... | reverse complement strand
TTGAGCTAGGGCTCTTCTTTTTCCAGCTTTGTATATGGAAACTTTGTGAGTTTGATGTGACTTGCACCTTGTACAGTAGGTGGCTATTTCTTTAGGCATCCTCATTTTGTTCACTGTCGTTTCGGTATAGAACAAGCAGCTCAATTATATACTTTACCTAGTTAAATAAAACATTACTGAGAAATGGGATGATGATTGAATATATGTTTACACGATGTAGGCAAGAGTTTTTTCCTGAAATAGCTCTGTATCATTTTGATTCAAGGCTTTCCATCCCATCATTAGTAAGTCTATGAAAGTTTCTTGAACAAACTCCTCAACTGATGAGTAGTCTAAATCAAATTCTTTTATGAGTTCCCAGATTTGGTGGTAACATTCTTTTGATATTGGAATTTCTATTGTGTTTCCGAAAATTCTTGCGTCTTCATCAATCAAGGTTTGTAAGAGTTCATTGTTTGGTTTGAGTTTATGAGCTTCCTTGATAAATTCGAAAATTCTAGCGAGTTCACCTTCAAGCTGAATTCTGATAAAGACTTTGCTCAAGTCACCCCACCTACATAATCTATCATTGATGTAGAGTGAAATAAAAACCCCTATGAAAAAATCTTATAGAATTCAGTTCACAAATGTGCATAGCTAAAAGAGGGGGACGTTGTATAGAGTAATACTCATCTGCTGATTCAGCTATTGTTTAGTCTCCTCTTTCTTTAGGCGCACTACTTTTGACGCATTGTTTGCTCCAGCAAACGCTGCTAATCCCAAAATCTCTCCCTTCACCATATCCATGGGAATCGCAAACACAATCGTATTGCTTTGGTCATAACTAATATCCTCTAAGCTTGACAATGTACGCAAATACATCGCCCGTCCACTCATCTTTTTCACCGCTTTCTCCAAGTTTTCCGCTGCTGTTAACTCGCCTTCGCTTTTAATAATCACCGCCCGTTTCTCTCGCTCAGCTTCAGCCTGTCGTGCAATCACACGTTTCATATCTTCAGGCAACTCTACAGTCTGTAACTTCACTGAAATGATGTCTACGCCCCAATCCTTTGTTTCTCTCTCCACAATCTTTTCAATCTTATTTGCAATCTCGTCTCGTCGTGCCAACAACTCATCCAGCTCTACATCCCCTACTACATCTCGCATCGTTGTTTGTGCATACTTCATTACGCTGTTCCACACATTCTGGATGTTAACAAGGCTATCCTTCGTATCCACCACTTTCATGAACACCACTGCGTCAACGCTCACACTGATGTTATCTTTGGTCATGACTTCCTGTCGCGAAACATCTAAAGTAATGATTCGCTTGTCCTGCTTCAGAAAACTCTCTGCAAATGGCCATTTGAAGAAGAAGCCAGGTCCCACAAGCCTTTGGAATTTCCCGAAGCGCAGTATGATTGCTTCTTCCCATTCTTTGTTAATCGCTACGGTGGCTGGTAGAAATATCACAGAAGCTAATGCAATAACGCCAAATAAAGCAGATATAGGTCTTGGAATGGCAAGAATGGTTAATGCTAGAAATATTAGAAACAACGTTAGAAAAGTCGCAAATGGAGCAGGGGAACCCGAGTATTCTTCACCATTCCGCGTATTATCAGTGTTCACGGTTTTATTCATTCTCAAAACTCACCTCCTTTAATATTGTCATTGTCTTTACAATGCCTATTTCTCTTTTTTGATGTCGCGGGTCTACCAACCGTGGTTGCTAACTATAGAATACGAGTTCTTATGAAAAATTGTTCTTACTCTTTTATTTCTATTTCCATGGCTACCTCTTGCTTAATGAGAGCCTTAGCGTTTTCAACAGGCAAAGTTGCTATGTCCTCTGGTTTGAAGGGTCCATATGTTTTCATGTCAGCGCCAATTATGGCTGGAACCTCTTTGAGAAACCGCACCACCATTCCCTTTGCCTTCTTTTTCATCTTCTTACTTGGCAGGTGTCCTCTAGAAATTTCTTTAAACAACGCTTGATAAGACTCTGCGAGTGGCTGGATTTCCGCGTACAACGGTTCCTCCTCCTCAGTTAGGTGTTCTTTGGGCACGGTTTTTCCCGCTTTAATCATATCTAAAGATTTTTTGTATCGAAGCTGAAGAAGTTTTTTAATGAGCGCCTTCACATTTTTGAACTCCCGTTCCATCAGCTTGGCTCTCGTTGTTTTCTTATCCAACATTCGACTCTCCTCCCGCATCTTCCTCACATAATCAGCCAGCCTAACATAGAAATCCTTAGGAAGCATCTGAATTTCCACGCTTTCCCTCTCTCTTCTCCAAGCTTCATAAAGCTCCTCGTACACTCTATTCTTCCCCCTTCACTTTCGCCATCCCCTTACATAGAAGCAGAAGCGCCGCTGCAGTTGGCAACTCAACTTGTCGATTTTTGTATGGACCATAAGTTTGGTCTCCCAACCTAAATTGAGGAGCATCTTGCACAATAATCTTTAATGTGCCTTCTTTAAAGGCTATGGCACTCTTGAAAGGGTCAAAACTCTCGAAGCTATTGATAGGTATCTCAATTTTTTTTAAGCCAGTTTTTCCATGCAACGTATTATTGAGCCTTATCAAACGGCGAGTATCCGTAGTTACTACCGTATCAATTTTGGCTGCCTGCATCTCCGCCGCGTGTTGAGCTATTTTTCTCCAGCTTGCAGCGCCCACGCCCTTTATGATTCCCCATGGTCCCTTTTCTTTCCAGCTCTCTAAAATTGCATCTTTACGTTTGATAAGGGTGTCGATAACTTTTTTCTTTAACCCTATCTCTTTTAGGTCGTTTAGGGTGGCTTTTGAAAGAAATTCGTAGGTTCCTCTGGCGATTCTTCCGCTCCATCCTGGGTCGTTTAGGCTAGGTCCAGTTAGTATGCTTGCTTTTCTTTCTCCTTTCTCCTCTACCAATCCGTGGAGCTTTGTTTCAAGTCCTAGTCCAATGATGTAGTCCACTATTTCCTTGCGTGCCATTGAATCAAGCAGTTGAATCTTCTCGCTTTCCACGTGAAGATGGTATCCTCGGTGTCCAGAAAAGTATAGTTTCATTTCTTTAGTGGAAAAGCCGAAGTCTTGTTTCAGCATGTCCATAAGTTTTATTGTTTCGGTTTTAGCGGATTCCAAACAGACTTCGCATGGCCATGTTTTATCGTCAAATCTGTGTTCTCCGCATGCGGGGCACTTTTCGGGCAGTACGCCTTTCCCTGTGATGCCGCAGTTGTTGCATGTCCATGCGTCGTGGATTTTTTCGCATGGGGTTGGGATGTGGTCTGCGTCTATGTCGAAGATTAAATCTGCGCCCAGCCAGCCTTTTTCCTCCATTTCTTCTTCGGGTCTTTCATAGTAGGCGCTTGAGTAGTAGACGTCTGAGGGAACCAGTGTTTTCAAAGATTTTGCTAGGTCGTCTACGTTCTTGAAGCCTTTATGTCTAACCATAACTCTTCCAGTGAACATGAGAAATCCGAATTCACGTTTTTCAATTAGAGTGGGCGGTTGGAGGCTGGATGAATGCTTCTGATAGTATTCTGAGAATTTGTTTTTAACAAACTTTTTCGTTTCTATTTCTTTCACGCCCGCTCTACTGGAGCTTCTGCCTTAATAGTTCTCAGCTTCCTTCGATAATAAGCAAGTGGATGCCGTACCTTTCTGCATATCTCATCCATACCAATGCAGACTCCATGAGTGCGCAGCGTGTCGCATCTGGGTGGAATATACTTTGTCCGTGAGCCGCGTTCACCAGCTATGTGCTCCACTTGATAACGGGTTAGTCTTTCTTTGAAGTCAGAGAGCGAACGATAAAGATTGACCACTTCCTCAGCGGTCATACCTATGTTTGTTAGAAAAGATGTTAACGCGAAACGACCTATATGAGAAAGGTGGTGTCCAGAAGTTATGTTATCATACATGTGTTTGATGCAGGGTGGAAAAGCGGAAACAACAATCTCTTCAGGGAATCCTTCCAATTCAATCTTTCCTTTCTGCTTCGTAAACGCTTGTTTTAATCGTTCCACACGGTCAGCAACATTCTGTGGCAACGCAACTTTTTCCTTAACATCCAGTTTTTTCTCGATGTGCACACGCACCTCCTCTTCCAAGAGGCGGGCTGCGTCATCTTTTGTTAGATAAACTTCTCCGTTAAGCATAATGCGGTTGACAAGTTTCCATCCTTTAGCCTGAAATCTTGTGGCGTTTCTTAGATAGTCCGTAAAGAATAATGCAAATTCGTAGGGCGGTTTATCATCGGCTAGTCTAATTTTCCAGTTGAAGATTTTTGCGATTTCTAGAATTTTGCTTTTGCTTTTTTCTTCTTTGAGCAAGTTATAGACTCGTTTTGCCTCAGCTAGAGCATATCTTCGTTTCATACGCTTGTCAGCTGTGGAAGCCACCATCATTACTGCGACTGGAAATGAGGAGATTTCAATTTCTTCTTTACGTAACTGTGTGCTCACTAGAGCGTAGAGAAGTGCTTCCTCTATTCTGTGCTCTGCTCTGTTCAGTATAGGTTCACTTATATCCTCGATTTTAAGGTCTAACTCCTTCACATACTCAGCTGCCTCGTTGATGAAAGGATACTTAGCCAAATCGCTTCTAGTGAATACCTACCTCCCCTCCGGGCTTCCGTGTTACTCCACCTCTATGCGAGGAGCCAAGTAAAACGTTAACTTACCCTCTTCTGGCTGTTGGAAATCCAAGCGAATTGGCATATCAGTGGAGAACTCAAGGGTAGCTACATCAGAAGTTGCAGCTGCAGCCTTAACGATATCAGAGAGATAACTTAAACTAAACGTGGCTTTAGCCGCCTCCTTAGCTTCCAAGTCTAGAAGAGCATCACTTCCCTTCTTCATCTCAATAGTGGCACCCATAATGTCACCAGCCGCGCGCATCACCATTTTTTCCTTATCTACCTCAAAGCGAACATGGTCACTCACTAGGTTAGCGTCTTCAATAGCCTGAGAAAGCCCATCCGTCGTAATCTTTAATCTCACGTTAAAAGCAACTTTCGGAGTTGGAACCTCCTCCTCCACAGCTTCTAGAGTTGGCATGTTGAAAGAACGCATATATTTCCCAGTAATCGTCAATTGTAGCCGCCCAGTTTTCTCATCCAAAGAGAGTTCCACAGCCTCATCCTTTCCAGTTCGCCTCAACAACTTAAGCATTTCACTGATGTTTATGCACATTTTCATTGGTTCACTGCAAGTATACTCATCGAACACGGTTTTTGGCCACTCGAAATCAACCATGGCTACTCGTGAAGGGTCCATGGCGCGAAGTTTTATTCCGTCAGGATTAATGTCGAAGGTAGCCTCGTCTATGAGAGTTGCGATAGCGCTGATCATGTCTTTCAGAAGTTTTGCATCTGCCACTTTGGCTTTAAACAACTATAAACCTCCTTAACGCTATTGTTAATTGTTATCTAAGTTTTAAAGTTTGGTGTTTTACATTTACTAGAACTATTAATAGGCACCAGTTGATTTCAGTTTTCCATAATGACCCTTAATCCACGAGACTTTAAAGGTTCAATGACACTTGGTCTGCTGAGAACAGTGAGCAAACTATAACCGATCACAGCGATAGCTATCAAACTACTTATAGTGATGCTAATCATCATTGCAGCCCACTCTGGCAAGCTTAATCCGAAGATGTCCGGCGGTGGAAAGAATAACCACAAGTACCCTCCACCAACTATAATACCGATAGGCAAAGCACCAAGGACACAAGCTAACAAACGATGTTTTCTAAGCAAAAGTATCACACTTGCAGCAATGAGATTTGCAATGGGACCGAATATAAGGTCGGAGGGACCAAGCCAATAGTAAGCGTTGCCTAAGAAGCCTCCAATGGTAACTCCAGCAACTACTGGCCAACCGAAGAGCGCAGCCAAGGGAATCAAGCAATCTGCCACTCGAAGCTGAACAGGACCATAGGAAATCGGAGCCAAAACAATGACAAGAATTGCATACAAACCCGTGAAAATCGCTGTTAGACTTAAATCTCTACTATCCACTCTTTTTCACCTCCCTAAACCCGGGGTTTATATGGCGGAACGGGTGGGAGGAGCCCACTCACCCGCCAGAAACAATTCCGCTTCTTTTGGTTATTTAAGCGTTCCGATGCTTATAGGCGCTAATGCTTATTACAAACCTTTGCTAATTGTTAGGATTTGATGGTGGAAAGATATGAGGTTTATCCAGAGCGCAATCGGCATATCAAAGCTTATTTTAATCCTGCTACTGTTGACCTCTGCCATAGTTGGAGCAGTCTTATCTTACATGTGGACTGAAGGCTATTACCAATCCATAGGCTTTCAAATTCCAGAAACCGCTAGCGTAACCATAACCAACATAACCTTTGACCCGCAGAACCCAACTTTTTTCAATGTCACGGTCCTTAATCCTTCTTTCTCTCCATCTAACGTCAACATCACAAAAATTATGGTGTCCACGGAAGATGGTGTTTTTCATAATGTATGGGGAGTGCGTCCTTCTCTCCCAGGTGAACTGCGGATAAGTATGTCTAAAACCTTTAAGTGTGTTTGGAACTGGGCGGACTATACTGGTCAAGATATAATAGTTCACGTCTTTGTTAGTGATGGGACGGGTTCAAACTTAGAGAAAGCGGCACCGCTCGTAAAGCTTGCCATCACCGATATGGTTTTTAACTCTACGATAAGCGAGAACAGCTTTAACGTGACCGTTCGAAACTTTGCTTTGTCTGCTGCGGATGTTGATGTATCAAGGATAACTGTGAGTGCGAATGGAACTATTCGAGAAATAAATGTTACAAACCCAGAGCTTCCGTATGTGCTTAATAAAAACTCTACTGTAACGTTTGTGTGTTCATGGAACTGGACTGCTTATCAGGGCATGATAACAGAAGTTACTGTATATACTTTACAACATTTCAAAACGTCAAAAACCATTACAATTCCCAAAGAATAGAGTATAGCCAAATGGAATTTAGTGCATCCACTTTTTTAGTATAAACTTCACTCCAAAAAATATTCGACGGGTATCTCCACTAACTAATCAACGTTCCCTCATTTGGGTCCTTTACAAGCTTCTCAAATTCTTCCATCAACCGTTTCGTGATAGGTCCTCGCTTGCCGTTGCCTATAATTCGTTTGTTTATCTCTCTCACGGGCACAATCTCGGCTGCGGTTCCTGTGAAGAAAACTTCGTCTGCGTTAAACAACTCGTTAGGTGTGATATTTCTCTCCACTACAGTGTAGCCTAAATCCTCTGCTAGCTTCATCACTCTATTTCTCGTTATTCCAGCTAAGGCTCCTGTAGAAACCGGGGGGGTGACGACTTTTCCTTCCTTCACCATGAATATGTTGTCGCTGCTTCCTTCGGCAATGAAGCCTCTCTTATCCAAATATATCGTCTCATCTACACCAGCTATGTTTGCTTCAATCTTGGCTAAGATGCTGTTCATGTAGTTCAGCGACTTCACCTCATGGGTAGTTGCGTCCACAAGGTCCCTTTTCACCCAAGAGATGATGGCTGTCATACCTTTTTCCTTAGCTTCAGCTCCGTAAATTTGTATCATCGGCTCAGTGATAATGATGACTGTTGGTTTAGGGCATTTTCTTGGGTCAAGTCCTAGGTCTCCTTCACCTCTCGTAACAATCAAGCGGATGTAAGCGTTTTTAAGATTGTTTTTCCTAAGCGTTTCCAGCACAGCCTGCATCATTTCATTCTTTGTCAATGGTATCTGCAACATTATAGTGTGGGCGGATTGGTATAGTCTGTCCAAGTGTTCTTTAAGCTTGAACACAACACCGTCGTAAGCGCGTATCCCTTCGAAAATTCCGTCTCCATAGAGCAAGCCGTGGTCGTAAACAGAAATTTTAGCCTCTGATTTGGGATAGAACTTTCCGTCGATGTAGATGAGAAGCTCCTTTTCCACGTTTAATCCTCTCCAAACTCTTTATCATATCCCAGCAACTTTTGATATAGTTTTTGCATTCTTACCTGAAAAATCTTGGTCTCTCAGACAGGCGTCTAGGAAGCGTTAAAGGTTTAAACGGCATATTCTTAATTTTCTCCTCCACTTCCTCTATGAAATCCTGAAGCTGGATTTTCCTAAGCTCTCTAGCCCTTCTATCCCTTACTGATAGAATGCCTGAGTCAATTTCTTTCTGCCCAATCACGAGCACGTAGTTAATCCACTCTGTTTCTGCCTCTCTAACTTTCTTTTGAAGTGTTAGAGAACGGTCATCTAAATCAACTCGTATATGATGCTTCTCAATTTCATCAGCTATTTTCTCAGCGTCTTCAATGAATCTATCAGAAACAGGTATCACTCTCACTTGGGTGGGTGAAAGCCAGAGCGGTAATATCGGAACGTTTCCCTTCTTTTGCTCTCTATAAGCCTTCTCCAGCATAGCATACACACATCTTTCGATGGCGCCACTGGGAGAACAGTGCAAAATTAGTGGATGACGTTTCTCTCCTTTCTCGTCAACGTAGGTTATGCCATATCTTTCAGCATTTTCAATGTCAATCTGGTCTGTTGATAGTGCAGAAGCCTTATCTAGATTATCCACGAAATTGAACTCCCATTTTAGCACGAAATAGAAGAATCGTTCCTTCCACATCTCAACCAACACAGGCTTACCCATCTGCTTTACTAAGGAGACAATGAAGTCTCTATTTTCTTCGAGAAAGCCTTCGGTAAACCGTATCGCCATCTCATAGTCATCTTTACCTAACTCTAAGCCTTCGTCCAAAACCTTTCTACACAACTCAAATCTAAGGAAGAACTCTTTTTTCGCCTGCTCTAAGTCAGCGCATAAAGCGTGACAGTCGGGCATAGTGAATGCTCTAAGCCTTCTTAGTCCAGCGAGTTCCCCGCTTTTTTCTCTCCTGAAGCTGTATCTTGTTAGCTCGTAGATTCTGAAGGGGAGCTGTCGATATGAAAACTGAGCGTCATGCGCCATGAGAAACTGACCGAAACAAGCGCTGAACCTCAAGAAGAGTTCTTTTTCACCCGAGCTCAGCACGTACTGTCTCGCTGGGAACCGATCAAGATAGTTGGCTAGGCTTGGGTGTTGGAAATCGTACATGATTGGTGTTTCCACTTCCATAGCTCCATACTCTATCACTTTCTGCGTCACAAATTGTTCCAGCAACGATTTTATTAGACGCCCTTTTGGGTACCATCTAAAATTGCCTGGGTCGCTGCCGGGCTCGTAATCAGCGAGTTCTAGTTTTCTCATCAGCTTTACGTGAGGCGGGATTTGTTGAACCGCCCTCACCTTCTCAATTTCGTATCTTGCAAACTTTTTCAGATTAGCATGCTTAGAAAAGTCGAATTTCTCAGCTGGAATCATCTTTCCATCCGTTTGCATGATAAACCATGAGGGCTTTAACTTCTCTTCTGCCTTCAAAGCCTTTGAGACAACTTCTTTCTCCTCAGCTTCGGTTGGCAAAATCACTTTGGACTGTTCAGCTAAGGGATGACCCTTTATGGAGATTGAAAATTGTTTACACCAGCCAAAAGGAGTTCGGTGGGTTTCGATTCCAGCCTCTTTTGCATATTTTTCCATTGCTTTTATGACTTTTAAGGCGTCAGCTGGTTTCGCTAGGTTGCTGCTTAAATGAGCGTAAGGATATATCAGAACTCTGTTAACCTTTAGTTGCTTAAGAGACGATTTTACTTCTTCCACCGCCTTTCTAGCAACAACTTCATCGTCTCCTTTTTCAACGCATGTGAACAACACCGCTAGTTCTTCGAGTCGCTGTTTCTTTTTCTCAGCTTCTTCTGCTATCGCTATCTCTTTTTCTATCGGTTTGTACTCTATGAAGTTGGAGTGCAGTTGAAGTATCCTCAAGCCACGTTTTCGCCTCCCTTTCTTCCCTCAAACCTCTCTATACTCTTGCACGCTCGAGAAATTGTTGACAGGTAGAGTTCCACGAGACATAACATTTCTTAATCTTGCACCAACCTTTCTCATCAGTTCTAAGCTCATAGTGGAAACAGTCTCTGCAGTATCTCCCTCTCTCTTTTCTATGTCGCAACATACGCAACCAGAACATTAATGCGAGTGCATGCCCGCGCGCGCCCTCTTTTATGCTCATTCCCAATCACTTATCTCATTATTTTGTTTGGAGCTTGTCGCTCAACCCATATGCCTCCACTTTTCTAACATCTTATCTTTCTTAGTCTCCCTCTTGAATTCTTTATAATGATCTTTGCAGAGGTAGACTCTTCCCCTCCCCTTTCCACCCACGTTTAACCCTGCTCGACTCACCTTCTCGTTGGATAGGGAGCGAACTGCTTGTTTGCCGCATCCAACCACGCTGCAATTGACGCCCTTACCCACTCGACCCAAGCTATGCCCTCCAATAGTCTTGTATTAAACGGTTAATCGTTTAAGCTCTTTCTCATAAATTCTAACAGCCCTCTTATAGGTTTCTTCCTTCTCCCCAAACACTGCGGGTCCCAAGCCTTCCACAACGAAGGAGGCGGATGCTGAGCCTATGCATGCGCACCACACTGGGTCTTTGCCTTGAACATATTCGGCTAGGAAAGCGCCGATGAAGGCATCTCCTACGCCCGTTACGTCTTGAACTATCTTTGGTTTGCATGCTGGGATTTCATAGAATTCTTCATTGAAAAACAATGTGGCTCCTTTCGTGCCCTTAGTTACCATTATTATTTTTGCTCCATGCTCGTGAGTTTTCTGCATAGCTCGACGG
>Ga0180300_10001546_pt1 | contig 10686 bp, 8 predicted proteins | sample GuaBasSediGuay15_FD_121798 | JGI IMG/M metagenome (GOLD analysis project Ga0180300, IMG submission 121798) | Subseafloor sediment microbial communities from Guaymas Basin, Gulf of California, Mexico - Guay15, Core 4569-2, 21-24 cm | ecosystem: Environmental > Aquatic > Marine > Hydrothermal... | reverse complement strand
TGCCCCATATCCTTGAAAACCTATGGTGTTGAGCCCTTAGTCCCGGGGCTATTGGGCAGATCCCTCGCTGAACTCGGAGAAGGTCTTCACCACTACCCCCTCGGGGACCTCGACGGACTCGGCCAGGCGCTCCCCCACCACGTACCTCACCCCCTTCTCCTTCGCGAGGTCCAGCAGCCTGGCCGTTATGATGCCGTCGAAGGCGATGAGGTAGACGTCCTTCGTCTCCTTCAGCGTCTCGACGAGCTGACTCACGGGGACGCGGCCCAGCTCCTTCCCATCCTTGGCCATCAGCACCCCCTCTAAGGTCCCCCTGAGCTTCGACGCCAGCGTCCTCACCTTCTCCATGAGCTTCAGCTCCCCTATGGGCACCCTGTTCTCCAGCGCCTGTCGGATCTCCTCCAGGCTGAGGTCCTCGACCTCCTTCCCCCTCGGCGCCCTCGCGACGTATTTTATGTTCGCGACCTGGAGGAGCTCCTTCAGTATAAGGTCTCCTCCCCTGTCTCCGTCGAGGAAGGCGGTGACCTCCTTCTTCTTGGAGAGGTTGATAATGGTCTTCGGTATCTTGACCCCCTCGAGGGCGATGACGCCGGTGTAGCCGCACTTCATGAGGTTTATGACGTCGGCCCTCCCCTCGACGACGATGATACTCTTCGACTCCGCGATATCGGGGGTCGCGGTCAACTTCTCGGCGCCGTACGTCACCACCTGCCCCTGCCTCTCAACCTTAGCCACCTCCTCGACGATCTTCTCCGCGTCCTGGATCTCCCGGACCACCCAGTCCTTGAGGAGCTCCTTCGCCCTCTCGATGATCTGCCTCCTCTTGACCATCCGGATGTCCTTGATCCGCTCTATCGTGATCTTAGCCTCGCAGGGCCCGACGCGGTCGACGCTCTCCATCGCGGCGGCGATGATCGCCGTCTCGGGCCTATCGAGGCTCGATGGCAGCTCTATCCTCCCCTCCGTCCTGTCCTTCTCCGAGTTGAGGTAGATGTTTATCCTCCCGATCTTCCCCGACTTGAGGAGCTCCCTCAGGTCGAACTCGGGTGGTAGGAGCCCCTCCGTCTGCCCGAAGATGGCCCCTATGACGTCGTGCTTCTCGACGACGCCGTTCACGACGAACTTAGCCTCTACCACGTACTTTATACCTGCTGTCCTTTCCTTCATCCTTTTATCATCCTCCTTCTTTTCCATTCAGATCACCCTCCCCGCAGAACCCCTCCTACGCGGGCCCTCTTCTTGGGGAGTGATAGAATCAAACCCCAGGTGCCTATGAAGGGAATGAGACGGTAAGCCATTACCGGTTGACTCGTACTCATCCGCCTGCGGTGAGAGTGATTCTGTTACAGAGAATATTACGTCCCTCCATAAAAAACTTTCATAGGAAGGAGAGTTTTATATTGAGAATGTAACCTGTATGGTATGATTGGGGAGATTCACATGACGATTAGAGTGGCGATAAATGGGCTTGGGAGGACAGGGGGCCTCGCATTTAGGGCCGTCTTCGAGAGAGGGGCGAAGGTGGATGTCGTCGCTGTGAACCACAGAACGAAGGCTAAAAACCTAACTATGGCTGAGACGCTGGCCCACCTCCTAAAATACGACACAATCCACGGGAAGTTCCCCTTCTCGGTCGAGGCGAAGGGGGATACTCTCATCGTCGAAGGAAAGGAGGTGAAGGTCTTCTCGGAGCCGGACCCGGCGAAACTCCCCTGGAATGAGCTGGACATCCACACCGTCGTTGAGTCCACGGGAAAGTTCACGGACCGTGAGGGTGCCTCGAAGCACCTGGAGGCGGGGGCGAAGAAGGTCCTGATCTCCGCGCCTGGGAAGAATCCCGACGTAACGATCGTCCCGGGGGTCAACGATGACGAGTACGACCCAATGAGGCACAGGATCATCTCACTCGCCTCCTGCACCACGAACTGCGTCGCCCCTGTTGCGAAGGTTCTAGATGATTACTTCGGCGTCGAGGCAGGGCTGATGAACACGGTCCACGCCTATACGAACTCACAATTGCTACTGGATAAGCCACACAGGGATCTCAGGAGGGCGAGGGCTGCAGCCCTAAATATCATCGTGACCACGACGGGCGCGGCTAAGTCAACGGGGCTCGTCTTACCGAAGCTGGCTGGAAGGCTCGACGGTTTAGCCTTAAGGGTTCCCGTGCCAAATGTATCCATCGCCGATCTCACTGTGAAGCTGAAGAGACCGGCGACGGTTGAGGAGGTTAATAGGGCCTTTAAGGAGGCTGCGGAGGGGCCACTCAGGGGTATTCTAGACTATACGGAGGAGCCCCTCGTCTCCTCCGACTTCATCCACGACCCCCACTCCGCCATCGTCGACGGGCTCTCCACGATGGCGATCGGCGACCTCGTCAAGGTCCTCGCCTGGTACGACAACGAGTGGGGTTACTCCTGCCGTGTCGTGGATATGCTGGAGAAGATGGGGGAGGCAGAGGGCCTGTAGTGGCGTCAAGGGGTCCCGGCGGCTTGGGTCTCCTTGAAGACCTCCAATAGTTCCTCCCTTTTCTTGAAGTGCTCTCGAAGGGGTGAGATGATCCTATTCAGCTCCCTGGCGACGTTCTCCTTCAGGTCCTTCGGGTGTAGCTCCCCCCTTCTATACGCCTCCTCCAGCTCCCCGTAGCTCGAGTACTCGACGTCCCCTCCATACTTGGTGGGGCGGGTTATGAGGAAGGTCTCCCTCTCCCTGAAGATGATGTAGCGGGTTATCTCCAGCACCGGGTTCAGGTCCACGACCCTCTCGGGGCAGTAGGCCCTGTTGATCTTCGCCCTGATCTCCTCCTCGCTGTCATGGATGAAGATGCAGGTCCAGGGCTTCGACTTGCTCATCTTCGCGGTTATGATCCGCTCCCGCCGGCTCATCGAGGTATCCGGCCTCTCCAGGCCCATGAGGAGGTGGTGATGGAGGGGGATGGGCTTCCTCCAGCCGAGCTTGGGGTAGACCTCACGGCAGAGGACATGCACCTTCCTCTGGTCCATCCCCCCATGGGGGATGTCGGGGCCGAGGTACTTAACGTCAACGGCCTGCATGGGCGGATAGAGGTACTGGGCGAAGCTGAGCCTCTCCCTCTCGCTCCTCCCCATGATGGTGAGGCATCGGGTGTTACGTGCGAGGGTGATGTGCCTACAGAACCTCATGATATCCCTCCAGTACTCGTCGTTGTTATGGTAGAGGTCCGAGCCCAGGATGACCCTCACCCCGGGGCAGAAGAACTTGAAGGCCTCCTCATAGTACCTCGAGGCCTTGATGATGTTCTCCCACACCCCTCCAAGCTTGTTGTTGATAAAGCTATGCCAGTCAGCGAGGTAGACCGTGCAGTCCACACCGGCCTCCATCAGGTCCCTTATCTTGTAGCCTGAGAGGAAGAGGGTGCCGAGGTGGAGGAGGCCGGAGATCTCGAACCCGATGTAGTGCTTGGGGTGGGGGTTCGTCTCCAGCAACTCCCTTAACTCCTCCTCGGTGATGACTTCCTCCGTCGGATCCCTCAGTATCAACTCCATCTTCGTCGTTACGTCCAAGGCGGATCACTGTTTATGGAGGAATGAAGACCCTGATGTTAAAATCTTTTTGGGATGGGCGCCCCTGTCCCTTGCAACAAACTCTCATCCTCATTGATGGGACGACGTCCTCCTCGGATGAGCTCTCTGGGATGCAAGGCCTCCCGGCGCCCATCCCAGCCCGCCTGTCCCATGGCTGGGTAACTCAACCTTCACCGGCGGAACCCCTCTGGAGAGTCCGTCTGCATGGGCTGGGGTCTCGGCGGGCGGTTATAAGATAGCCCAAAGGGACTTATTTTTCTTCCGATACCCCAGGACCGCGGGAAGGTCAGTTTTTTATAGAATTTAAAATCATTTTCAAAATATGCAAGAGCGGGGAATTCCCTCTCCGGAGGAGTTCTTCGGCTTCAGGATGGGGGCTGATCGGAAGCTCGCCCGCTGGGACAAGATCGTCGAGTACTTCGAGCTGCTCGGCGAGAGGTCTCCTCGGATCAAGGTTGTCAGGCTTGGGAAGTCCACTGAGGGAAACCCCTTCATCTTGGCCATCATAACCTCCGCTGAGAACATGGAGAAGTTGGAGAAGATCCGGGAGATGAGCTGGCGTATCGCCCATCCGAAGGGGTTGTCGGAGGATGAGGTGGAGGAGATCATCAGGGAGGGGAAGACGGTGGTGGCGATGACGATGAGCATCCACGCGACGGAGGTCGGGGGAACGCAGATGGCGCCGGAGCTCGCCTATGACCTCGTCACCTCAGAGGACCCCACTATCCAGAGGATCCGGGAGAACGTCGTCTTCCTCCTCTTCCCCTGCTTCAACCCCGACGGCCAGATCATGGTCGTCGATTGGTATAACAAGTGGCTAGGAACGGAGTACGAGGGCTGCCGCCTCCCCTGGCTCTACCATAAGTACACCGGCCACGATAACAACCGGGACGCCTTCACCCTCACCCAGGTCGAGTCCCAGATGGTCTCCCGTGTCCTCTACCAAGAATGGTTCCCCCAGGCCTACATCGACTTCCACCACATGGGGAGTTACGGAGCCCGGTTCTATATACCCCCCTTCGCCAACCCGATAGATGAGAACGTGGACCCCCTCATCTGGGCGGAGCAGCAGCTCTACGGGGCCCATATGCTGGTGAAGCTGGAGGCCGCGGGTAAGACGGGGGTCGAGTACGCCGCGACCTACCCCGGGGAGTTCATGCCTACCTTCAACTACGTCCCCTGCTGGCACAACATCTGTGGGATGCTCACTGAGTCGGCGAGCGCGAGGCTCGCGACCCCCATCTACGTCCATTATCATCAGCTCCAGCCGAGTCGCCGTGGCCGACCGGAGTACAGGGCCCAGGTGAACTTCCCCCACCCCTGGCCCGGGGGCTGGTGGAGACTCAGGGATATCGTGGAGCAGCAGAAGATCGCGGCCCTCGCGACCCTGGAAGTCGCCGCGAACTTCCGGGAGAGGATCCTGAGGAATATGTACCTGAAGGCGATGCGGTCCATAAAGCGGGGGGAGGAGGAGCCGCCCTATGCCTTCATCATACCGCCCCACCAGCATGACCCCCTCACGGCCTACAAGCTCCTGAGGACCCTCCGTGCCCTTGGAGTGGAGATCCATAGGGCTGAGAGGGCCTTCACTGTCGGGGGCGTGACCTACCCCGCCGGGAGCCACGTCATCTTCCTCTCTCAGACGGCGAGGCCCTTCCTCCTCTCCCTCCTCCGCAGGACCTTCTACCGGGACAGCCCCTGGACGAGGCAGAGGGATGGGACCCCCATCTCCCCCTATGACTTCGCCACTCAGACCCTGGCGGAGTTCATGGGCGTCAAGGTCGTGGAGGTCGCGGAGAGGTTCGAGGGAAGATTCAGGGAACTCAGGGAGATAAGGTTCCCGAGGGGAGCCCTCCGCGGCGGTCCAGACCACGGTTACCTCCTCGATGGAAGGCTCAACGACAGCTTCAAGGCGGTTAACAGGCTCCTCAAGAGAGGGCTGAAGGTCTTCAGGGCTGAGGAGGAGGTCAGAGTCGGGGAGGAATTCTTCCCGAGGGGGGCCTTCTACATACCCAAGCAAGAAGGGGTCGTTGAGGCCTTGGAGAGGGAGGCGAGGGACCTCCACCTCACCTTCCACGCCCTCGACTCGGACCCTGAATTCAAGAAGCATGAGGTGAAGCCCCTGAGGATCGGGATCTATCAGCGGTACTACGGCGGCAACATGGACGAGGGGTGGACTCGGTGGCTCCTCGAGCAGTACGAGTTCGAGTATTCGACGGTGAAGGATAAGGGGATCAAGGAAGGGAAGATCGCCGAGAGGTATGACCTCCTGATCTTCCCGAGCGATGCTACCCCCATGATCACGGGGGAGAAATTGGAGGAGTACTTCCAGAAGCGGTTCAGAGGCCGATTTACCATGCCGAAGTACCCACCAGAATACCGAAGCGGTATAGGAAAGGAGGGTGTCAATAAGGTAAAGGAGTTCGTGGAGGCAGGCGGGACGCTTATAACCCTCAATGAGGCCTCCAACTTCGCCATAGAGGAGCTGAAGCTCCCGATCAACAACGTGGTGAAGGACCTCAGCCCCAAGGACTTCTTCTGCCCAGGCTCCACCCTCAAGGTGAAGGTGGACGGGACCAGCCCACTGGCCTACGGCATCCCCCAGGACTGCCTCATCCTCTTCCGCAACTCCCCTGTCTTCGCCGTGAAGCCTGGGGAGAGGAACGAGGACTACAGGGTCGTGGTCAGCTACCCCGAGGAGAGAATCCTCCAGAGCGGGTGGCTCATAGGGGAGAGGTATCTGAGCCGCAAGGCCGCGCTGATAGACGCGAGGATGGGTAAGGGTCGAGTCATCCTCTACGGGTTCTCCCCCCAGTTCAGGGCTCAGACACATGGCACCTTCAAGTTCTTCTTCAATGCCCTTATCGACTGAAGCCAACAACCCCCTATTTTTTCCCACCACTTGATTCTGAATAAGTTTTGTTGAAGTTACTTCCCACCTTCTGGGATGCATCTCCTCCGGGAGGTGAGGACTCAAGTTGACAGCGCCGATTAATTTAGCGAAAAATTTTATACTGAATATGTTCAACATACTAGGATGTCTATCGAAAGTCTCGTGAAGAAAGAGATACGAGGACCAGTCAGAATATCTCCCACCCGATTGAGGCTTAAGATGCCTCCAGATGTGATAAGCTTGGCCGCCGGCGATCCAAACTTTCTTCTACCCGAGTATATCGCCGACGCAGTCTACAAGGCGATACGAGAAGGTTACACCCATTACTGCTTTGGGGGTGATCCTGAACTCAAGGAGGCCATTGCACGCTACTACAAGAAGTTCGGCTATGAGGCCGATCCGATGAAACAAGTGATCATCACAGCAGGCGGATCACAGGGCATCTTTCAAGCGTACGCCACGATTTTGAACCCAGGCGATGAAGTTATTGCCTTTGACCCATCCTACGGTGGCGGGAGGAGCCCTCTCAGATACTTCGGTGCAAAACTCGTCTTTTCGCCGATGAAGAAGGACGCCGAAGGTTACTTCCGAATCGACATTGAGGCTTTGAAGGAGAAAATCACTGAGAAGACCAAGGCCCTATATATGGAAAATCCTGGCAATCCCACGGGGATAGTCTATACCAAGGAGGAGTTAGAGGCAATAGCTGATTTGGCGAAGGATCACAACTTTATAGTAATCTCAGACGAGATCTACACTGAGTTCATCTGGGGTGGCAGGAAGCACATCCCTATCATATCGCTCCCAGATATGGAGGATCGGACGATAGTTATCATGGCCATGACAAAGATGTTCGCTTGGGCAGGCATGAGGACGGGCTGGATCATCTCAGGGCCAACTCTTACATCCTACATCAATCGCGTACCGACTGGGATCACTGGGGTGCCTTGGCCTATCCAGAAGGCTGCAATCGTCGCCTTGAATGGCCCCTGGGACTTCGTCAAGGGTCAGGCTGCGGAGTACGAGGAACGGATCGATTACTGTGTGAAACGGTTGAATGAGATGCCTAACATCAAATGCGTCAAGCCTGAAGGAGCCTTCTACCTCTTCCCAGATATCTCTGCGACAGGCCTCAAATCCGCTGAATTCTGTGCCAAACTCTTCGAACAGGAGAAGTTGAGGATCGTCCCAGGTTCGGCATATGGCCCCGCAGTAGGTGAGGGTCATGTCCGCATAGCACTTGTCAGACCCTTGTCAACTCAAACCATGCCGTCTTGGTTCAAGGTAGAACCTGATAAAACACTTGAAGCGGCCATGGATAGGTTAGAAAGATTCACCAAAAGTCTGGCGAAGTAGCTTCCCGCCTTTACCCTTTTTTGCTTTGTGGACTAATTATACTGTTGGTATATCAAAACCGCCATTTTTGGTTATAAATAGATCAGAGAGGGAGAAATTTTCCCTTTTCTCCCAGCCTCGAATATGGTTGAAAATGAGTTGAAATAGAAAAAGAGACTGAAATCAGTCTCTTCAAATAATTAACCCATAGGTGACCTATGTTTCAAATTTATCTGGAGTTTGTCCTCCTGCGGGTGGTGGCGTTGCCCACCTCACTCCTCGTAGCTGTATCCGATGAGAGCCAGGTATTCCAGGCCCCCGGCCATGAGGCTCATCTTCACGGTGGGCTCGAGCTGACTCTGATAGCGAGTTATGAAGTGCCTCAGTGTCTCGGTTCCCAGGTTCCTGTAGCTGATATCTAAGACCTTCAGACCTCCACCTTCCTTCTCCTTCGTCAAGAGCAGGACGACGAACTCCTTCAGGTCCCTCCTCTCCAATATCTCCTTCAAGCAGCCCATGGGATCATCATCGTCGCAGTCGAAGAAGATACGGGTCTCTTCTTCGAAGAACCTCCTGAACTTGTATCTGGGGATTATGAGACCCCGGAACTCCTGCTCAACCCTATCCAAGTAGGTGTTGCCCTCTACGACCTTTCCGGACAACCTTACACCTCTGATAAAAACTATCTAACCCAAGATAAAATTAAGGGTCCCCAGAGCGGAGATGCCTTTTTATCCCCTAACCTCCATAATTAAGGAGAGGTGTTGATATGGTTGAGGTCTTGAAGGGAGTCCATGTCATAGACCTCTCAGAGGAGGGGGGGCTCCCCCTGGAGTGCTACCTCCTCAACTGCGATGAGGGGGTCGTCCTCATAGACACGGGGATGCTCCCCTCGGCGATAGAGAGGATCGAGGCGGAGCTGAGAGCGATGGGGAAGAAATGGGACGATATCAAGGTCTGCCTCATCACCCACAGGCACGGAGACCACATAAGGAACCTGGCGAGGGTGAAGGAGCTCTCAGGCGCCGAGGTCATGGCCCATGAGGGGGACGTGGGGGAGATCGAGAAGGCGACGGGGGTCGAGGTGAAGGGCCTGAAGCATGGGGAGAGGCTCCCCTACTGCGGTGGGATAGAGGTCGTCCACGTCCCCGGGCACTCGGAGGGGAACTGCTGCTACTACCTCCCTGAGAGGAGGTTGATGATCGCCGGGGATACCCTCTTCGCCGACGAGGAGGGGGCTCTATCACCGCCGCCGGAGAGGTACTGCCTCGACGTGGAGCAGGCGAGGCGTGAGATCAAGAGGCTCCTCGACTATGACTTCGACGTCCTCCTCGTCACCCATGGCAGGAACACCATGAGGGATGCGCGGGAGAAGGTCAGGGAACTCTGCGAAAAAATAGGGGTGGCCTAAGCCAGCCTCCCCAGGACCTCCCTCACCACGGCACCGGGCTCGATCCCCAGCTCCCTCGCCTTAGAGGTGACACCCTCCACCTCCGCCTTCAGGACGTCCTCCACACTCCTCACCCCGCTGACGACGATCGCCGCTGCCCCGATCCTCTCAGCCACCTCCAGGTTTAGGTAGCCGCACATGATGAAGCCCTTATTCCCCACTATGAGGAGGAGGGGAGGGGAGCCCGGGAGCTCCGCCCTGAACCCCAGGAAGGAGTCCCCGTCCACCTTCACCTTGGTTATCTGAAACATCTCTCCACCCCTTGAGAAGGGGTGTGGGCTCGATTTAATCTTTGTCCATGGAGCCCTTGAAATGGTTTTTATGGTAGCCTTTCAACTTAGATCAGGGTTGGATGGGTCGATGGGCTGTGAGGACGTCTTCTCCCTCCTCTGCAGGCCTCTGCGTAGGCTGATCGAGGAGAGGGGCTTCAAGGAGCCGACGGAGCCGCAGAGGCGGGCGATCCCCCATATCCTGAGGGGGGAGAACGTCCTCCTCATCAGCCCGACGGCGACGGGGAAGACGGAGGCCGCCATCCTCCCCGTCCTCCACCTCTACCTCATGAGCGGGGAGAAGAAGCCCGGGATCAAGATCCTCTACATCACCCCCCTCAGGGCCTTGAACAGGGATATCCTCGACAGGCTGATGTGGTGGTGCACGAAGCTCGACCTGAACGTGGCGGTGAGGCATGGGGACTCCTCGGACGTGGAGAGGACGAGGCAGAGGAGGAGCCCCCCAGACCTCCTCATCACGACCCCCGAGACGCTCCAGGCCGTCCTCCTCGGGAGGGTGATCAGGAGGTACCTCCGCGCCGTCAAATGGGTGATAGTGGATGAGATACATGAGCTCGCCGATAACAAGAGGGGGAGCCAGCTCTCCCTCGCCCTCGAGAGGCTGAGGGAGGTCGCGGAGGAGGAGTTCCAGCTCATCGGCCTCAGCGCGACGATAGGGAGCCCCGAGAAGGTGGGGGCCTTCCTCGTCGGAGTGGGGCGCCCCGTCGAGGTCATCAGGGTCCCTGTGGCCAGGTCGATGGAGCTGAGGATCGTCTACCCGGAGCCCAGGGCCGAGGACTACGAGCTCGCCGAGAGGCTCTACACCTTCCCTGAGGTCGCGGCGAGGCTCAGGGTCATGAGGGAGTTGATCGAGGGGGAGAGGACGACGCTCATCTTCACCAACACCCGGTCCATCTCCGAGATCCTCGCGAGCAGGTTCAGGGTCTGGGACCTGGACTTCCCCCTCAGCATCCACCACGGCTCCCTGGCGAAGCCCTCGAGGATCGCGGCGGAGAGCGGCCTGAAGTCGGGGAACCTCAGGACCGTCGTCTGCACCTCCTCCCTGGAGCTGGGCATAGACATCGGGCACATCGACCTCGTCATCCAGTACATGTCCCCCCGCCAGGTCACGAGGCTCCTCCAGAGGGTGGGGAGGAGCCTCGTGACCTGGCGGGG
>Ga0180300_10001545_pt1 | contig 10686 bp, 6 predicted proteins | sample GuaBasSediGuay15_FD_121798 | JGI IMG/M metagenome (GOLD analysis project Ga0180300, IMG submission 121798) | Subseafloor sediment microbial communities from Guaymas Basin, Gulf of California, Mexico - Guay15, Core 4569-2, 21-24 cm | ecosystem: Environmental > Aquatic > Marine > Hydrothermal... | reverse complement strand
GCTTAGAAGAAGTAGCCAGATATGCTAAGTTTATCAGCTTTATAAAATCTGTGCTTTTATTCCATAGAAACACTAAAGCATACAGAAAAATATTTCAAAAGTCTAAAGGTAGGATTGAACAATAATTTCAACAAAATTCTGTTGCTTCACATTGCCAAATTGTTTGTTTTAGAGAATTTATTTCATTAATATTAGTATTGATTCAGGTTGATTTGGAAATTGAGAGAAAAATAAATAGTGAGATTCTTTATTATATCAATCATTCTGCGCGTCGTCTTGGAGAAAATCTTTTAGTCTACTATGTTCCCCCCAATCAGCAATATTCCCGGTGGTTAATCAATATATAAAAAGATACAAGGATAAAACTTTGATTTTAACAAAAAACATAAAAAAACAATGAAGGAGGAAAAAGTGAATATCTATGTTGGCAATTTGTCTCGCGAGTTAACAGAAAGGGAATTGCTGGATGCATTTCGGGCATTTGGAGAAGTCTCATCGACAAAAATTATTGTTGACAGAGATACTGGCGTTTCCAGAGGCTTTGGTTTTGTTGAAATGCCCAATAAAGAGGAAGCTGAATCAGCCATAAGCGGGCTAAATGGAAAGGAACTTAAGGGCCGCAAACTTGTAGTTAATGAGGCAAGACCACGCAGGAATAGGTTCGATCGAAGCGGACGCTATTAAGCCTTTTGTAACCGGGAGCCCTCATGGTTTAAGCTAACCTGAGGACTCCCCTTATCCCTTTGATTTTCAATGTTTATTGTTTTAGCAGGATTGAAAAAGGGATTGCTTTAACATTTGTTTTTCAGCAATATTTGAATGCCAAAATAATGCTGGAACATTAAAGTTTTCAGATTAGAATCACAATGTAATAAAAAGAAAGTTGCTAAATAATATATAGGATTGTCCAAATCCAAACGAGACTAATTATCAATAAACAGACTCAGCTTCGTACAGGATTTTTTGTTTATTAGATCCTCTTTCTTGTGATTTTATTTGCCTTTTAAACCTTCAGTTTCATTGAACCACAAGGACAATTACTACAACTTCTTTTCCGTAAGCAGTTTTTTGTCCGATACTGGGGATTCTGCAAATGTCGCACTTCTTTTTCCCCGTGGGTAGCTTGCTTTGAAACAGTACTTCTGCAAAACTTTTTCAGTGAGGAAAAAACTTGCAATGAGGTTGTCCTCTGGATCAATCGAAGACGACATTGACATTCTCGAAACCTCAAAAAACTGCTAAAAGAGGGAAAATTCACTGATTTCTACTACTGTCTCCAGTCTTTCGTTAAATTACTGTGACTCGCAATACCTTTTGAGTTCCCACCTCCATGCTACCTGCTGGATCCATTCACCATGAATGTGTTGTAATGAGCGGCACACTTTATTAATTTACCTCTGTTAGATTGGATTTCGAAAAATTTAAGGAGGGGAGATGCTCAAAAAATTATTAATGGCGTTTGTTATTCTTTTTAGTGTTGCATATTTCCAGGAAGCGGATTGGATAGATGGCCGACCTGATGGATGTACATCGATAATGGTCGGAAAACTTGCCTCCGCTGATGGGTCAGTGATAACCTCACACACCTGCGACAGTCACAGGACGCGGAGCTGGCTGAACATTGTTCCTCCAATGAAGCACAAGAAAGGTGAAATGCTAACTCTTGTCAAAAGAGTGAACTGTGATACTCTTGCAATGCCGGCCTATGCACATGTTCCCGTTGGTAAAATACCTCAGGTTGAGTATACTTACGGATTTATAAATACTGCCTATCCATGCATGAACGATCACCAACTTGCTATCGGGGAATCTACTTTTGGTGGGAGGAAATCTTTAAAATCAGATAATGGGTTGATAGACTGCCAGCAGCTCGTAAGGCTGATGCTGGAAAGATGCACCACAGCACGGGAAGCTATCAAACTTGCGGGTAAATTGCTAAAAAAGTATGGATGGATAGACTATGGCGAAGCCCTAACAATTGCAGATACAAGAGAAGTCTGGGTTCTTGAGATTGTGGGACCCGGTAAAGGAAATAAAGGGGCGATATGGGCTGCCCAGAGAGTACCAGATGACCATGTCTCTGTTGTTGCAAATGCCAGCAGAATCAGGCAGATTAACTTGTCAAACCCTGATTACTTTATGACCTCTGATAATGTCTTCCAGGTAGCGCAGGATAGTGGATGGTGGAATCCTGAAAACGGCCCATTTGAATTCTGTTATGCTTACGATCCAGGAGGACGAGTCTCCCTGGCAGCAAGACGCAGGGAATGGAGAGTCCTTGATCTCCTTGCTCCATCTCTTGGATTACATCCTGAATCGGAGAATTACCCTTTCTCGGTAAAGCCTGACACATTGGTTACCCTTGAAAAGTTGATATCCATTTTTAAAGACTACTATGAAGGAACGGATTATAATCCAATTAAGAATATCACCTGGGTAAACAAAGAGGGTAAGACAGAAATATCCCCCTTGGCGAATCCTTTTATGCCGTATGATATGCTTCCACTTTTTAAGATCAACGGTGGCTGGGGCTGGAGAGGGGAAAGAACTATAGCAAGATGGTATACGATGTACGCCACAATTACCCAGTCCCGCGAATGGTTGCCAGATGAGATCGGCGGGGTGGTGTGGCTTGCTCTGGATAATGTAGCTACTTCTATTTATGTTCCTCTGTATTGTAGCATAGAAGACGTCGCAGAGCCCTATAAGGTACCCGGCAGGGCAAAGGGGTTTACCAGAAAATCTGCCTGGTGGGCTTTTAATAGACTCGGAACCATTGCTGCACACAGATGGGGTGATATGAGATATGATATCGAAGAGGTATGGGGTCCAGTGCAGAAAGAGTTTTTAGATAATCAGGGAAAGATAGAGGAGAAGGCTTTAAAACTTTACAGGAAATCAAAAAAGAGAGCTATAAAATTCCTCACGAATTATTCCATGGACTGTGGAAATAAGGTCATTGAAAGAGCCTGGAAGCTGGGAGACGAGCTGTGGACAAAATATGATGAGAAATTTTAACTGATGTGAAAAAGCTGATCCTTGATACGGCATTATCGTTCCCTACGCTGAAAGTTTTTAATTGATTTAAAGAGATCTGTTTTATAGATTAAAAACAGACTTTTTAAAGGTTAGATAATTGTTTATAGGTAATGTGGTGTAAATTCACTGACATCACTGAAAGCAACATTTCTATGGAAATTTTGTACTCTAATTTGTCTTAAAGATTGGTATCTATATGGAGCACCTGACTATAGAACAGGCACGGGCTTTAATAAACAGGACTCTCCCCATCTCGGCCGAACTGGAACTTTTCGAACATTGGAGAAATTGCAAGATCTGTCGGGGAATATTGAAGCCCATTGTGGTGGAGAAAGCACAGGAAAAATATGAGATCTCCCAGAGTGTGATATTTTGGTATCCGTTCTACGTAGGGGATTTACAATTTCGTGTTTATTTTACCACAAAGTATATTGTTGCAGTCGGAATAGGAAAGAGAATGATATTCAACACAGAGTTTGTTCAGGTGGGCTGGGAGGAAGTTGAAAGATTTCATAGGGGGTTTCTAGATAGCTTTGTTAAGTACTTTATTTCAGGCAGTCCTGTGATCTATAAGGATATCTTTCCATTTTTTACTTCAACTTTCTTTTCAAAGACAGTGCTATACTGGACTTATCTAATCCCTCATGGGAGGACTGTCTCATATGGAGAGTTAGCCGAGTGGGTTGGGGGTCGTCGATATAGCAGAGCAGTAGGACAGGCCCTTGCCAGAAACAAATTGCCCATTCTAATTCCACGTCATAGGGTTATACAGGCAGGAGGAAAACCCGGAAACTTTACTGCTGGAGTCGAACTCAAAGTAAAACTTCTGAAGCTTGAGAAAAAGTATCTTGCAGAGCTGAAAATGGGAAAGAATGATCCTGGTAACTCTCAGACATACTAAGACCCGACGGCTTAAAGGGTTATTACTAGTACTCACAGTCCAATATTATCTGACTGGATGCGCGTCTTCAGTCGATAGCAAGATAGAAAAGATGATCAGTTACAGAGTAAATGGGGAGTTGAACAAGAGATTTGAAGCCTTCCTCCATGATAGAAACCCTGCAGTAAGAGCGAGACTGGCTTATGAGCTTTCTTTATGTGAGGATACTTCCGGTGTATCTGCTTTAAGAAAACTCTTTAATGATAGTTCACCTTTAGTGAGGAACATATCCGCTTATGCTCTCGGGAGGTTTGAAACTGCTGAAGCAAGAAAATCATTGCTTGAGAGGATAGAAAAGGAAGCTGACCCAGATGTCCTTGAAGAAATTTTTCTATCCATCGGAAAAAACGGGACAGAGGAAGATCTACGCAGTCTTGTGCTAAAGAATAAAGTTAGAGGCAAATTTCTGATGCTGGCTCTGGAAGGTTTTCTGGAACGGGGGATATATACAGAAGGGCGGATAAATTTCCTTCTGGAGAAGCTTGCCAACGGTAACTTGAGAGAGCGAGAAATGGCTGCGAGAATCCTTGTCTTTGCGAGTGATTCGGTGCGGGTGGATTTGAGCAAAAAAGTTATAGATGGTCTTTTTTCTTCACCGGGAAATAAGCTGCCTTTCTATGCGGTTTTGCTGGCTGCAAAGTATGGAAAAGTCGATAAAACTCTTCTGAAATCTGTGGTAGATAGCCCCGATCCACGCATCAAAATAAAAATGCTGTCATCTCTTAAAGGGTTCAGGACTTATAAAAGTTTCTGGAAGAGCTGCCTTAGAGACACTAATGTTTCTGTCAGGAGTGCCGCGATTGAGTACCTTTATAAGAATTGCTCTGATGTTGACAGAGAAACGCAGGCATTTATAGAAAAACAGGGTTATTCCAGTAGAGAAAGGAGTATAGTAGCTAAAGCCGTAGAATTCGTTTTTGCAAGGGGTGATATAATCGATTTGAAAAAAAAGATTGATGAGGTTCCCTTTCGTAATTTCAAAAATAACGCTGTTAGAGGGTTGTACTATAATCCCTCGCCGGACAGGGTCAAGCTATTGAAAAGTTTTCTTAACGATAAAGAACCTTCTGTAAAACGGAGTGCTTATAAATACCTGATGAAGTATTTGGTAGAAGAGTATAAATCAAACTCTGCCGATGGTCGTGCTCTTGTAGAATATATTCTGTGGGGGCTTGACAGTGCGGATCCAGTGATCGCTTTTCTCGCTCTGGATGCAGCGAGGAAAAGTGGAGTGTATTACGACGACTTTGACCCGGCGGTAATTAATGGTGCAATGCAATATGTAAAAATGTCCAATAAAGCTTTTTTTGTTGGGCTCGCAGGGATAATGGAATACATGGATTCTGATGCCCTCAAGGGAATAAAAAGAGAAGTGGATAGGTGTGGAATTGACAAGGTTAGGGATTTACTCTATTCCCGGTTAGGGCTGGATGGAAAAGAGCATGGTAGCTATGGTGTAAAGTATAAGTGGCTCAAAAGGCATGATTTCAACCCCCTAGTTCGGGTGAATACTACAGAAGGAAGTTTCATGGTGAAGTGTGATGGTTTTTTTGCTCCGGTAACTTCACTGCGTTTTATGGAACTTGCCAGAAAGCACTTTTATGATGGTGGACGAATATGGAGGGATTATGCACAGGGTATGGTGTTTTTTGGTGATACTACAGGGACAGAATTTCTCTATCCAGAAGGGATCTCCCTCGTTGAGTATTCTCCGCTGGAGTTCAGTGAGTGGACTGTAGGGGTATTAAATGCGGAGGGTCAGATTCAGGGAGCTTCATTTTTCGTTGTAACCGTACCTTCCTACGATCTTAATGGTAGATATACCCGTTTGGGGAAAGTTATTAGCGGGAAAAATGTTATTTTGGCTTTGGATGAGTTTGACAGGATACTGTCGATAGAACTCGTTAGATAAATTACCTAGTTTTTAGATCTGTAGTTATTATGAACCGTGGTTTCAGTTTTTTCTCTCCGGCGGGTGGATGTGAGACGTAAAATGGAGACGATATTCCAAATTTAATGTTCTCAAACAGATTGATTCTTATGCCCATTCCTACATCATAAAGGAAATTTTCCATCTTGAAGTTGAGAGTTCTTTGTGAGACCATTCCGGCATCTCCGAATATTACGATGTCGAAGTCCAAGATTTTAAAAAGAACCAGGTTGTATATGAATTCCATGTTCGATGTAAGTATGTTCTGGCCACTCAGGTTCCTCTTACCATATCCCCTCATGTCCCCTGAACCTTTTATCTGATAAAAGCTTGAGAAGCTGAGATTTTCGAAGTTGTTTTTCCCGAAAATGTAAAAGAGTTTTTGCCTTGGGGGTGTCCCATTAATTCTGCCATAAAAAATACGGTTTAACGCATAGATGTTTCCCACAAGTCTATACCTGACCTGGATGTCAAAGCTGTATTTCAGAAAGTTAAAATCTTTATTTGTGAACCGTGGAGTGAATCCGAAGTTCGCAACAAACATGTGCCTGAGGTATATCCAGTTGTGAAAGTTTATGAATTGCAGGTTTAGGAAGTTATACCTGCCTGTTTCCCATCTTTTTTCATCAAGGAAAGTTAAGGTTTTTACTTTCTGAGTCGTTAGTGTAATCTTTAACTTTTTATAACCCTGCATCTTGTAGAAGAAAAGATATCGTATGTCTCCAATGTAATATTCTGTGGAAACGGTGGCTTCCGATATATCGAAGTAGGATCTGGCATTCATTTCTATTCTGGGGGAACCTGGAATGATTTTTAAGTTGGTACTGTACGCAATATCGTAACCGGGGCTTTTGCTTTTTAGTCCAAAATTGACCCCTATTGCCCAGTCATTTCTCTCCTCGGCAGGAATAAATGGTCGCAGGTCAAACCAGTGAGCTCCTCTTAATTTTATACCTATCCTTGCAATGTCACGTTTATTAAAATCAAAGGTGGGGATAAAGTAGATTTGATATGCCTCCGGTTCAGGAAGACTAAAGAAAGGAGTAAGCTTTACTGGTTTTGGAAATCTGTTGTTTCTTCTATCTATATCTTTGTAGTCTTTGTATGGATCTATAACAACTTTTCTTAGAGGAGTTTTGCTTGAAATGAATATGGTATCCCGGGGGGAATTGACGGTATCGGTAATGAAAAGAGGGGTATTATTGTTTTTGAAGTATATCTTTAGTTTGATAGGGGCTGACATACCAAGGTTATGTTTAACCTCAATGGAATTCAGAAAGTGCGAGTTCTTTTTTATTGAAAGGAGATTTTGTATGCTCACGTCTATTCTTCTTTTCTGGTAAATCAGATCGGTAATAAGGGTATCCGATATCTGAGGGTTATTGGCCGCTACGAAATGGATAATATCCCCCCTTATATTTTTGCTTCCGTAAAGGTTATTGTACTCCTGCAGGGTCCCGAAAAATTTATCCTCGCCAAGCAGATTAATAATAGTTTTGAGAGACTCATAGGTTCTGATTTCGGCAATCTCTTTTGTGATGGGAAGAAAATTTTGTGTTGAGGTGATGAATATCTCGTTTCCCTGGGGGTGAAATTTATCCAGACTGCTGACAATGTATCCTATTAGTTTGCGGTATATCTTTTCCTGAATATTAGGAGTGTAGGTTATTCCAGTTTCCTTCAGATAGGTTTTAACAAGGTATAGTTCAAGCCCAGGAGTGAATAGTTCATTTCCCAGCTTGATTGTTTCAAACGAAATGTACTGTTTTGCCATAGAGTGAATGAAACTTTCCACCGAAAAGAGGTAGCCTCTTTTTATTTTCATTAGTTCCGAATGAGGGATCAGGATTACTCCAGGCAGAGAGATGAAATCAGGCAGATTGTGGACAGAAATTGAGATGCAACTTCTACTTCCACTGACTTTTGTGCTCATCCAGGAATCAAAATCCTTTACCAATTCCGCAATCCTTTCTACAGTTTCTTTTCGCTTGGATAATGGGAGGATGTACACGTCTATATTCGGGTAGTGTTTTGTTATGAGTTTTCTTTCTGAGGAGAGGATTATTGTAAAATATTTTTCCCGGCATTTTTCAAAATGCACGAAGACTTTTGAATTATTCCAGTGTTTTTTAATTATTTTTGAAGAACCTATAACGGCGTATCCTGAGTCAACTGAAAAAGTAACGTCAAAACTGCAAAAGAAGTCTCTATTTTTGAATTTATCTCCTGCCAGAGAGTTGATATCAATTTCCGGATAGAAGGAGTTTAAAATATACAAGTCACCTTCTTTTACAGGTATTTCAGTGAGGGTTCCATTTGGTATGTACAACAAATATTCTATATTTATTTCCAGCTTATTTTGATTATATCGAGTAGGCAAATAAATAAGGGAATCATTTATAAAAATCGGTTTTACGCTCTTACTTCGAACTTTAACACTTTCTATTTTCATATACGGGGGTTCCTCAATTCTTGCCTCGGCAGAATGAAAACTTTTAGTATTTATATTTTTGTATCTATTTGGTTTTAGGAGTAGTACGATGGAATCAGCAGAATCAAAGTTGCTTATTGTAATGTAGCAGTCTCCAGTAAGCAAACTATTTGCAGTATTTAGCTCAACGTCTAATCTATAATGAACATCGAGGGGGCTATTATCTCCACGTGCTATATTGAAAACTGATAATAAAAATAAGAAAAAAATATACTTTTTTGAGTTATTGAATTTAACGCCTGACCATTCGAACATCAAAATTCATCAAGTTCGAAAATTCTCGATTAGTTTCAAGAACTCCTGTTCGCTTAGGATTTTCACTCCTAGTTGCAGGGCCGTATTGTATTTTGAGCCGGGATTCTCCCCTACAACCACATAGTCGGTTTTTCTACTTACTGAGGATGTTGCTTTCCCTCCTAGCCTCCTGACCGTTTCCTCTGCTTCTTCTCTTGTCATTGAGGACAGTGCTCCAGTAAAAACAAAAACTTTTCCTGCAAATGGAGTCTTTCTTTTTTCCTTCTCGGGTTCTTCTACAACTACACCACCTTGAAGGATTTTTTCAATCGTTGCAACGTTTGAATCTTCCTGAAAAAAGTTGTAAATGCTTCGGGCTACAATGGGTCCTATCCCTTCAATGTTTTCAAGCTCCTCCATAGAGGCGTTTTTTATTTTCTCGAGATTTCCAAAATGATTTGCAAGCAGATTTGCAGTATGCTCCCCCACGTTTGGTATTCCAAGGGCATAAATGAATCTAGCAAGTGTGGTTTTTCGGCTTCTACCAATAGCATCCAGAATGTTCTGTGCTGACTTGGCAGCCATTCTCTCAAGCTGCAAAATATCGTCTTTTCTTAGAAAATAAAGATCAGCTACATTTTTAATTATTCCCTTATCCACCATCTGATCTATAATTTTGGTTCCGAGTCCTTCTATATTCATTGCCCTTTTTGATGCAAAGTGCTCTATGCTTCCTTTGAGTTTGGCTGGACAGCTTATGTTCTGACAGCGGTGGGCTGCTTCACCTTCCTCTCTTACAACTTTGCCCCCACAGATAGGACATCTATCAGGAATTTTGTAAGGTTTTTCCTTGCCAGTTCTCTTCCCTGGAATTACTTTCACCACCTCAGGGATAACATCTCCCGCTCTTTCAACAAATACCCAGTCCCCGATTCTTATATCTTTTCTTTCCACTTCATCTTGATTGTGTAGCGTCGCACGAGACACTACAACTCCACCTATGTTCACAGGCTTCAATATAGCTACAGGGGTAATTATTCCTGTTCTGCCAACACTGGCTTCGATGTCGATAATCTGAGTTACTTCCTGACGGGGTTTAAACTTACCTGCAATAGCCCATCTTGGGCTCCTTGTTTTAACCCCTAATCGGGTCTGGTGCTCAAAAGAGTTTACTTTGATTACAATACCATCTATTTCGTATGGAAGAGTATCGCGAAGCCCCTCCATCTGTCGATAATATTCCAGTATCTCGTCGAGGTTTTTGCAGAGTTTGATATGAGGGCTGACTCTTAGTCCCCACTTAGGTAGGGTCATCATGAACCCGTAATGAGTATCAAACGCAAATCCCTCACAGGTGCCAAACCCATAGCAGAAAATATTCAGCGGCCTTGAAGCAGTGATTGAAGGATCAAGCTGACGCACACTCCCGGCCGCAGCATTTCGCGGGTTAGCGAATAGTGGCTCCCCCCTTTTTTCTCTTTCCTTATTGAGTTTGTTAAAATCCTCTTTATTCATATAAACTTCACCCCGCACTTCAATTAATGGCGGCGGCGGAACCTGGTCCCTCCTGAGGGAAAGAGGAATGGAGCGGATAGTTTTAAGATTCTGAGTAATGTCCTCTCCCGTTATTCCGTCACCTCTAGTGGAACCTGTGACAAGTATCCCGTTTTCATACACCAGCTCTATAGCGAGTCCATCGATCTTAGGTTCGCAGACAAACTCTACCTCTTCGCCAGGGAGATTTCTTTCCACTCTTTCAACAAACTCTCCTATTTCATTTTCATCTACAGCATTATCCAGGCTCAGCATTGGAATGCGGTGAGGTACGGTGTTGAAAGCTTCTAATGGTTTCGCCCCCACTCGCTGGGTCGGAGAATCAGGGGTTTTGTATTCCGGATATTTCTCTTCGAGTTCCTGCAGCTCCCTGAGGAGTCTATCGTACTCTGCGTCACTTATTGTTGGATTGTCGAGGACATAATAATTATAATTTGCTTCATTTAATATATTTCTAAGTTCCTCAATCCGTTTTTTTATGTCCTCCATAATCCCCTT
>Ga0180300_10001544_pt1 | contig 10688 bp, 12 predicted proteins | sample GuaBasSediGuay15_FD_121798 | JGI IMG/M metagenome (GOLD analysis project Ga0180300, IMG submission 121798) | Subseafloor sediment microbial communities from Guaymas Basin, Gulf of California, Mexico - Guay15, Core 4569-2, 21-24 cm | ecosystem: Environmental > Aquatic > Marine > Hydrothermal... | reverse complement strand
TTATATCCCTTACCCGAAAGCAAAATCCCCAGCGTTTTTCTCTCCCAGGGTTTATCATTTAAACCATATACCTTGCCCAGCTCAAAAATTGCCACATCATTTACAAAATGGTTGAAATTATACTGAGCTACTTTAAGCAAGGAAGGGATTATACTGGGGCGCAAAATTGCATAGGTTTTGCTTAAAGGATTATTTAAGGACAGGGCATTTTTAAAATTAAACTTCTCAACTTCCTCCTGGGAAAGAAAGGCATAAGTTATAACCTCCTTCAACCCCAACCTCTGAGAGATATTCCGAACCTCTTCCTCCAGCCTCCTATCTCCGAATTCCTCAAGTTCACCTTCCTGAGATACCTCAATGTCGGGTAACTGGTTATCGGGTATTTTATCATAGCCGTATAACCGGGCTATTTCTTCTATATAGTCTATGGGTTGTTTCAAATCCTGTCGGAAAGAGGGACTTTGAATTTTCAATCCCTCCTTGCTAACTCCAGATATCTCACATCCCAGCGCCTGAATGGTCTTCCTTATCCAGAAAGCAGAAGGCATAATTCCCAGAGCCTTATGGACATCCGAGAATTTAAGGACCACTTTTCTGGAAACCGGAATGTGTTTCTTTATAACATCTACAGCTTTATCTATGTGGATTAAAACCCTCTTATTTCTGCTGCAATATCTCCTTATCAATTCCACCGCATATAAAGAAGATTGCTCCACATTTATAAAATCCACTCCCCGTTCAAACCTGTAAGATGACTCCGTATTTATTCCCAACCGCTGAGAACTCCTGCGAATCGTTATGGGGTCAAAATAAGCACTCTCCAGAAGAACATTTTTAGTCTCAGGACTGACTTCGGTATTTTTGCCACCCATAATTCCAGCCAGAGCCACTGCCCGCTTACAATCAGCAATGACCAGATCTTCTGGTGTTAAGGTTCTTTCTTCGTCATCTAAAGTTATTATCTTCTCTCCCTGATGAGCAAATCTTACAATTATCTTTTTACCTTGCAATTTATCATAATCAAAGGCATGCATGGGTTGACCAAGTTCAAACAGAATGTAATTTGTTATATCTACCACATTATTGATGGGCCTGAGCCCGATCTTCTCCAGTCTTTCTTGAATGAATTCAGGTGCAGGTCCTATCTCCACATCCATCAGGATTCTGGCAATATATCGGGGGCAGGCCTGGGGATTTTTTACTATTACCTCAAAAGAATTCTCTTTAATGTGGGCAGCAGAAGTTCTGGGAATAAAAGGAATTTTGGGAGGTTTTATCCTCTTTCCCAACACCAGGGCGCATTCCCTGGCTATCCCCAGAACTGAAAGACAATCAGGCCGGTTGGGAGTGACCTCTATTTCCAACAGCCAGTCATCTCCAATGTTCTTCATATCCGTAACTTCCATGCCAGCCATGGTAAGCCTCTCAGCCAACTCCTGAGGAGAAACATCTAAGTTTACAAAATCATTCAACCAGGAATATAACACTTTCATTTAAACTGCTCCAGAAATCTTATGTCATTGTTGAAAAATACCCTGATATCATCTATTCCATACTTCAACATCGCGATCCTCTCAATGCCCATCCCGAAGGCGTATCCCTGATAAATACCGGGGTCAAGCCCTACTTCTTTAAGGACATTGGGATGGACGAGCCCGGAACCCAGTATTTCCAGCCAGCCCTTTCTGCCACATACTGAACAACCTTTCCCCCCACATATGATACAGGAGATATCCACTTCTGCTGAAGGTTCGGTAAACGGAAAGAAATGAGGACGAAATCTCATCTTCGTCTCCGGCCCAAAAAATTTCCTCACAAAATAGGAAAGAGTTCCCTTTAAATGAGAGAAATTTGTCTCCTCATCCACCACCAGGCCTTCAATCTGATGGAACATAAAGGAATGGCTGGCGTCGAGATTATCCGGCCGGAATACCTTACCAGGTGCAATAACTCTTAAAGGTGGTTTTACCTTCTCCATAATTCTTATCTGAACCGTGGAGGTCTGGGAGCGCAAGAGGTAGTTATCACAAGGAAGATAAAAGGTGGCAAAATCATCTCTGGCAGGATGGCCAGGAGGAATATTTAAAGCCTGGAAGTTATAATAATCAGTCTCGATTTCCGGACCTTCCACCACTGTAAATCCGATATGTTCAAAAATCTGACAGATTTCCTCAATCACTGTGGTGATGGGATGAATGCTTCCGAGGTTGAATCTTATCCCTGGCAGAGTAGGATCCAGCTTAGCACCCTCTGAAACCTTTTCCTCCAGTTCCTCTTTCTTCCTGGTGAATAAATCCTGCAACTTCTGCTTGAGGACATTTATCTCCTTACCGAAAACAGGCCTTTCTTCAGGAGATAATAGAGGAATCTGTTTTATCAACTCCGCAATTTTTCCTTTTCTCCCCAGATAGAAAGTCTTCAATTCCTCCAGAAGTTTAAGGTCTGAAATCTGGTTTATCTTTTCTTGGAATTCCTGAAAAATTGACTGCAGGTCTTCTATCTTCATTCTTTCTTTTTCACCTTGTCGATATCCTTATTTTTCCCGATAACCACCAGAAGGTCTCCTTCTTTTATAATATGGTCTGCAGAAGGCGCAATGTCCACATCCCCCTGTTCATGTTTAATAGCGATAACATTTATCCCGTATTTTGCTCGCACATCCAGCTGCTTGAGGGACCTGCCTACAAACTCCTTAGGAGGGGACATTTCCAGCAAACTGTAATCACTGGAGAGTTCGATGTGGTCTATTATCCTGGGGGAAACCAAGGATTTCGCAACCCTTATGCCCATATCCTTTTCAGGATTTACCACCCGGGTGGCACCTACCTTCTCCAGAACCTTTGCCTGAGAGTCTGATTTCGCCTTTACAATAATTTCAGGAACACCCAGGTCCTTAAGGGCAAGGGTAATTAAAATACTGGCTTCAAAATTCTCTCCTACTGATACAATAGCCACATCCACATCTTTAATACCCAGGGCGATTAAATTTTTATCATTGGTGGCATCTGCCTCAGCGACATTGGCAAGTTTATCTGCCATCTCCTTGACGACCTGAGGGTCCGAATCCACTCCGATAACCTGCTCTCCACTCTGGGCAAGAGTCACCGCCACGCTCTGCCCAAATTTTCCCAATCCGATAACAGCATATTGTCTCATTTCCTCTCTCTCCTTTTTATCATCCCACCATTACTCTTTCCTCTGGTAGACGGATTTCTCCCTGAACTCTCTTCGTAAGGGCTATGGCTAAAGTCATAGGACCTATCCTGCCCAAGAACATTGTAAGAATTATAATAAATTTACCAAAGGGGGTCAAATAAGGTGTGATCCCTGTAGAAAGCCCTACAGTACCAAATGCGGAAAATACTTCAAACATTAAAGACACCGGGGGCTGAGGTTCGGAAATCAAAAGCAAAAATAACGCCAGCCCTATCCACACCAGCCCTAAAATGAAAATGACAATTGCTTTTTCAAACAATTCCAGAGGCACAGCACGATTAAAAATTCTTATTTGATTTTTACCCTTGAGAATAGCCACGATTCCCATTACTACCAGGGCAAAGGTTACTGTCTTTACACCGCCTCCCGTAGAACCCGGCGAAGCGCCGATAAACATTAATGCACACAGGAAAAATTTTGTCGCCGGATTTAAGGAATTTATCTCCACAGTATTAAAACCTGCTGTTCTGGCTGTCACCGACTGAAAATAAGCAGCAAGAATTTTTGTCTTCCAACCCATATGTGTAAAGACATTTCTGTATTCCAGCCCCAGAATTAAACCTGTCCCTGCAATTATCAAACCCACACTCAGAAAAATGACAATCTTTGTATGAAGTGCCATGCGGAATTCCGTTCTTTTTATCTTCGCCTTCGTCACCCTTCCCAAGTCATAGAGGACCCAGAATCCAAGCCCACCGGTAATGATGAGGAAAGTCATGGATAGATTTATATATATATTATCCCGGTATTTCTGAAAACTGCTGGACATAAGAGAAAAACCAGCATTACAGAATGCGGAGACAGCATGAAATATAGAGAAAAACACACCCTGAGATTTAAAAGGTATATACAACAATACAAAACCCACCCCTTCTATTAAAACCGTAAATGCCAGAATCCACTTTAACAGAACTTTTATATCCACCTGAAGGTTATCGTAGACCACGCTCAGGACTTTACGATTCTGCATTGTAACCCTGCGCCCGATAACCAGAGCGAATATCGTAGAAAACGTCATAATCCCCAACCCTCCGAGCTGAAAAAGCAACAGGATTACCATATGACCAAAGGGGGTGAAATCGTCCGGGGTATCTCTGACTATCAACCCCGTGACGCAGGTGGCAGATGTGGCAGTAAACAAAGCATCGATGAATGAAATACCGCTGGGGGTGGATACAGGAAGCAGAAGCAAAAAACAACCCAAAAAGATAACAGTTAAAAAACTGGAAATTATTAGTCTGGCTGGATTAATCCCCATTAATTATTGAGCTGTTGTTTGGCTAAGGTGACGAGTTCCCGAAATCCCTGCTCATCACTCACAGCCATCTCAGCTAAATTTTTTCTATTTATTTTAACCCCAGCCCGATTTAAGCCGTTTATGAACCGGCTATAAGAGATACCCTCTCTCTGACAGGCAGCAGAGATTCTGGTAATCCACAACCTGCGAAAAAATCTTTTCCTGACTCTTCTATCTCTATAACTATAGACAAGAGCCCTTTTTACCGTCTCCAGGGCTGTGCGATAAAGTTTACTCCTGCCCCCTCTGTAACCTTTAGCCATTTTTAATATTTTTTTGTGCCTCTTTCTTCTTGCTGGAGAACGAGTTGCTCTTGCCATTTCTTACCTCCTATCCATAGGGAAGCATCTCTTTTACCTTTTTTTCATTAACTGCAGCCACATACCGCGGTCGCTTGAGGCGAAGCCTCCTCCTGCTATTTTTCTTCCGCATTAAATGACTTCTTCCAGCCTGTGCTCTCTTCAGTTTGCCGGAAGCAGTAAGTTTTATCCTCTTTGTCACCGCCTTCTTTGTTTTCAACTTCGGCATACAGTCCTCCTATTTATGCTTTGGAAAGAGTACGCAGATAATATTTCTCCCTTCACGAGTGGGAGGCTTCTCCACACTGGCAATATCCTCTACATCTTGAAGCAGCCTCTTAATTAGATTATCTCCCATTTCCGGATGAACCATCTCTCTTCCCCGAAACCAGATTCTTATCCTTACCCTATCTCCCTTCTCCAGAAATTTCCTTAAAGCTTTCAGCTTTACCTGATAGTCATGTTCCTCTATACGAGGCTTGAACCTTATCTCTTTAAAATGGACTCTCTTCTTCTTAGCCTCTTTTTCCCTTTTCTCCTGCTGATATTTAAATTTACTGTAATCTAAGATCCTGCATACTGGAGGGTCCGCCTGAGGAGCGACCTCTACCAGATCCAGATTCCTCTCCTGAGCAATTCGCAAACCTTCCTGAGTAGGGACTATCCCAATCTGATTTCCTTTTTCATCGATCAGCCGGATCCGTGGTACCCTTATCTGATAATTTACTCTAATCCTTCTATTCAAGCCCTTCCTTACCTTTTCTCCCTATCTCCTGTTTTAACTCTACAATCAACTGTCGGATGCTCCTCTCTCCCAGATCTCCCATTTTCCTAGAGCGCAAGGAAACAGTCCCTTTCTCTTCTTCCCGTTTGCCAAAGATCACCATATAGGGAACTTTTTCCAGTTCCGCCTGGCGTATCTTGTAATTCAATGTTTCATCCCTGTTATCCAATCCCACTCTTATCTTCTCTTGCCTTAATATTTTCTTCAATTTTTCCCCGTATGCAAGAAATTTTTCTGAAATCGGAATCAATCTTACCTGCTCAGGCGCCAGCCAGAGAGGGAAATCTCCTCCATAATGTTCGATAAGCGTGCCCAAAAATCTTTCCAGACTACCCAGTATTGCCCGGTGAATCATTATACACCGATGAAATTCACCATCCTCTCCTACATAGGTAACATCAAACCTCTCGGGCCCTGCGAAATCACACTGAATTGTCGCGCACTGCCATAACCTGCCAATCGCATCCTTCAGTTTTATATCAATTTTAGGGCCATAAAATGCTCCTTCTCCCTCACAGATTTCGTATGCCATATCCAAGTCTTCCAGCGCATCTCTCAAAGCCTGTGTGGCTTTCTTCCACTGGTCCTCAGTTCCGATATAATCCTGAGGTTGAGTACTGAGTTCCACCTCGAAATCCTTAAATCCGAAATCAACCATTATCTCTCTGGTAAATTCAATGACCCCCCGGATTTCTTCCCGTAACTGGCCCTCGGTGCAGAAGATATGAGCATCATCCTGGGTAAAGCCCCGCACGCGCAGGAGACCGTGAAGCACTCCTGTCTTCTCGTGGCGATACACATTTCCCAGTTCAAACAACCTTAGAGGCAATTCTTTATAACTTCTTCTCTGAGATTTAAAAATTAAAATATGTCCCGGGCAGTTCATGGGTTTTATGGCATATCCCACATTATCCACCTCAAATAAATACATGTAATCGCGATAATAATCCAGATGGCCTGACTTCTGCCAGATTTCAGCCTTCATTATCTGGGGGGTGATTACCAGTTGATAACCCTTCTCCAGATGCTTCTCCAGAATATAATTCTCTATTGTCTTCCTGAGCAATGCTCCGTTGGGAAGATAAAACACAAGTCCCGGCCCTGCAGATTCAAAGAAGCTGAACAGCCCTAATTCTTTTCCCAACTTACGATGGTCCCTTTTCTCTGCCTCCTGTAAATGCCGGAGATACTCCTCAAGTTCCTGGGAAGTAAAAAATGCAGTGCCGTAAATCCTCTGAAGCATCTTCCGGGATTCATCTCCTCGCCAATAGGCTCCAGCTATTGACAGAAGTTTAAAGGCTTTTATCTCTGAGGTTGACTTTAAATGGGGACCAGCGCATAAGTCCACAAAATCACCATGACGATATATGCTTACCTTCTCATCCGGGATTTCATCCAGTATTTCCAGTTTATATATCTCGCCCATGTGTTCAAAAAGTCTGCGAGCCTCTTGTTTGGAAATTAGTTCCTGTTTAAACTCATAATCCTGACCGATTATTTCCCTCATCTTCTCTTCTACTCTCTTCAAATCCTCAGGGGTAAATCTATGCTCGAGGTCAAAATCGTAATAGAATCCGTTTTCAATTGCCGGCCCAATTCCCAGCTTGGCATCCGGAAATAATTGCTTCACAGCAGAAGCCATTACATGGGCAGTAGAATGCCTTAATGTAGCTAACTTATCTTCCATTTTTGTCATAATTTCACCTGTTAACTCCTATAAGACCAAAATGGGCCCAGGTGGACTTGAACCACCGACCTTCACGATGTCAACGTGACGCTCTAACCAACTGAGCTATGGGCCCTTTAATTTTTATATAGTGTAATGAGAAACGCGTTAAGTGTAAAGTTATTTTATTTTTGGACTTTTTCAGCTCAATTAAATCTTAATTAATTATATTCCTCCTGTGCTTCCCGGCCTTTTACCCCACTGCCGGGGGCCGGACTCGAACCGGCACGCCCCTCACGGGACATCGGATTTTAAGTCCGATGCGTCTGCCAATTCCGCCACCCCGGCTTTTGTTGGCTTATAGCATATGGCGTATGGCATTTAGCAGATGGCATATGGCTGTTAGCGTATAGTTTTAAAACTACTAGCCAACCGCCATTTGCTAAATACTACCAGCTATTTGCCATACGCTAACAAGGCGTGGGCGGGATTCGAACCCGCGTATAGCGGTTTTGCAGACCGCTCCCTGACCACTTGGGTACCACGCCCCTTTTTGTTCAAAGAACAATTATGTACAATAAAATTATTTACGGAGAAACTTTCTATACCAGAGCTCTTCTATCCGATTTAAAATGTACTCTCCGGTTTTATACTTTCTCCACAGTGGTAACCTTTCTATTTTCTCCTTTTCTATCAACACCAGAGACAAAGGATTACCTCCAAATGGAGGTATCTTCTCATCCAGGACAGCACTGGCCATCAAATCAAGCCTGTGCTCCTGAAACTTTCTGATTGCCTCTTGAATTGGATTTTCTTTTTCCAGCGAAAAACCCACTATCAGTTTCTGATTTCGCTTCTTTTTCCTGGCAAGGCTACCTAAGATACTGTCCGAGGCCTTCAGTTTTAAAACCAGCTCCCCTTTTGCCCTGGAAATTTTACCGGGAAACTTCTTTTCTGGCAAAAAATCAGGCACAGCTGCTCCCATAATAATAACCTCTGCCCAGTCATAATTATCATGCATCCCATCCCACAAATCCTGATATTCCTCAACCTCTATCCAGTCCTTTACTCCTTGAGGTCTTAAAAAGTCACACACTCCAACCACTGCTTTAACCTCATGCCTGCGGAGAAGGGCTGCTTCCAAAATTTTATATCCCAATGTACCAGTGGAGCGATTAGTTATGAATCGCACTTCATCTATGTATGCTCTCACTGGCCCAAAAGATATCAAAACCTTCACTTTAGAAGCTCCTTTACCTTTATAATTATATCTTCTATATCAGCCAGCCTTCCTTTACCTCTATAGCCACAGCTCAACCATCCTTCGTAAGGGCCGATAAATAAATACCCCACCTCCTGTAATCTCTTTATATTCTCCTGAATTATGGGGTTTTTATACATTATCTCATTCATCGCCGGGCAGATAATAACTTTTGCCTGAGAAGAAATAACGGTCAAGGTGAGAAGGTCTGAAACTAGTCCACTTGCAAGTTTGGAGATAAAACTGGCAGTTGCGGGAGCAATTAAAATTACATCTGGCCATTCTCCCAGAGAAATGTGGAGATTCTTCTCTTCAAATATGTCGGTATATACAGAATTAGCAGTCAAAGCCCGAAATGTGACCGGGGTAATGAACTTCAATGCTCCTGAAGTCATTATAGTTTTTACCTCATATCCTTTCTGAACAAACCTGCTAGCCAGCTCACAGGCTTTATATGCTGCCACACTTCCAGTGACTCCCAGAAGGACTTTATTATTCTTACTCATTTTACCGGCCTGTACTTTAATTTACCTTCCTCCAGTTCCTTTATAGCATAAGTAGTAGGTTTCTCAGGTAAAGTCCGCGCCTGCTGAGCCGCCTGCTCTGCAACCTCGACCGCCCTCTGGGCACCGATTAATACCGCTTTATAAATGCTGTCCACATTCCTGGTTACCTTATCGTAATTCACATAGGACATTTCTTACAACCTCCTTTATAATATGTCTTTCCACCTTTGCGCGTTGAGCGTAAATTATATATTGTATCAATTTTACCGCTTTATTCAATTCATCATTTACTACATAGTAATCGTAATTATATACTTTCTTGATTTCCTTACGGGCTAGTTTTAACCTTTTGAGTATAATCTCCTTTTTCTCTTTGCGCTTTTCCATCCTGAGTTTTAACTCGGAATAACTGGGGGGAAGGATAAAAATACTACACGCAGAAGGAAGTTTCTCCTTGACCTGTTCTGCCCCCTGAACATCTATGCATAAAAGAGCATCACTCCCTGCTCTGGTTATCTTCCTCACCTCTGATTTCAATGTGCCATAAAAATCATCTAAAACTCTCGCCCATTCCAGAAAGGCACCTTTAGCAATTAATTTTTGAAACTCTCTTGGAGATATGAAATGATAATCCCTTCCATCCACTTCTCCTGGTCTCTTTTCTCTGGTGGTACAGGAGACCGTCTTTTTTAAAGATGGGACTTTTTTCAAAAGCAATCTGGCAATAGTGGTCTTCCCCACTCCTGAGGGTCCGGAGATAATAAACAGGCTATTTTTGAAGTTCATTTATCCTCTGAATCAACGTCTCGGGATGGAGTGAAGACAGAATCACATGATTACTGGTTGTGACTATCATCGCCCGCGTCTTTCTGCCGTTAGTGGCATCAATTAACCGGGCGTGTTTATCCGCTGTCTCCCTGAGTCTGCGAGCAGGTTTAGAATCGGAGGTGATGATTGCCACCACCTTATCAATCATTACACAATTGTTGTAACCGAGATTAAGCACCATCACTCGATATTCAAAGCCTGCTCTCTTATTTTCTCAATTTCCGCCTTTATCTTAACCACATAACGGGCTGTCTTTGAGGATAACGCCTTGGAGGAAAGGGTGTTTATCTCCCGGTGCATTTCCTGAGCGAGGAAGTCCAGCTATCTTCCCACCACCCCTCCTTTCTCTAAAAGACTACGCCCCGCTCTGAGATGACTTTTGAGTCTTACTATCTCCTCAGAAGTAGACGGGGGCGGGGGCGGGGGTTCCTGTTTTAGAGACTTGACCTCTTCTTCCAAAGATTTCAAAAGCTGTCTTTCTCTCACCTTCTCCAGCGCTCCAATTACTTCCAGATTGCGCTCTATCCTTTTAAACCTCTCCTGGACATCCCTTTTTAAATTCTGCCCTTCCTTCTCCCTGCTTTTCACAAGGACCTTAAGCGCGTGATTAAGAGCTGTAAGAACACCCTCTCTTTTTTTTCCATAGGGAATCCTGGGATGAACTTGTTTAACGACTCCCGGATAACTCAGAATATAATGGATATTTAAAGGCTGGGAGATGCCATGTCTCTGCTCAACTTCTTTCTCAAGTTTCAGTAGTTTCCGTAAGAGGGCGTCATCGATTTCCAGATCCGGTCCTTCCTCGTAAACGAAGTTGAGATTGAGATAAAC
>Ga0180300_10001543_pt1 | contig 10695 bp, 14 predicted proteins | sample GuaBasSediGuay15_FD_121798 | JGI IMG/M metagenome (GOLD analysis project Ga0180300, IMG submission 121798) | Subseafloor sediment microbial communities from Guaymas Basin, Gulf of California, Mexico - Guay15, Core 4569-2, 21-24 cm | ecosystem: Environmental > Aquatic > Marine > Hydrothermal... | reverse complement strand
TAGTGATGGAGTTCGTGGGGGACCCCGATGTCAGGGGGAGGCCAGCCCCCCTACTGAGGGAGGTCGAGCTCGACGACCCGGAAGTGGCGTTCGAGACACTCAAGGGGTATATCAGGCGGCTTTACCTCGAAGCGAGGCTGGTTCACGCTGATCTCTCCGAGTACAATGTCATGGTGAGGGGTAACGAGCTCGTGCTAATAGACTTTGGCTCAGCAGTCGATGTGAGCCACCCGATGGCTAGCGAGTTCCTCCGCAGGGATATACGGAATATCTACGCGTACTTTAGGCGGCTAGGCGTCGATGTTGGAGACCCGGACGAGTTCTACCGCGAGCTAACCGCTTCAGAACTCTGAAGCCTCGAGGAGCTTCTTGAGCTCGTCTAGTAGCCCCATCTCCTCAAGCTTCTGCAGCTGGCCGCTAGTGTATCTATGTATGATGTCGCCCCTCTCATCCCTCTGAAACTCCCATGGCGCCACTAACACTACGTCGCCCACCCTCATCCACACCCTCTTCTTCATCCTCCCCGGGATCCTACAGAGCCTCACCTTCCCATCGGCACAGAGCACTCTGGCTCTATCATAGCCGAGGAACTGCTGGATTACCCCCAGCATTGTCTCCTTATTGTCTGGGAGGGGCGGCTCATCTTCCTCCTCCTCATCCCTCCTCTTCCTCCTCCTAGGCACGATGCTCACGTAGATGGAGCGTGGATAAGTCTTTCCCCGTTAGCCTGTAGCGGGCGGGATAGGTAGGATGTAGTAACGGCCTCTTACTGAGAATAGCACGGCCCTGCCACCCTCCTTCATCCATAAGGGGATCCTCTCAGAGTATATGGAGTAAGTGCGGTAATCCCTAAGGCTCATCACCTGTATCTCGCCTGGACGTGCCGAGATCACCATGACGGGCTCGCCCCCCTCCCTCCTGACCACGACACTGCTCTCCTCGAGGAGCCTCCTCGTGGCTCTTATCCTCACCTCCCTCAAGGTATTCAGCTCCAAAGCCTTTACAGACCTCTCCTCAAACCCCATCACGTAGAATAGTTTGCCCCCATGCTCTATGACGTCGCCTACCCTGAACTCGGGCAGGAGGACTCTGAATGTAGATCTGGCCCTCGGCCTCCCGCTGCTATCCATCCCCATGCTCTTCCGCGTCTCGAGGACGTGTACCACCATCCCTCTTTCCAGCGCGCTCACAGCTAATCGAGCAGCTGCTAATGATGAGAAGATAAAGTCCAGGCCATGTCCATCCTCGACAACCTCTATTAGATCTATGGCTCCCCTCCACGTTGAGCTTAGGGCTTCTGAAACGAGCTCCTTCACTCTCTTTACCTCCCAACCACTTAAGTCTCTACCCCTAGCCCTCACCTGGACGCGTGCTACCTCCCTCTTCGACTTAGCGTATATGCACTCCTCACAGAGACTCCACTCAACCCTGACTTGGCACTCGTATTCCTCCTCGTAAAGCTCCATCCCCTCAGCCGCCCTACCTTTAGCTACAACCCTCAACCTACGTCCATCAAAGCTGACTACCTCCATGGATTCGACGAGGCCTTGAGGCCTCGCAGCTCGCCTTAGCGCGGCTTTAGCTGCCTGAAGGATGGGGTCAGGGCCCCTCGGCCTAGCCCACCCGCTCCCCAGCCTATAGGCTCCACACACTCGGCATATTGTGATCCTCAGCGTGGGGGGGAGCTTTAGTAGGGGATGTAGCCTCCTGTAACACTCCTCGCAGAGCCCCTCATAGTACCTGGATGCGTGCCTGCCACAGACTGGGCAGAACCTTTCTCTTAGCCTCCCTCGCTCATCTTCCCGCATAGCTACTCCTCAGAGAGGTAGCTCTGCTCACTTTAACTTTGCGGGCTACTTTAGCAGTAGCTGGACGTGAAGCACCCCGCCCAACTCCACTGCCGCTTCCATTACTACATCAACCCACTTCGCCAGTTCCTTAACTACGTCGTTGCCTATGGCGTTTACTATCGTCGCCTCTCTCAGGTACTCCTTGAGCTGGGACAGGGGAATCCTCTCCCCCCCATAGAACTCCTCCCTTATGCGTAGCCTCAAGTCTCCAGCTCTTATCTCACTGCCTAGTAGCTCCTCGTCACAGATCGCTACTAACACGTCCTTGCCTCTCCTATGCACCTTGACGTAGCACCACTTCCCTCCTCCCATCCCTGCGCCCACCTACAGGCGGGGCTATTTAATGTGACCGCCCCTGCCTGAATCCTTTAATATCCTGTGCCGTATTATGTACCCGCCCCGAGGAGGAAGGCTGGTATAGCTGATATGAGGGATGAGCGACACCAGATCTGAGGGGGGCTAGCTCCTCAAGCGAGTCTCTTATCACCGTGGACCACTATCCCCTTCCCTGGTACTATCTCGAATGGGTAGAGCGCAGGCTCGGCAGGTCTCCACCTCATCTTCCTAACCCATAAGGCTCTGACAAATCTCCCGCCAACCCTCCGGAGAGTGAGGACTATGACTCCTGAGGCGAGGAACTCCTCAACTCCAAATCTGCTGAGCTTGAGGGTCCCCGTGGGGACTTCGGAGGTTATAAGCGTTGTAGTGCCGAGCCTGCGCTCGATGGATGTGAGGAGGCTCCTCACGTACTCCCTCATCCTCACGACGTCCTCCTCGCCCACAACGAGGGGGGCTATCGGGTCTATTACCAGGCGCTGCGCGTCTATCCTCTCCACCTCCTCTCGCAGACTCTCGACTATGGAGTTCACGATGGTCTCCACGGGCTTGCTCTTTACTCTTTCTACGAAGTCGGGGAGGAGTGTTACCACGCTGAGCGCACCCCGCTTTATCAGGATTTCAAGGTCCCAGCCAAAGGACCTGGCCCCAGCGACGAAGTTATCATACTCCTCGTCGACTAGCAGATATACACCTGGCTCCCCCCTCATCGCACCGTGGAGGAGGTAGTTGAGGGCGAATATCGTCTTGCCAGTCCCTGTCTCGCCAGCTACGAGGTATGTCCTTCCCTTTATGAAGCCGCCCCCTATCAAGGGGTCAAGCCCCTCTATACCCGTCTTAACGAGTTCGACCTTCAATCCTTCTCTCCCTCTGCTATCTTAGCTTCAATCCCCTTTAAGCTGAGCGCGTTATTCACGTAACTCTCCCTCGCCTTCAACACATTGACCGCTATCTCTCTCACGAACTCGTCAGAGGGCGCCGCCTTCTCGGCATTCAACTTTATGCATAGAGCATGCTTGAACGCCTCTTTCTCCAGCCTGTTCCTAATGTTCCCCGCCACTATCTCCTGAGCCACCCTGAAGGCTATGTAGAATTTCCTGAAACCATTTATCTTGCGCTTGAGCTCGGGGAATGCCTCCTCAAGCCTCCTCAATAGCTCTGCAAGCCCCTCCTCGCCCTTAAAGCCTAGGAGGGCTGCAGTAGCCTCCAGCCTAGCTACCCTGAACACGAGATTCTCATTAACCTCTCCAAGTTCCTCTCTAATCACTTTAGCCGGGTCTTCTCCAGCTCTAATCCTCTCTGCAGCCCTCTCAGCCCCTGCCTCAATATAGAAGTACCTCTTGTAAAGCCTCTCGTACTCATCTGGATCAAGCCCCAGCCCGTACTTAGCGACGAGGTAGGCTGTGCACATCTCCTTATCGAAGATGTTTATCTTGGTCCACCCCCTGATGGGCTCGAGGCCGCTAGAGCTGTAGATCTCTTCCAGCCTCCTGACGGCCTCCTCTCTGCTTCTAACCTCTCCCCTCAGTATCTCAGATAGGAGGGATATGCATGCCTCTATCCTCCTCCCATGTAGCGCCCTCACCAGCCGACCCCCTCATGCCTCCTCCACCACTATCCTACAGGGGAGGGGTAGCTTAGAGGCAGCCCTCCTCATCGCTTCCTTAGCATGATCGAGGTGCTGGGGATTTACCTTGACGTAAATTACCACCTGCCCCCTGTTGACTCTAGCTGCTCTGCCTATCGGCGTGCCGAAGGAGAGGCGCATCCCATCCTGAAGCCTATCGGCCCCAGCCATTGCCATCATCTTGTTTTCCCTCAGGATGTGGTGGGGGTATACGCAGATCCTCATGAAGTAGTTCTGTTCGCCCACGCTGGTGGCCATGTACTTGTTAGCGATTTGCCTGGCAGCTTCAAGCGCGTTCTGTCTTATCTGTCCAGCCCTAAGTGTAATTAGTTTCACTGTCAGCTTGAAGTTGCCTCTCGGATTCCCCAGGTCAAACTTCGGTATGGTGACTGGTGGTATGCTCCTAATGTACTCTAGCCTGGTGTAGGGGGGCGTGTCGAACCTCCTGTAGCAGCGACCCGGTCTTAGCGGCATGAATTACACCTTGCTCAACTCTCCACCACAATATTTATAAGTATTCTCATAGCGCGAGCCGCTGATTACTTGCCTTTCAGCCTCTCGCAAGCCCCTCTTAGCACTCCCAGCAACATTCTCACGTCAGAGTCTGTGGGGGGAGCCCCCCCTAAGAGCCTCCTCATCATCAGGCAAGCCCTCTCTGCCTTCTCCTCGCTCCCCCCTAGCAGTAACACGAGTTCCCTGAGGTAGCGCAGGAGCACAATGACCTCCTCCTTCCTCGGCAGCCTGAGAGGGGGCTTGACTCCCGCTGCATGTTTGAAGAGTTCGTAGAATATCACCACAGCCGCGTGTGATACGTTGAGTATTGGGTACTCAGGATTAGCGGGTATAGTCACTACTACATCGCACATCGATAGCTCCGCATTAGTTAGCCCCCTATCCTCCCTCCCCAGGACTACCAGTACTGTTCCCTTGTACTCGGCGACGCGCCTCGCTAAGTCTTCTGGAGTTATCCAGCGCCGCACGTGGCTTAGCTCCTTCGTCTGAACTCCTGTGGTGCCAACCACGAGATCGAACTCTCCTACCAGCTCCTCTAAGCTCGCAGCCAGGCGCGCCCCCTCTAATACCTCGCGGCCGTGCATCGCGAAGCGATAGGCCTCATCTCCGATTTGGCAGCGGGGCTTAATCAGTATGAGCTTCGATAAACCAAAATTCTTCATGCATCTGGCCACGTAGCCTACATTTATCTCGTAGAGGGGCTCGACGAATGCCACGGCAACCCCCTCAAGCCTCGCAGGCAACATCCCTCACCCCACGCCTAGGGCCTTGAATACCTCCTCCACAGCTCTTAAGCAGCTCTCGCCTCTCTCCCCCTCAATAGCTACAAGTACAGCGAGCCCGCCTGGAGGCGCTTGGCGGGCTATTACCACTGTAGCTCTAACGCTGTGTGCCCGTTCAAGCGAGGCCAGTAGGCCCTGAAGTGCATGTGTATTGCCGCTTAGCGTCCACCCTACCGATCCCGCGCGGTATACGGCGACTAGTGAGTAGCTTGCTGGACTGGTTAAATGGCGCTTAGCAAATATCTCTGCATCCCTCACAGAGATGTGCTCCCTCACTGTCAGCTCAGGCCCCCTCCAGTGGCTCCCCCCTCTCACCACCTCTAGGGCATCGCGGGCGGCGGGGAGTATCAGCTGCTCCAGGGCTAGCCTCACCGCCTCAGGGCGCCCTGGGACTACGAAGACGAGGCTCCTGCCCACCACGCCTGCCGTAGCTCTAGATAGGAGGGCCCGCGCCCCCACTTCCTCAGATGAGAGGAGTCTAAACCTCTCACCGAAGCCCTCTAGCTCCTTCTCGAACAGTGGTCTTACAGCCTCCACGCTCAAGTCCCTGGGTCCCGGCCCTGTGCCTCCCGCGACCACCACAAGATCTGCCCTGAGAGACGACTCGAGTACTGCAAGTTGTATGAGGGTCTTCTCATTCGGGACATACCTCACCTCAACCCTGTAACCGGCGTGGCACGCTACACTCCTCACCAGGTTAGCGACCTTATCTGAGGAAGGATCCAGGAACACCCTATCACTGACGACTATTAGGGAGATCCTCACGGGAGCGAAGTCGCGTGGCCACATTAATTTCTTAGCGCCTCAGCAACGGGTTAAGCGATCACGGCTCACCAGTCCTAAGGCTCATCACAGGCTTGAGGATGGTGAGGTCAGCCGAGACTGGTTAAGTCACCGTTCATCTCGTCTCTTCCTCGTCATCCCCACCTACCCCTCGACGCCCCCTACATAAGCCTTGTAGCCCAATAACTATTTATAGTTTGAACAATTGTTCAAATGATCAAGTATGGTGTGTAAGGTGGCAGAGGAGCGGCGTGAGAGGCTGGCTAAGGTAATCGAGCAGCTGCCAAGCGATGAGGAGGTAGTGGAGCTAGCAGCGTTCTTCAGCGCCCTCGGCGATGCCACGCGGGCGAAGATAGTACTGGCCCTTAGCGTGGAGGAGCTGACGACTTGCGAACTCTCCAAGATCACAGGCCGCTCGGCCTCTGCCGTATCCCACCAGCTGCGCGTACTGAAAGACCGCAAGCTGGTCGCCTTCAGGAGGGAGGGTAGGAGCGTGCTCTACAGAGTAGACGACGACCACATTCGGAAGATACTCGAGGTAGCATTAGTGCACCTGAGGGAGCGGTGGAGGGGGGATGTCACATAATAGCTGTGGAGTAGCTGGGGGGAGCTGCGGCGAGCATGACGTGAGGAGGCTTACAGGGCTATTTAAGGCTCTTGGGAGAGGCGAGCCGGAGCTATACGCGTTGTTGACCTCAGGGGCCTTGTACGCCGCTGGGCTAGCTCTCAGATTTGCCCTGGGAGTAGAGGGTGCCCCAGTACTAGCGATATTCATCCTCGCCTACCTGCTAGTGGGCGGCAAAGTGTTGAGGATGGCTGCTAGGAGCTTGATAGGCGGTAGCCCATTTAATGAGAACTTCCTGCTAGCAGTCGCTACGCTGGGGATCTTCGCTATAGGGGAGTACCCCGAGGCTGTGGGTGTCATGCTCTTCTTCCGCATTGGGGAGTACTTGCAGGATTTAGCCCTAGCTAAGTCCCGCAGATCAATCAAGTCTCTGTTAAGCCTCAGGGCTGAGTATGCTAACCTCAAGGTCGGGAGTGAGGTACGCAGGGTCAGGCCTGAGGACGTGAGGGTGGGGGATATCATAGTGATCCGCCCAGGCGAGAGGATCCCCCTGGACGGAGTAGTTGTCAGAGGCGTGTCGGTAGTCGACATGTCTCCCCTAACTGGGGAGTCTGTTCCGAGGACGGTGGAGCCAGGGGATGAGGTGTTATCTGGGGCAGTAAACCTCTCAGGGTTGCTGGAGGTTAGGGTGGTCAGGGAGTATAGAGAGTCTACGGTAGCTAAGATCCTGAGCTTGGTGGAGAGGGCTAGCGCTAGGAAGGCTAGGGTTGAGAAATTCATAACTAGGTTCGCGCGCTACTACACCCCAGCTGTTGTCTCTCTAGCATTCGCCATAGCCATCCTCCCCCCACTTTTCGTGGGGGGCTCGCCTAGCGTGTGGGCTTACAGGGCGCTAGTGCTCTTAGTAATTTCATGCCCCTGCGCCCTAGTCCTCTCAGTGCCCCTTAGCTACTTTAGCGGGCTGGGCAGGGCTGCTAAGGATGGGGTGTTGAGTAAGGGTTCAAACTTCCTTGATCAGCTAGCTAGCTTAAGGGTGGTGGCCTTCGACAAGACCGGCACCCTCACTAAAGGGATCTTCAGAGTCGCTGAAGTGCATCCGAAGAACGGCTTCAGTAGCGAGGAGATACTAAGGCTAGCCGCCCTCGCCGAGGCTTACTCGAACCACCCCATTGCCCAGGCCATAAGGCAGGCTTGGGGGGAGAAGCGGAGGAGGGGAGCTGGGTAGAGGAGTATGAGGAGATAGCTGGACACGGGGTTAAGGCCCGGATAGGCGGTACGTTAGTAATGGTGGGCAATGACAGGCTCTTACACCGGGAGGGCGTTGAGCACGACGTATGTGACATACCTGGAGGCACTGTAGTGCATGTCGTGGCAGGCGGCGTATACGCAGGCTACATACTAATACGGGATGAGGTGAAGGAGGAGGCTAGAGACGCGATACGTGAGCTGAGGAGGCTGGGGGTCCGCAGGATAGTGATGCTCACGGGCGATAGCAGGCACGTAGCTAAGGCGGTAGCCGAGGAGTTAGGGCTCGACGAGTACTACGCTGAGCTCCTCCCGGGCGATAAAGTTAGACTTGTAGAGGAGATGTGTGAGAAGGAGAGGGGATTCGTGGCCTTCGTGGGCGATGGGGTGAATGACGCGCCAGTGATAGCAAGGGCCGACGTCGGCATAGCCATGGGCGCGCTCGGCAGCGACGCCGCTATAGAGGTTGCCGACGTTGTTGTGATGGATGATAAGCTCACCAGGATACCCAGAGCTGTTAAGGTTGCGAGGAGGACGAGGAGAGTCGTGATGTAGAACATTGCGCTGGCGCTCGCTGTGAAGATTGCAGTCCTAGCGTTAGGCGCAGTAGGTAGAGCTACGATGTGGGAGGCGCTATTCGCGGATGTAGGGGTAGCTCTGATCACGGTGCTTAATTCTATGAGGATTCTCAAGAGCTGAAGTGAAAACTTTAAGCCCTCGGCTCTCACACGTCATGTAAGTCCCTGGCACCGCTCGGGCTCCAGCGCTAATTACGGGGCTGGTGGGCGATGGCTAAGGCGGCTAGAGGGATCTGGGGCATTAAGCCGATCTATAAGTGTCGAGTCTGTGGTCAGTTCACTGAGGAGGGAGCGCACTGCGGCGAGCCCTGCACGCTGGTGCTCGACCCCGAGAGGAGGGTGAGGCTTAGCAAGCTCCTCAGCGGACTGCTAAGACACTTCCCCTATGCGCTGGGCATTGAGCTAGACGAGGAGGGCTTCACGAAGCAGACAGTTGAGGAGCTAGCCCGCCTTATAAAGACGAAGTGGAGGAGCAGGCACCTATACTGGTGGCTGAGGCCAGAGCACATCTACGCGATAGCGGCCCTAGACCCTAAGGGCAGGTTCGAGATCAAGAATGGAAAGATTAGGGCCAGGTACGGGCACAGTGTAAGGGTCTATGTGAAGTACGAGGAAGAGGTCAAACCCCCAGCTAAGCTGTACCACGGGACTACGCCCCAAGCCCTCCCCTCGATACTTAAGGAGGGCCTAAAACCGGGTAAGAGGCTTATGGTTCACCTCGCCGCCACACCGGAAGACGCGTGGGAGACAGCGCTCAGAAAGACTCGTACCCCTATAATCATTGAGGTGGACGTGGGGAAGCTCGCTAGGCGTGGCATCAAGGTATACAGGGCTGGCAAGAGAGTGTATGTAACGAGCCGCGTACCCCCTGAAGCGATAAGAGTTCTAGACATTGGGCCTTTAAAGCCCGCGTGGCGCTAGGCATCGAAGGTGACAGACTCCGTAAAAGCTTTAAAATCCCTCCAGTATCTACCTTCCACGAGCCCCGGTCGTATAGCCTGGTCTAGTATGCCGGCCTGTCGAGCCGGAGAACCCGGGTTCAAATCCCGGCCGGGGCGCCATATCTGGTGTCGTGTTTGCATTGATCCTTTTAAGATGGATTTCTGGGGGGAGTGATGTGGCTGGCGTCGACATTAGGGGCGTGAAGCTAGTGGTGTTCGACCTGGATAACACCCTATGGGACCACCCTGATGTTAGCTCTACTACACCGCCTTACCGGAGAGTCGGGCTGGACGAGATAGCGGACTCCCGGGGGGAGAGGATCCGGCTAAGGCCTTGTGCTAGGAGGCTTTTAGAGGAGTTGAGAGTGAGGGGCTTCAAACTGGCGGTAGCTAGCTGGAATTACCCGCAGCCGGCCCTAAGGGCTCTAGAGGCATTGGGCCTGCTACAGCTATTCGACGTAATAGTGGTGGAGCCTCATCCCAATAAGGATCTGATGCTAGAGAAAATTTTCAGGGAAGTTGGAGTGAAGGAGGGGGAAGCCTTATTCATAGATGATAACCCAGCAATAATTGAGGGAGTGCGAAGGAGGTATCGCTGCTTAAAGGTCATAAGATTTGGGGGAGAGGAGCAGCACCTATTCTGCGAGATGCTTAGGGCTTTCCGGCGATTAGAACAGTCAGGTTAGCTGGAGCTGTGCATCGTGGCTCTGCTAGCTGCGCGCCCCTACCCTCGAGCAGGTGAGTGCAGCGTGCAAGTAGAAGGGCGCGCAGAGCAGTATTGACACAAGCTCTGGAATTGCTGCACCTTTTGGGATGTTGTAACCTAAGTGTAGGATCCAGGCTGTAATACCTGCCGCCAGGGCTGGGAGAGGGGTCAGGGTCCTAAACGTAGCCGCGTAGGCGGCTAGCGTGAAGGCTAGCGAAAGGAAAAATGCCACGGATACCACGAAGTGGAGGGGTCCGTAGATCTCATCGAACACCGCGACCAGCACTAGGCTATAGCCTGTGGCCATGCCCGCTGCCAGCAGTAGCCTATACTTCCGAAAGCAGACAGCTGAGACGAGGGTTATCATAAGCCCCCCCGTGCTGAGCCCCCAGTTAAAGATGGGGGCTACCCGGCTCCTCGCTGCGTGGCCGAGGTCGCTAAGTGCATTTCTTAAGGGATCAAACCAGCCTGAGGCTAGCGAGGCTGTCATTATCGATGCGAGTGGTAGAAGCACGGATAAAGCTGCAGTAGCTACACAACTCCTCAAGGTTATCACGAGCATCACCTGCCTAGTCAACGCTAGCGCAGTGATTTATATGCTAGCCACGGCTATGGGCAGAGATGTGAGCTTCTAGACCTGTCGTTACAGTTCTGTGGCAGCATGAAATAACAGGTAGTTGACTTGAATGTTAATGTCATTTGCATGAATATATTGAGTCAAATTGCATTTATAGTCATGTCACAAGCAGTGATCGTGGGGGAAGCGGCT
>Ga0180300_10001542_pt1 | contig 10697 bp, 17 predicted proteins | sample GuaBasSediGuay15_FD_121798 | JGI IMG/M metagenome (GOLD analysis project Ga0180300, IMG submission 121798) | Subseafloor sediment microbial communities from Guaymas Basin, Gulf of California, Mexico - Guay15, Core 4569-2, 21-24 cm | ecosystem: Environmental > Aquatic > Marine > Hydrothermal... | reverse complement strand
TAGATCATCTGGAGAGGCCGTGCCCTGCCTAACTCTGTTTTGAAGAAACTCGATAATTGAGCGTACGTTAGCCATCATTGGGAAGACCGTTAAAGCCGTTAAGCCAATCCAGTACAGCTCCTTACACCTGTCGAACCTCGCACTCATCAATATTATGTATCCCAGAGTGTAGATTAAAGCCCTTACGGCGAGACCGCCCATTCATACTCGCTGTATATCTTCCTCTGCTCCTCCACGCTGGGTATGAAGTACGCACCCCTATACGCCAATACGTGACCGACCCAGTACTCGACTAATTCGTTTGGGCATCCTGCTGTCTTCATCTGTGTTGAGAAGAACTTCCTGCATGTGTGCGGCCTTATCTTGGGCTCTATCTTAGCCTTCTTGCTCATCGCCGACAGTATGTTCCTCGCGGTCGATGCGCATATCTTGAGCAACGGCTCACTCGGCTTGGGGCTGTACTTCTTGACGTACTTCCTGAGCTGTTCGGCTGTTGCGGAGCCGACGAACGTGTCGTACTTGTGCATCGTCTTCTCCCTGACGACGTGTATGTGTATGGGCTCTACGCCAGCTTCGAGCTCATCATATATGTCAGCCCACCTCAGTGACAGGAAGTCGGATATGCTCATGCCAGACTGGGACAGGAACAGAACCAGAACCCTGCCCCTCAAGTCGCCGACCTCAACCATCTTAGCCAAGTCCTCTCTGGTCATCCTTCTGTCCTCCCTCGTAACCCACGTCTTGGGAGTCCTGACAGATAGGGGAACCCAGTTTGACTTGAAGAAGCTCTTCACAGCCCTGCAGTACGTCCCAACCGTGCCCCTAGTCAGCCCGATGTCCTCCAGATATTTCGCCCACTCCATAAGTAGCTCCTCGTACCTAGCCATCCTTCTCGGGTCTCTGCTCTGGAGGTCTTCAAGCCTCTCCTCTATTATCTGGTCTGGGTCTTTTCCGACGAATTCGCAGAACCTTGAAAGCGCCACCATGTACAGGTTGTAGGTTGACTCGCTACGCTTCCCAAAGAACCTGGTGTCCAGCAACCATCTCCTGACGGAGTCGTACTGCTCCATCGTCATTTATTCATGTAAACGAGACCTATAAGCTATCGCCGTCCAACCTCTCCCCCAGCTCCCCCAGGCTATGAAATGTCTTATCTAGCTCGGCTCTGGCTAGGGCCCTAATCTGACCCTCGCTCCAGGAATCTGCGCTTCCACCCACTCTTTCAAAGCTTCATCAAACTTAATATCAAAGCCGTACACGTGGTATAAAACTCCTACACCTACGTCGTAAGTTAGATGCAGTCCATCCCTTAGACGTGTGGAAAACTTCACCTTACCCTCACTTGGATCAAAATATACAGTCACTTCTTCAGCACCGTAGTTCATTACTGCGCTTTTGAAGTCGTCCCACGTCTCTGCTATGAGTGAGTGAGACCCGCCTCCGATCATCTTGATCAGGGGTTCCTTCAGAATGATCGTCTTCCTCTCCTCAAGCGCCTTCCTGAGCTTCTCCAAGGCCATACCAAAACTTATAAACGTCCAAGGTCTAAAAGTTTTGCGGTGGAAATGCCGCCCTTCGGAGAGATAATAGAATCTCCGGAGGAGCTTGAGCGTAAGATAAGGGCCATCGCCGAGGAGAGAGCTAGGTTGATAGCCAGTTTGCCAGATGTATACCGCTTACCTCCACCTGAAAGAGCTGTTAGACTTGCACAGATAAACGCTAGGCTGAGCTTCCTCAGGACGGAGCTGGCCATCCTAATGGCCAAGTACAGAGTGGCTATCTGGAGACGCAGGTTTACTGGAAGATAGGAACCGATTGGATGGACATAATACATGTCCATACTGGGTACATGACCTAGCACAACGAAAGGAGCCAGAATCTCGCTCCTTTTGTACGCGACGGCAGACAAAAGAAGCGAGAATATCCGTTATCTTGGTCTTGTGCCCCCACGTTGGACAGTAACAATAGCCAGTTTTGCACACTCAGCCCAGCGATTTAACCCTAGCGACTGCGTCCTCGACCTTGTAGTGGCCGTAATAGGATGGCCTTATGTCTATGCTCCCTTTCATCCTGTCTATCACAACGATTGCATTCTTTCCGTCGTCCATATAGCAGTGGTATGTGCTCCCATCCTTCTCCCTAACTATTACGTCGGTCATCGTTATTAGCTACGGAACAGCATCTGATAATCTTTGCTCTTGTCGACCCTAAACGGTTTGAACTCGTCTGCAACTGGGTTGTAGTAGAAGCCAACCGCCACATAGTATTTGTACGCCTTGCAACCCTCAAGGTAGTTTTCGTAGTCTTCGTTGGCTCTTTCCCTGCACACGCTCATCCAGAATTCGTCGAAGTCCTGTTCTGTGTTCCTCACCGTCTCTAGGTCTGTGGTGGTTATGATGCCTCCAAGTGTTCGATGGCCGAGGTAGGGTCTGCCTGGGTGATCGCCCTCCGCAAATATCAGATGGCCATAGTCTCGCAAACTGCCTAAGACATCACGACCAAAATAGTAAGAATACACCTCTAGCTCACTAATACCCAACTTCTCAAACATGTGGCGAAGCATTACATCAATCCTCCTGAACGAGGGCTCCATACGCGTGCAGAACCCTCTGATGTACCTTATCACGGTCTCCCTCTTGAAGTCGCTTAGCATCGCCTCGAAAAGGAAGTGTATCACCTCATCCGCAACTTCACCTAACGCTTCCTCGAACTCCCTAGATACGTCTGGCGCGGCGCCGTACTTCTGTCTGCCATAGATGTGTGCCGCTTCGTGTAGCGCGGTACATATGCACCCGTCTCTGCCGTATATGTAGTCCTTGTTGAGGACTACGAAGCCATCCCTAGTCGTTCCAGCAGTATCTATTGGGAGTTTTGCAACTTTGACACCCTTAATCCCGCGCACATTGGTAACTAGCAGTGCGGCTATGGCAACGTTGTTGGCTTCCGGTATTGTGAGACAGCTGAGTGGAACCTCTCCCTTAACAGCTGTTTCAGACAACTCCCTAAGTTTCTCGGAGGCGGCGAGCTCTGCGTCAGGCACCTTCTCGAACAGTTTTCTCATGGCTGGGGTGTAGACAACTATCGGTTTGCCCGTTATGTACTGCAACCAATCCTTCTTTTCTGCCTCGTACATAGGCATCGCACAGTAGTCGCTGAACATCTTGGCGACCTCCTCAACGACCTCGCTGGACACATACCTCCATGCGGCAACCTCGGTTTCGTAGAGCCCGCCTTTGACCACCCCGTTCTCGACAACCCTCGACAGAAGCTCCCTGATGGCGCTTGGAGTATACACTCTCACAACCTCCCTGCTCAAATCATCAGGGTTAGCCATCACCCTATTCGGCTCCAAATTTATCCACCAGAGATTGTAGCTGAATACTGACGGCTTCCCAGAGGTTCCCTTGAACGTGTTTACGTATATGTCCCTGACCCACAGTACCCCACCGTCCGCTGTTGAATAGTCGACTATGATGGACGGCTTCTTGGGCCACTCCACCTCCGTGGGGTGGCCGAGTTCAACTTTGCTTATCACCTGTGGATTGTACTTCGACATGAACGCTTGGAACACCATGGTGTCCACCACGGCAGGATTTATGTACGGACCGACAACCACCATCTCCGTGCCCGATACGTCTGCCGTGCTCTTACCGCCGACAACCCATATCAAGCCGTCTATGTTGACAGTCTTGTAGACCCTGTAGCCCCTAGTGAACGCATACAGCATCCCTCCCTCAGAGGCTATTATGGCCGCGGCCACCTTCAGTCCTTCGCCGAAGAATCCCCTTTCCCAAGGCCTCTTCTCGGTTCCCCCAACTATGAAGGCATGCACCGTTATACCCTTACCTCTATCCCTGACATGCGTGCCCTGAAGATCACCCCAAACATCAACCCTTATGTTCTCATACCCATAAATAGCCTCCTCTTCATCAAGACTATTTTGGACTACTTCTCTGAGGGCGTGCCATAGTGTCCATCCTCTTCTGACTGCGTAGTCCGTGGTCACGTTGGTTGAGAAGGCTATGTGCCACTCCACTATCCTGTCCTCTATGCGTGGGTCGTCGTAGACAAGCCTGCGGTACAGGTCTGGCCAGTAGTCCCTGATTTCGTAGACTGAGCGTATGTTGAGCCTAGTAGCGTCTTCAACCGTCAGCCCGTGGAATGACAGTAGCTCGTCGAAGCTCCTGATCGCCACAGCCGTTCACCGTTTTACGGCCTCTCACCCATCACAGACGCTATGCCCTTAACCGCCATGTCTATCAAGTACAACTTCCACCAGCCGACCCTCGCCATCACAGTATTCTTTCTGCGTATCTTGCCTCCAAAGCACCATACAGACATCTTTATTCCAGGGTAAACTTCCAAGTCATCCCACCTGAACACCCTGCCCTTCAACACCCAGTAAACCCTACCTCCTCTCTTCGTCTCCGCAAGCTCCTTCGCAGCCAAATACGCCTCATCCACAGGCCCATGCCAAGATATGAAGCTAAGTACCCTATAGTAGCACTGTTTAATCAGCCCGTCTATGACGGGTATCCACTTTCGGTATCCGAGTTCTTCGCTCATCAAGAGTGATTATGACATAAACCAGAAATAAACTTTACACCCTTACACCAACCATTGGCAAAGGGGGCTCAAATCTACTTTCTTTTGTCTGCCGTCGCGTACAAAAGAAGGCAGAATACGTGTGCTTACGGTATTACAAGTTGCACAACAGAATAAAAAAATGGGTGGTTAAACTTAGGGGAAGTCCCCAAGCTTACACAGACATAGCAGCCTTCCAGTTCTCAGCCCACTTGTCCTCAAGCCCTTCTTTAACCTTGGCTTCGTAGTTGTCAGGCATGTAGTCCCAAGCAGACTCGTAGTTACTCTTCCTAGTGGGCCCGAAAGGCAGAGCTCTGTAGTGGCTTATGGCCCTGTCCTTCGCCTTTCTGTAAGCCTCTCGCATCCCAGGTATCTTAGCCCTGTACTTCCTCTTGCCCTTTGCAGCAAGGTCGTCGAGGGTTACCGCCATATCCACCACCAATAGCCTTTATTTACCAATCGCTAATATATTTTTCTGGAATGCCAAAGCGAATACAAAACCCACGTAGGCACAGGGTCATGACCATAAGGGTGAGCGACATCGAGTACGACATGATATGCGAACTGTCCAAAGAGCTCGGCGTGTCAAAAGCAGAGGTGTGGAGAAGGTTGCTGTGGACTGTGAGGGTTCTGTACAGTAGCTACCTACCAGTCAACAGGGCGTTCAAATCGGTGCCAGATAGTGGCGGAAGAATAACTCTAGCAGATGCGCTGAAACCGATACCAGTTCTGTTCGACGAGGTTCTGGAGGAGATAGAAAAGTCTAGGAGGGAACCTCCCTCTCAACCCAAGATGCGAACTCGTAGGCGTAAATGAGGGCTGCCTCAACCTCAAACTCGCTAGGATACGGCCTATCAGTTGGGGATGTCCTGTGGACTTTTATCAACAGCATCGGCTCTGGGTTCTGCTCAAAACCAACAAGCGTCGGTAACCTCAGGTAGGCGGACATGGCTATGGACGTGGCAATAGCATACTTCGCGAGTACGTCGAATTTTTCACCAGCGTCCTTCTTCAGCAGGGCGTACGTCCTTATCATCCCGTTCAACTCATCTGTCACGTATACGACTCTCAAGAGGCAACACCAGCCTTTGTAGCCTTCACGGCTTCACCTATCTTCCTTATCCACCTGTCAGCCGTCTTCAAGCCCTTCTCGTAGTTCCTCCTAGCGAATATCTTCTGCATCTCAGGGTCGCCGGGGAAATAGGCTTCGGCTAGTGAACGCGTCCACTCCTCAGCTAAATCGAGCGCCATCCGTATGAGACCCTCGCTGTACCCCGCCGCCCTCCACCTAGACACATACTTCTCTTTTAGGCTCTCAAGACCCATGTCAACTTCCTGTCCTGCAACCCATATGCCGGGATCTGCTATGCCGAACATCTTCACTAGTGGCTCCCTGAGTATTATCGTCTTCCTAGTCTTCAGCACGTCGAGTATGCTCACCTTCTCCTCCTCCTTCTAGTCGGTGCTACAGGAGTGGGAGGTATCGGTGGGTACATCTTCTCCTTCCAAGCTGGCACGAGTTTAGTCTCTATAAGGTGCCTTATCCTCCTCTCCTTCTCCTCCCTTGGAAGCGTATCCCACTCAGGTATCGCCATAGCACATATGCCCTCAGCCCACTTCCTAGCCCACGGCAGAGTGGTTAACAAGGTGACAAGCTCCTCATCACTAAGGGTCGTTGTATCTATCGTTAGTGCACCCTCCGGTGGGTCGAACACCACCTTCACTCCGCCACCTAGGTCGACCACTATCTCCTCCTTCGGTGCCAAGCCGAGCGTCTTTATCAGCGGCTCTCTAAGTATCAGCGTAGGCCTTTCCGACAGAAACCTCCTGATGGGGTACTTCTCCTCGAACGCCATCCAACCACCAATATCGGTATTCGATGCACAGCTTAAAAGTTCTATCCGGTGTAGTAGACGTACGGCCTTCCCACTCTGTCAGTCCTCTTCCTCTTCAGCACTCCTGCCTCACACATCCTCTTCAAAACCCTTGACGCATAGTCCCTTGAGACGCCAAGCTTGTCTGCAACATCATTAGACGTTCTTGGAGTCCTGAACCAGCTTGACTTGACCAGAAGTTTGAGCAACCCAGTCCTGCTCTTCGGCGGCTCGAAGTCCGCGAGGAGACACTTAACCGTGTCCAGAAACTCATCGAGCTGTTCCCTGCCAAGCTCGGACAGCACATATCCATCCCTGCTGTACTCGTTCACCCATCCCTGGGCGACAAGCTCGTCCAGCAGAAACCTGATTGACTTCAAGTGCATGTACCTGCACTCCCTGCTATGCCAGTCCCTTATCTCATACCACCTCCTCGGAGACCTTATGTAGCCAAGCAACTTCAGAAACTCCACAAGCCTACCCCAATAAGCCCTCGTAAACCATATCAGTATCCTGCTGAAAGAGCCCCTCATCAGTTAAATTAAAGTGCGGAACATAGTTATTTTTTATGGCATGAGCTGGCAGACCGTGGTTGAAAACATACTGATCGGAGTCGGCTCAGGAATAATATTCGGCCTGCTGGGCTACCTAAAGTCCGCTGGTGAGAAGTTCGACGTCAAGAAGTTCACACAAACCCTTGTCGTCAGCGCAGTTGTCGGTGGCATAGGCGGCTACCTCGGAATGAGCCCTGAGGAGGCGCAGGAGTATCTGCAGACTGCAGGCCTGTACGGAGGTATCACAACCCTGGTTGAGTACGTGAAGAAGAGCATACTGAAGAGGCTTGGGGGGTAGCCTCCCATGTCGAGGGAGGACAGGGAACAGTGTCGGAAGCTACATGAAAGTATCCTGCGGTCACATGAAGAGCGGATAAAGAAGTTGGAGGACTGTATGTACGGCTCAGACAGCATCCTAGTCAGGCTCGGCAAGCTTGAGGCGAACGTCAGCCTCATAATGGACGCGCTCTTTGACGAAGATGAAGGCCTGGTCAAGAAGGTTGGCAAACTGGAGGCGACGGTCAAGAGCCTCTGCCACATGGTCAAGAAGTGGGACACACGTCTCTGGAGCCTCTTCGGGGGCATACTCGTAGGAGTCGTTCTCACAATCATCAACCTTCTGATAGTGGTGCACTAAAATGAACCGCAAGCTACTGTCCAGCGTAGGGGAGTTCGTCTGCGGCCTCGTGGCATACTTTTTCCTGTCAATCCCGTTACATGAAGTGTTCCACCTGATAACCCTACAGGCTTTCGGAGGAGAAGGATACATCGAGCTAACGTGGTTAAGCGGGAAATGCGTGATCACGAAACTTCCGGTTCAAGGACTGTTCATCATCTACCTCATGGGAGGAGTTGGTTGCGGGGCAACTTGGCTACTTTTGGCCTTCTGGAGCTACCTGAACGGAAAATGGGAAAACTACGCGGCACTAGTAATAAACGGGCTCCCGCAGGTGCTCTATGGAGTGACTGAAGCCCTATGCGTGTTTCAGCTGGCTCCGACACAGTATGTTTTCTGGTCGTCCGTTCTATGGCTAGTAGGCTTAGCGGTGGCCTGCCTAATCACCTTACCGAAGCTCGTGTCGTACTGGAAAAATATTCTGTTGTGATTACCCGCGCTGTCACTAGTTCGAGCCTAGAGCTTTACACCCCTTTTCTTCCAGAACTTGAGGTACTTGTTCCATCCCTTCTCTGGATGCCTCCTCATCATCTCTTCAAGCTTGTCTTCAACCGTGTCGTCCTCCAAGACGTCTTTGAACTCCTCGTAGAACTCCTCCAGCGGACAAGCCTGGTAGCCTATCACATCGCCAGTTATGTCCTTAATCGTCGCCAGTAGGATTTGCCCTACTGGCTTGTTCGGTAGGTTGCCGAGCCTTGGGTCGTCCTCCTGTACTATGTAGTCTTTAAGGGCCTCTCGAAGCCTCTTAATCCACTCCTCTCTGCTCATCTCCCTCACCTCAATAGTATATAGCCACCCAATTAACTCTAAAGTTTCCTGATAGTGCGACTCCCGTTTTGTTCCAAATGACTGCTTGCGCGTAGTCCGGACCTACCGTGTAAACACCACAGAAAATATTGGCCCTGCTAGTAATCCAATCGTCCGCACCTCTACACACTACGAGTCTTGGAGTCCCTGGGAAGTTAGGTGAAAAGTCTATCATAATTGTCGTATAACTGCCAGCAGATATGGACGTATTTAATGTTGCAACCCCAGCTTGAACGAACTTAGGTATGCTCGCTCCATTTTCACCGTATATCTTCTTGTAGAGTACCACTTTGTCATCCTCGAACTGAGCTACAACGACCTCTCCAGCACTCCCAGCAGATGAGGTGTTCGCCCTTATCTGGACTACACCGTTTGCCGCTCTGTTACACAACGCTACTATGTTGCCTCCGGGGAAGAGTAGACCGTACCTGAGGCTCCCACCAGAGTCCAGGTACTGTATCCCTCCAGTTCCTCCAGCGGCTCCCCTGAACTTGATTACGTTTGACAGATAGAGGTTCTGCCACAGGTAGTCAGATGAACCAAGGTCGTAGCTTCCGCTTGAAGATGGAAGCAAACTCTGTGCAACTTTGTTCAGTCCAACGAGGTTCCTAGAACTGTTGATAACCTCTGTCCCGCCTATTCTGAGGCTTCCAGCGTCTATGTAAAGTCGCTTACCGTCGTATCTGTCCCAAAAAAGTATTCCCTCAACGTCTGGATGATAGGTTCCTATTTGAGCATAGTCACCAGACCACAGGTCTAGCTCTATCCTTCCGCTCCTTATCGACGCACTACCTGGAAGATATATATTGCCACGGATAGTCAAGTTTCCGGCGTTGTCGAGCTTAAGCAAATCGGTGTACGCCGTTGACCCTGCTGGTGCCCTACTAATCCTAGCGTTGTCCTGGTCTGACGAAACCCTCAGAATCCAACTCGGTTTACCGGTGTCTATTAAGTTCAGAGTTCCAGCCTTATTGTAGTAGACGTTCGAGCACACGTGGGCTGTTTTATATGACGCTACTTCACTCCACCCACCGAGGTTCAACAGTATGCTCCAGTCAGAGTCCCACTCAATCTTAGCGTTGCCAGAACTATGGAGCAAGTCTCCTCCGGTAGTGACACCGCCATCAACAGAGAGCTCACCGGCGAAGTATCCATTCCTCCACTTGTATGTACTAGAGCCGAGGTCTTGGTTCCCGAGCATAGGTAGTAAGTGACCATCCTGCATAACTCTCAACGCCTCGGTGAACGAGCCTCCGGCTTTTTTGTAAATCTGTAATGGAACGTTCCCTCCACCATAGTCGTGTGTGGTGACCTTCCAGCCCCAGTCGGTGTTTGACGAAAGCAGGTGTAGATGCTCGTCCTGACCGTAAAGGTACGCCCTCATCAAATATCCGTTCTTCCATCTCAAACTCGATGAACCTAGGTCGTAAGAGTTGTCGCTTTTCGGCCTTACAAACCCCGAAACCGTAACTCCTAAAGGAACGTTTGTAGCTGCATTCCCCTCAAGTCTAAGTGCCTCCTCCCAGGTATCCGTATCCGACTTGTGTTTGTAGAACGTCAGGTCGTAGCTTCCTGTACCAAGAGCCCATCTCGCACCGTCTATGTCGTTTATGATGAGGTGGATACCTCCGTACTCGACGCCTGCTACAACTCCAGAGTTGATGCCGTATTTGCTCGTTGCACCGAACATGCCGACTTCGCTAAAGTAGCCATCCTTCCACCTCCTACTCGGAGTCCCCAGGCTATACGTGGCGTCTGTCAGCGGGTACCAGTCCGTGTCTACCAGAGCCTTCTCTCGGGGTTGCTCCCGCCCTCAGAGGCAGGAAACAACCCTTACGAGAGGATACCCGTCGCTGTCTACACGGATGTTTCTCCACGTTGAGGCTCCATAGTCGTAGCCCTTGACAAGCCGTGGTAGTTCGTCATCAAGTCTGTTATATATGTTATCCAGCTTTGTATGCGTACCACTGTCGGGGAAGTCTGTTGGGAAGTTCCCCACGTTGACGGTACCACTGACGCTTCTCGGTAACGTCTGTCCGAGTCTGTCGTATAGGTCTGTCAGGGTTCTGTTGTCCGTGCCTCTTAAAGCGTCTCTGAGCGTCGTTAGGGATATGTCGAGGTTCTGTAGCTTAGCGAAGTCGTTGCTCCAGTTCCTACCCGTTAAAGCTGTTCCCGCAACCTTGGTTATGTTGAACGGGCTTT
>Ga0180300_10001541_pt1 | contig 10698 bp, 10 predicted proteins | sample GuaBasSediGuay15_FD_121798 | JGI IMG/M metagenome (GOLD analysis project Ga0180300, IMG submission 121798) | Subseafloor sediment microbial communities from Guaymas Basin, Gulf of California, Mexico - Guay15, Core 4569-2, 21-24 cm | ecosystem: Environmental > Aquatic > Marine > Hydrothermal... | reverse complement strand
CTTGATTTAAGGGGTTTTCCAACTGACATACTCGATGGCTCTTCATTCAGCCTGCTATATGTGACATGCCCTGCTTCAGTTGAGCCATATACCTGATAGATGGGTATTCCAAATCTCTCTTTCCATCTTCTAAATACCTCAATGGGAAGCACATCACCACCACAATAGCAATACTTAAGGGAGCTGAGGTCATATCTGTCTAAACGGTCATTTTCCAGAATCATCCTATAGAGTGCAGGAACCCCTAAAAATAGTCCCACTCTGTATCTCTGAATGGCATCCAGTATGGCATCTACCTGAGGAACCGGCATAAGTATTGTGGTATTTCCCATATTAAGCCCAATGGCTACCATAAGACCCAGTGCCATGATATGGAAGAGGGGATTTATTGCAATATATACCTCTTTACCTCTCTCTAAGTATGGGCCAAATACATCATCTGTTATATCATTTACATAAGAGACCATTCCCATATGGTTACCTGGAACCCCTTTTGGAAAGCCCGTGGTTCCTCCAGTATATAGTATATAAGATAGGTCCTCATAGGGATCTATCTGAACCTTAGGTGGATTGGGATTATTTGATAAAAGACTTTTAAAATCGTATACGTGTATATCGCTTTCAACCTTACCATGGGGAATCTTATCAAAGAGTCTGCCAACAAACTTCTTCCAAAATGGGAGCATATCAGCCAGATTAGTTACAATAATGCGCTTTAGAGGTGTGCGATCAAATATCTCCTGCACATAACAAAAGTTGGTATCCAATGAGATGATGGTTTCAGATTGGGAGTCATTTATCATATATTCCAGCTCATGAGAGGTATATATTGGAGATACAGGAACCGCTACAGCACCTATCTTCTGAATAGCAAAAAATGCAATGACCCACTGTATGGAGTTAGAAAGATATAGTAATACCTTATCACCCTTTCTTATTCCCATATCCCAAAGAGAGGTGGAAAATCTGAGGATATAGTCATAGAGTTTAGAGTAAGTGAATCTTTCACCCAGATAAATAAGAGCAGTATTTTGTGAAAACCTTTTGCATGTCTCTTCAAATCTACTGAAATTGTATTCCGCCTTCATATTCATATTCCAAAATATGCAGATTTTACATCTGGGTTATTCATTAGTTGGTCTCTGTCTCCTTCGAGCACAGAAGATCCATTCTCCAAGATATATCCATAATCCACTATGGGAAGCACTGGTCTTGCATACTGTTCTGTTATCAATATGGAAATCCCTTTTGAATCCCTTATCTCCTTTATTGACCTGATTAGGGTTATCTGGATAAGAGGACTTAGCCCTAAAAGGGGCTCATCTAAGAGCAGAACCTTGGGCTGAGCCATCAGTGCCCTTCCGATTGCGAGCATCTGCTGTTCACCACCGCTCAAAAAACCACCTGTTCTGTTTTTTAAGTTTTTAAGAGGAGAAAATATGTTAAAGACATATTCCATGGTCTCTTTTGCCTGCAAGGGGGTTGCAAGATATCCCCCTATCTTGAGATTTTCAAGGACAGTGCTCTCTGGGAATATCCTTCTCCTTTCAGGGCAGAGCACAATTCCCATCTTTGCCCTTTTACTGGGCTTAAGCTGAGATACCTCTTTTCCTTCATAGAATATCCTTCCAAGGACTGTGATCCTTTCCCCCCCTGCCATCTCCTCCTTCTTTCTTATATCCAATATGATGCCAGATAGGGTATACATAAGGGTGGACTTCCCCGCGCTGTTTGCACCAAATACACCCACGATCTGTCCCTTTTCTAAATTAAGGCTCACATTATTTAAGGCGATCATATTTTCATAAAAGACCATTAGCTCCTGTGCCTCAAGCATATTCCATTACCTCCGTGTCAGATCCGAAATAGGCCTCTTTTACCCTCTCATCTTCAATTACCTCTTCAGGCAGACCTTCAATGAGCTTTACTCCAAAATTTAATACCATAACCCTGTTTGCCACCCTGAACAGCTCCCTTAACCTGTGTTCTATCATTATAAGGGTTATCCCTTCCATCTGGAGTCTTTCAATCAGCGGAACCATACTTGCAATCTCACTCATGCTCAGCCCTGAAAAGATCTCATCACATATAATCAACTCTGGCCGCAGAGAGAGACATCTTGCAAGTTCAAGTCGCTTTAGATAACCCGTTGGAAGGCTGGAGGCCAGCTTATAGGGGACAGAGGAGTCTCTTTCAAAGCCTATATCTTCCAGTATATCAAGGCTTACTGTCTTTCTGTCTCCAAGCCTCCCTCCCCCCCGCCATCCCCCCTCTTTTCTTGCTCTATGAGAAAACAGGGGGATTATGAGATTCTTAAACGCAGGAAGGCTATAGTATGGTCTCATTATCTGAAATGTCCGGGTAAGCCCTAAGTTTGCAATCTTATGTGGGGGCAACTTTGTAATATCCTTACCTCTAAAGACTACTTTGCCTTCATCACTTTTAATGAAGCCTGTTATGCAGTTTACCAACGTGGTCTTACCTGACCCATTTGGACCTATTATTCCAAATATATCTCCTCTATTTACCTTAAAGCTTATGTTGCTGAGTGCCTGAACCCCACCAAATCGCTTTGAAAGTCCAGAGACTTCAAGCAGGATTCCCTTTTTCATACTCTAACCCATCTTTCAAACTGATGATATTTCCTCTGTGCGTAATTCATTATACCTTCACTTTTAAATATCACAAATCCAGTAAGTATAAGCGAATAGAAGACGATACGGAGTGTTCCAAGTTCACGCAGAAGTTCTGATACAGGAACCAGGATAAAGGTCCCAATCACTGCGCCCACTAATGTCCCACCTCCACCTATCACAGTGGCTGCAATGGGAATAATGGAAAAATCTAAGGCAAAGAGGCTCATGCCAGCCCACATATATATATGAACCAGTGTTACCCCTCCTAAGCATCCCAAAAGGGATGCAATAAATACAGCTGTTGCCTTTACAAAGGTAACATTTATTCCAGAGGCCCTGACAGCCTGATCATTGTCTTTTACCGCACGAAATACGAGCCCCACATCTATATTTACAAATCTCCTCAGAAGAAAAAGGGCAAACAGGGTGCAAAGTATTATGAAATACTGTTCAACCCATTGATTTGGAAAACTGGATACCCCAAATATGCCTTCGGTTCCGCCCAGAATATCCAGTGCCTCAATAAGCCTCATAAATATAAGTGGGTACATAAGGGTGATTATGGCAAAATAGACCCCTCTCAATGGAAGACACGGCAATAACAGTAATGTGCATATCACGGCGCCTACAATAGAGGATATGGGAATGGTAAGATACAGTGGGAGATTGAGATAGGTATTTAGATATGCACCCAGATATCCACCAACTCCGATAAAGAATGCCCCCCCAAGTGATACCAATCCCACAAAATGGGCAAGAAAATCAAAACCAATAGCAAGTAGTGAATATATACATACATATGTTATCACTCTTTGCCAATACAGACTGGGAATCAACACAGGACTTAAAAGCAGGCCAAATATGAGCATAGCCCTTGGAATTATAAGATATCCCATCTCTCTCCATGAGCTTATTGCATATATTCCTTCTGTTCTTACCTTGATTCCTCGATCTATTCTCTCCTTTCTAAAACTTCCCTTCATCTTCAATTATACCCTTTCTTCCAGTTCCTTTTGCATACCAAAGAGTCCCGAAGGCCTAAAGATCAGGGTAAGAATTATCGCAAGAAGTGCTACCACCATCTGAAAGTGGGATTCAATATAGGCCACTGTAAGAATCTGAGCAAAGCCAATAATAAAAGATGCAAGCACTGCGCCCACCCAGCTTCCAAGCCCCCCCACAATACAGACTGCTATTGCCTGAATCAGTATCTGATACCCTGCCTCCACAATGATGTTTCCCAAGGGTAAAAGCACTATGGCAGCAAGCCCTGCAAGCATGGAGCCCAATGCCATAGAGATTACTGCCATAAGATCAGAGTCAATCCCAAGCATCATAGCTGCTCTTTCGTCCTGTGCCATACCACGGAGTGCAAGTCCAAGTTTGGTCTTATGGGTAAAGAGATAGAGAAAGAGCACAATACTCACTCCAATTATGACCAGAAATATACGCTGAAAGTCCACAGGGACTCCCAATATGATTACACTCCCCTCTAAGAAAGAGGGGAGTGTATAGGTGAGTCCTTTAAATCCTGCCCAGCGAAGTCCCTCAAGTATGGCAAGACCAATGGCATAGGATGCGATGATCTCAGATATGGGCATTCCCCTTACCCTTATAAGAGCCAGTTGATATATGATGCCACCAATGATTCCTGAAGCTATTAACGAAAGCAGGATACATAATAGATAGGGCAGGTGAAGCATATTTAAAAAGATCCAGACCATAAAACCAGATACCACATATATGGCACCATGGGCAAAATTGGGAAGTCTGCTTATACCATAGACCAGTGTAAATCCTATGGCAATTAGAGACAGAGTGATACTGTTTATAATTCCGTATATTACTATCTCCATAACTCAAGCTGCTATTTCATCCAAGGTGGAAGAAGGATCTCTCCCATTGCAATACTCTTTGGGAATACCACAACCCTTTTACCTGCCTGCCACTGAAAGATGCTTCCAACCGCCCCCTGCTTGGGATCTGTTGCAGGAATCACCTGATGACTCTTGGGATCAAATCTAATCCTTCCATATACTCCCATAATATCAGTCTGCTCTAAGGCCTTAATGACCGCATCTGAATCCAGACTACCCGCCCTCTCTATCGCAGCCTTCAACACATAAGGTGCCATGTAACTGCTGGAGGTCCCATATGCCTCTGGTTCAATCCCCCATCTCTTCTTATATGCGTTATAAAAGCGCATTGTCCAATCCGTTGCATTACATGGGGCATTCCCTGCATTTACCACATTTGCAAGGCAGTATTCACCCTTTCCTTCAGTTGCCTTCCAAAAACCGGGTTGCTCTGCCGCTGATATAATGGAGCCAAAGGGAAGTGCGGGAATCTTCATATCATACCACTGTTTAAGAAGAATGGAGGTCTCAGGCATATCCATCCATATCAGAATAACCTGGGCACCTAATTTTTTTGCCTTAAGAAGACCCATAGAAAAATCCGTTGATCCGGTAGGGTAGATCTCGGGTTCACCCAGCACATTCCAGCCCTTTTTCTTCATTATCTTTGCTATGATCTTTCCTCCAGCACGTGCATGGGCAACATCCTGGATCATAATAAAGAGCCGATTCAGATTATATTTTTTCCCTATTTCCAAAAGACAGGGGATAATCTCTCCTGTTACCATCCACTTTGCCTCTCCAGTGATCCTGAAGCAGTACTTATATCTCTTGTAGTTTTTTAAAACCCTTGCATGATATTTGGGAGTAAGAACCCCTGTGGTTACAATAGATACCTTTTTGTATTTTGAAAGTATATCCATCGCCGCAAGCGCAGCCTCACTTCTGACAGGCCCTCCCATAATAAAGTCTGCCTTCTTTTCCAATATCAGCTTTTCAACCGCAAGTAATGCTTCACTTACAGGAACACCGGGCTCTAAGTCCCTGGTATCAATCACCTCTACCTTAAAGGGCCTCTTGGTTCCTGCCACATTGACCCCTCCTTTTGCATTTATCTCTTCAACAGCAAGCCTGATACCTCTTTCAGCATCCCATCCATATACAAACGCAGTGGAAAGGGGGCATCCAAGTATTATCGGTTTTGTAGCATAGGTATGGGTTGAAAGGAATAGAGGAGATAAAAAGATAGTTAAAATAGTTAATATTTTTAATGTCCAACCTTTCATGATCTACCTCCTCTCTTGCATTTAAAGGGTTAGTAATAAATATCAATACAATATTGATGTAGCAAAGATATAAAAATTTTTATCTTAATGTAAAGATATAAAAGATTTTAATTAGATCTTATGTTGAATTTCTATCTAAGTGGGAGCTATCCCGTAAAATAAGTCCTCAGATACAGAAAGATATGGGGTATCTCTTCGCAGATTATCTTATCACTTCTCTGTCAATAATAATGACCAGACATTCGCTCTCTTCTTCTCCCGCATTCTGCCCCCTGTGTGGTATAGAGGGATCAAAGTGGATTGCATCACCAGGGCCCAGTCTTATCTTTTCTTTTCCATATATAAATTCTATATTGCCTTTTAGGACAAAAAGGAATTCTTCGCCGGGGTGATCAAACAGAATAGTTGGTTCTTTCCTTATCACCGGATACTTAACAATAAATGGTTCTATTATATGTTGAGATTTCAGTCCTGTTAGGGAATAATAGGTAAAGCCGATCCGTGTGCCTTTTCTTATTACCTGTTTTCGTTCATTTCTGCGGGTCAGCGCATATCCTTCTTTATCAGTGTCGTCATCTTTAAAGAAGATACTGATAGGGACTCCCAATGCACGTGCAATTTTGGCCAATGTAGCTATAGGCAAAGACACCTGACTATTCTCTATTCGGGAGAGCATGCCTTTAGATAATCCTACTTCTTTACCCAGTTGAGCTAAGGTAAGTCCCTTATTTTTCCTTATCTGACGTATCTTATCCGCAATCCTTTTTTCAAGCATTATTAACTTTTCCGGGCTTAACTTATTTATAATACAAAAAATTTTCGATTTTTGTCAAGATCTATTTCTTAAGATCCCTATCTGATACTATGATATTTATCTCGGCAGAACAGCTCCTCTATCAGCGCTGGAGACAGCCTTTGCATATCTTGCTAAATAGCCGGCTGTTATCTTGGGTTTAAAGGGAGGTAATTCTGCAATTCTTCTTTTAATTTCCTCATCTGAAAGTTGAACATTTAGCTGTTTGTTAGGAATGTCAATTTCAATGATGTCCCCATTCTGAATTGCAGCAATGGGTCCTCCAGATGCGGCCTCTGGGGAGATATGCCCAATAGAGGCTCCTCTACTAGCACCTGAAAACCGTCCATCGGTAATCAGGGCTACATCTTTGTCCATTCCCATTCCAGCTAATGATGAGGTAGGAGATAGCATCTCCCTCATCCCAGGGCCTCCCTTAGGGCCTTCATAGCGAATAACAATAACATCCCCTTTTCTGATCTCTTCGTTCATGATTGCTTGAACAGCTTCCTCTTCAGAGTCAAAGACTCGCGCGGGACCTGAATGTTTCAGCATTTCCTCAGCTACAGCCGCTTGCTTAACAACTGCCCCATCTGGTGCCAGATTTCCTGTCAAAACCGCCAATCCACCCGTTTTATGAATAGGATTATCAATGGGTCGAATAATAGAGAAGTCTTTTATTCCCGCTTTAATCTCATCAAGCATCTCTCCAATGCTTTTTCCATAGACAGTTAACTGTTGATCATCGATGAGTTTGGCCTTTCTCAGTTCGGATAGAATTGCAGGAACCCCTCCAGCATAGAACAGATCCACTATGTGATGGGGGCCTGAAGGTGCTAAGGACGTGAGATGAGGGACTTTTTCAGTAAAGTGGTCAAAATCTCTTAGGGTAAGATCAACTTCAGCATAATAGGCCAGGGCAGAAAGGTGAAGAACTGTGTTGGTTGATCCACCCAAAGCCATATCAACAGCAATAGCATTGTAGAAGGCCCCTTTTGTCATAATATCTCTGGGCTTGATCCCTCTTTTTACCAATTCTACAACCTTTTGCCCGCTTGCCTTAGCCAACCTGACTCTTTCTGCAAAAACAGAAGGCACACTACCATTAAAGGGAAGAGATATACCCAGTGCCTCTGAGAGGTTATTCATGGTGTTAGCAGTGAACATACCAGCACAGGAGCCTGGGCCAGGACAGGCCATGCATTCAAGCTGGTACAATTCATCCTCACTAATTTTTCCCTTTTTAAAGCCTCCCACTGCCTCAAAGACCTTATCCAGACCGATCTCTTTTCCAAAGGCCTTTCCAGGAAGCATTGGACCACCTGAGAGAAAGATGGAAGGGATATTTAGCCTAACAGCAGCAATTAACATTCCTGGAATGATCTTATCACAAGATGCCACAAGAACAAGACCATCAAAGGGATGGGCCATAGCCATTATTTCAATGGAATCTGCTATAAGTTCCCGACTGGGAAGCGAATACTTCATACCTTCATGATTCATGGCTATTCCATCACAGACTCCAATAGTGTTAAATACAACAGGAGTACCTCCTGCTGCATAAACCCCGGCTTTTACAGCCTCAACCAGTCTGTCCAGATACAGATGCCCTGGAATAATCTCATTAAATGAATTAGCAATTCCAATAATTGGTCTTTCCATTTCCCATTCAGAAAGACCATTAGCTCTTAAAAGAGAGCGGTGTGGAGCCCTTTCCGGCCCTTTTACTATAAGATCACTTCTTTTTTGCATATGTTCTTCCCCTTTATTTTTATTTAAATAATAGTTAATACCCTTTCAGGATCTTCTAAACTTCTCCTTTAGTCTTTCAAATTTAGCATCCATTTGTCTCTGAAAAACCTCTATATCTTTATCTGTTAGATGCTTGAATCTCCCTTGGAGACATAAATAGTTTTCAACAGGTATGACCTTATCAGGAATAACAGTTGGTTTAAGGCCCTTTTCCAGAGATATCTGATCAACTAAAAGAGGATCCAAGACCACTAAGTGGTCTGGTTCATATATCTCGGTTCTTATCCTTATGGGTTTATTATCGACCCTTAAAAAGGCAGTTACTGGTGCTCCTCTACGTTCAACTCCAAATGCAGGAAAGGATTGAGAATATCTGCCTTCTAAAAATACGGAATCAGCCATTATTTCAGAGGCTACAACCGTTCCCTGTCCACCTCGTCCATGGAAACGTATCTCTATCATTATCTAATCCCTCCTTTACTAAAAAGAGCAATTACTTAAGCATCTTGCCAGGAAGCCATAAAGCAAGCTGTGGAAATACCGCCACAAGAGCCAGACCAATTAGCTGAAGTCCTATATAAGGGAGTGTACCCCGAACAATATGACGACCAAAGTCCACCTCCTTAGGAGCAACCCCTTTGATATAAAAGAGTGCGGGGGCCATGGGAGGAGTTAGAAATGAGGTCTGCATAGTAACACAGAAAAGAATTGCAGTCCACAGGGGGTCAAAGCCAAGCTCTGATAAAATGGGAGTAAAGATAGGAACAAGAATCGGAACTATACCAACCCACTCCATAAACAGGCCAAAGAAGAAGAAAGCTAACATCATTATTATTAGAATACCCCAACGCCCCATTGGTAAACCAAGGAGTGCTTCCTTTACTATATCTCCTCCTCCTATCAGCATAAAAGTCCCAGTGAAGACAAATGCTGCCACTACGATTAAGAGAATCATGCTTGACACTATCATTGTCTGGTAAATGGACTTCTTTAAGGTTTTCCACTCAAGTCTTCTATAGAAAAAGGCCAATATGGTACTTGCAAATGCCCCTACTGCCGCTGCTTCAGTGGGAGCTGCTATACCAAAGAATATAGTTCCTAAAACCGCTAAGATAAGGAAGAGGGTTGGAAGCATTGAAGTAATTATCATGAATAGTTTTTTCTGCACAGATATTGCCCTCTGATCTGGTGGAAGGGCAGGCCCCAACCCTGGGTTAATAACACATCTTATTATTATGTAGATGATATAGAGCAGTGAAAGAGTTATCCCAGGTAAGATAGCACCCATAAAGAGCCTACCGACCGAAACCCCAGCCATGGGACCATATACAACCAGCATAATACTTGGAGGAATAAGGATACCTAAGGTACCACCAGCACAGATAGTTCCTGCACTTAGGGCTTTATCATAACCTTTTTTAAGCATTTCAGGCAGTGCAAACAGTCCCATAATAATAACAGGGGCTCCCATAATTCCTGTGGCTGCAGCCATAATAGTGCATACAACTATAACCGCTAAGGCCAGCCCCCCCTTTAGACCTCCTAAGATCACATGAATAGATGAAAAGAGTCTTTCAGCTGCACCTGAACGCTCCAGCATAATTCCCATAAAGACAAAAAGGATTATGGAAGTAAGGATATAATTTTGCATGCTTTCAAAGACCCGAAGAATCATCATATGAAAGAAAGCAGATCCTGCACCTAAAAACCCTACTAAAAGAGAGATGCCCAACATAACAAATGGGACAGGGAAACCAACAGCAAGTCCAATAATGAGACCCACAAACAGTAGTATAAGTAAAATCTCAGGACTTGAGATCATCCTCTTTTTCCCCAAAGATCAATACTATGCATCGGACAAATTTCACTATACCTTGAGCCATAAGCAGAATCGCAGCCAATGGGATAATAGTCTTGAAAGGATAGATAGGCGGAGACCACATACTGACTCCAGATGCCTCGAGCATCTGCCAGGATCTTAAGGCAAATTTTCCTCCAAAATAGAGAAGTGCACCTATTGATGGAAAGAAGAAGAGTATATAACATATAGCATCAATTATGGCCTTAGATTTAGGAGAGACTTTTCCGTAGATAATCTCTATCCTTACATGTTCCTCTATGAGAAGAGTATAGGCAGATCCCAACATAAAGATAGTGCCATAAAGCATGTAGGATATATCATAGGACCACTCAGTAGGCGCATTAAATATGTATCTTGCTATTGTATCATATACTAACTCCACTATGAGCACCGGGATAAGCCATGCAACTGCTTTTCCAGTCCATGTACTTATCTGATCAATAATATTGGATTTCATATTAGACTCCCTTTTCTGTCATCCCTTAGGATTGTCTAAAAGAGAGCCTTAATACTT
>Ga0180300_10001540_pt1 | contig 10704 bp, 9 predicted proteins | sample GuaBasSediGuay15_FD_121798 | JGI IMG/M metagenome (GOLD analysis project Ga0180300, IMG submission 121798) | Subseafloor sediment microbial communities from Guaymas Basin, Gulf of California, Mexico - Guay15, Core 4569-2, 21-24 cm | ecosystem: Environmental > Aquatic > Marine > Hydrothermal... | reverse complement strand
TGAGGAGTATAGATTCTCATGATCTTCTAACAACTCGCCGTGTGGCGAAAGTAGCATAGGAAAAGATTCTTATAAAACAGGATGTAGTTGGTGAAATTTATGCTCACACCTTACGCCTCACGCTTTACGCTTCACGATTCACACCTTACGCTTTACGCCTCACGCCTTACGCCTATGAATCAGACAGACCAAATCAACCAGATTGACGAAATATGTCAAATGTGGAGACCAGACCCCTAATTTCTTAATCAATAAGAGCCGTCATTTTGTCAAGAAAAAAGATTTGACCCCAGACACACACTGGAAGTTCAGTCTTCCTGCATTTCTCGCAGGCGCAATGGGAGGACCTGTCACCTATGGAAGGCAAGGTAATTACTGTGACGCTTCTCGGAACACGAGAGAGAATTTACAAAAAGGCGCGGAGAAGGAAATAGGGGAAGTGTCCCTGATTATTTTCAGAGGCTCCTTAGCGAAGGCGCCCTCTTTCATTCAGGCAGTGGATCCTGTTCCAAAAAGAAACGTTGAATTTGTCAAAATAAAAAATTTGACCCCGATGAGAAACAAAGAGGAAAAATGGAATCAAATGAAATAAAGCAAAAATCTATTTCTGGGGCCATTTGGTCTTTAAGTATTTCAATTATATTATTATCCCTTTCTTTTTTATTAAACATTTATCTTGGAAGACTGGGTTCAGAGGTTTTAGGTTCTTATGCCTTTTTCATTCTTGTTGCCTCCTTAATACCAATTTTTATATTTTTTGGTGGAAATGCTGTTTTTGTTAAGTATATTCCTGAATTGGCACAGGATAAAAAAATTCCTTTTGTTCTTACCTATACTTTCATAATTATTATTTTTGGATCTTTTATATCAGCCATTCTAATTTTTGAGCCAAGGTTTCTTCATTTTGTTGTAAAACGAGATATTACACCAACCGTAATTTATTATTCCTTGTTACTAGCTCCCATAATCCTAAGCCAAAGGATTTTATCTTCAGTTCTTCAATCCCTAATTGAAATCAAATGGATCGAAATCGCCGGGGGCATACCAATTTTATTAAATTTAACTACAGTTTTTATTTTTTCTTTTTTCTTTAGAGATTATTTCATCCGAAATTATCAGTACATTTTGATGATTATGATAGTTTTTTCATACACAGTATCATTGATTGTTTTGGGTTTTAGATTCTGGAAGATCTTTGTTGCAAAGTTTCCTTTTTCATTAACTATATTTTTACCAAAAAGATTTTGGAGGTTCAGCATTTTTTTACATTTATCTACATTAACTGACTTCGTCTTCCAAAAAGCCGATCAATTTCTGGTATTTGGTTTGTTTAATGTTTCTTCATTAGGACTTTATAGAGCAGTGATAATTCTTGCAGAATTTGTGAGATGGTTTCCACTATTGTTAATGAGAACAACATTTCCAATGTTTTCCAATCTAATTGCTAATAAAAAGGCTATAACAACTGAGTTCCGTGAAATAGTAAGAATAAATACAACATTATCTATTTTTGTTGCTGCAATTTGCGTTTTATTTGGCAAAGAAATGCTACTCTTATTTGGGCATGAATATCAAAAAGGCAGTTTTATGTTAAATATATTAGCATTAGTTTTTGTGATTTCATCTATATCAACTGTTTATTCGAGCCTAATTTTAAGTTCAGGAAAGAGTAGTTGGATGTTTGGAATATCGTTTTTTGGTTCCTTGATTCAAATTATTGTAACAGCAGCATTGCTCAATGACTATAATATCCTTGCAGTAGCTATAGGAAGGGCTTCTTCTCTTGCTGTTGTGGCTGCTATTGAAGGTTTTCTTGTATATAAATTATTTGGACATTTCCCTCCTCCGGAATTCATACTACCTTTCCTTTTTCTTGGAGGAATATTAATTGGTATTACCACAATAGATATAAATATTACGGTGAGAATTATTTTGTTTATATTCTTTGGGCTTTTCTTAGCGCATTTTAAGATATTCAAATTAGACGATTTCAGAAAAGTAAAGAGGGCAATGCTTGGTGGACTCAGTAGTTGAGGTAAAAATGAGGAGGATGGGGTAATCGAAATTTTAGCTTCCATTTAGAATTGATAAGGATTTAACAATGAAGGAAAAATTGCCAAAAACTATCGGATTAATGGGAGCATATGGGGTTCCAAATTTAGGGGATGAAGCAGTTCTAGAAGTAATTTTAGGTTGGCTTAAGTTAAAATTCCCGGATTCTCAAATAATTGTCTTTTCCTACGATCCTTTATATACAAAGAGAATAATGGGTGTAAACGCAGTCAAACTTCTCTCGGATAGAAAAGAATTAGATTCTATATATAAAAGGTTAGATTATCTTCTTTTGGGAGGTGGAGGATTAATTTATGATTATGGAGGGTTAGGAACTCCCATTCCATGGTTTAAAAGAATATGGCTGGCTCACATAAGAAAAATCCCTCTTATTTCTGTGGGATTAGGAGTGGGACCACTTAGCAGTAAATTGGCTCAATTTTTGACAGGATTACTTTTCAGGAAATTCAGATTGATTACAGTAAGAGATCATGAATCGGAACGATTATTAATCAATTGTCGCATACCCAAGAATAAAGTTTTTGTAATGGGAGATCCCGCATTAATTTTACCATCTAAGAAATTAAGGAGGGGGATTGAAGATTTGATATATAAGCGAGATAATTTGTCATGGGAGAATAATACTAAAAAGATCTGTATTTCTATTCGTCCTTGGTTTAAAAAAGTAGATCCTTGTAGAGGGGAAGAAAAAGAAGCCCTCTTTATTAAAGTTTTGGCTACTCTTATAAAGCAAATATTAGATAATAATATTGCTGATGAAGTGATTTTATTGCCAATGCAACATAAGCATACTGATTCTGATATTCAATTAATTTTCCCATTGGAGAGAGAATTATCATTACATTATAGAGGTCAAATAAAGAGATTGGGCCCAGTATATTCGCCTCAAGAAATAAAAGCTATTTTGTCGGAAGTAAATTTATTGATTGGAATGAGACTTCATTCGTTAATTCTTGCAGCCTCAGCCTACACGCCTGTTATCGGAATATCTTATGATCCAAAAGTAAAGGCATTTTTGGAAATGATAGGTTTGTCAGAGTACGCCATTCAGCTAGATGAAATTATTGATAACGCTGGAATCATTTTGCACAAAATTAATGAGATATTAACCCATAGAAAGGATATAGTTGCTACCTTAAAATCCAAAGTAAAACTATTACAGATTCAGGTAAATGAAGGATTTTCTTTAATAGAAAAAAGTATTAAATATTAGAGGTAAGATTTGAAGATACTAATGCAAGCACGACCTGATATTTTCACTGACAAAGGTGGGGACACAATTCAGCTAATAAAAACCCGGCAGGCACTTCAGTCTTTAGGTGTCATCGTTGATGTGTCAACGGATTTTGAGCCAGATCTAGATAACTACGACATGGTTCATTTATTTAATTTGAAGCTCGTAGAATCAACCTACTTGCAATTCTTGAATGCCAAGAAACAAGGTAAACCTATAGCATTTTCGACGATATATTGGAGGTTGAGTGAGGAAGAAAACCAGGAATTCTCTAAGCAGCTTGTCTCTATTTATGGAAAATTTAGAATGGGTTACCTTCAAAAAGCTAAGAATACATTAAAGAAGCTTAAATATTTACAGCCAGCTATTAGTTTCTATACAAAAATTAAGGAAAATAAGCGTTACCAACCACACATATTTTATAGACTGAGGCAAGAAATTGGCGAAAGGAAAATGCAAATGCAAGTGCTTCAAGAAGCGGATATATTACTCCCAAATTCAGAATCCGAAATGGGGTTAATTAGGAAGGATTTTGGAGTTAATAAAGATTATGTTGTTATTCCTAATGGGGTGGATTTGGGATATGAAAGCGCAAATGGAGATTATTTCTATAAAAAATATGGTCTTAAAGATTTTATTCTTTGCGTGGCGAGAATAGAAGAACGAAAGAATCAGCTGTCAGTTATCCGAGCCCTTAAAGATATAGATATCCCTTTAGTTTTCATTGGGAGGGGAAGAGAGCCTTATTTCTCTAAGTGCAAGAGAGAGGCGGGAAAGAATGTATATTTCTTAGGACATTTGGAAGGAAGCGAATTAGCCAGTGCTTATGCAGCAGCGAAAATACATGTATTGCCGAGTTGGTATGAAACTCCAGGCTTATCAAATTTGGAGGCTGCATTAGCAGGGTGTAATATCGTGGTTACGAGGAAAGGTGCGACTGAGGAATATTTTGGGAATTATGCTGAGTATTGTGAACCAAATGATATTCGCTCTATCCGCGAGGCTATTTTAAAAGCAATGAATAAACCTTATCCTGCAAAATTAGAGGACATTATTAAAGAAAATTATACTTGGAATAGCGCAGCGCAAAAAACTTTGGAAGCTTATTACAAAATAATGCACGAATATTATGGATATAAGAAATAATTTATCGAAAGTTTCGATCATAGTTCTTAACTGGAATAATTGGCAGGATACTGTTAAATGTATTGGCTCGTTCTCAAAACTTCAATACCCTAATTATGAACTTGTTATCGTAGATAATGGATCGACAGATGATTCAGTTCGGCAAATAAAAAGTAAATTTCCAGATATTACTTTGATAGAAACGGGTAAGAACTTGGGATATACAGGTGGAAATAACATGGGGATTAAGTATGCTATGAAAAATGAAGGTGAATATGTTCTAATTGTTAATAATGATACGGAACTAATAAACACACATTTCGTGGAAGAAATGATCATTAAAATGGAAGAAGACCCAACAGTTGGAATAATGGGACCGAAGATACTCAATCCAGGTGAAATAATACAAGATTCAATCCTTTTTACCCCTACGCTTTTGAATTCAATAAGAGAATCTTTGCTCTTTAAATTTCGTAGGAGAGATGAAAAAAATTATAGCATTCCACAGCGAGTAGAAGCAATTTCGGGAGTATGCTGGCTAATAAGAAGGAAGGTAATAGAACAAATTGGCTTATTAGATGAAGATTATTTTATGTATGCCGAGGAACAGGACTATTGCTATCGTGCACAGAAAGCAGGCTGGAAAATTATGTATTATCCTGTGCAAAGTATACTGCATTATAAAGAACCGAATGACAAAAATGAAAGCCGAAACTATAGACAATATATTTATGCAAGAAAAAATTTAGTTCTTTTTCTACGCAAGCATTTCACTTTTTTTCAGGCATTGATACTTGCGATACTATTTTTAGGTAGCAATATTTTTAAAGTCATTATCGCCAAATTGACACAGAAAGAGAAAGATTTTTATAATGTGTCTCTTTTATTTACTCTGTTTAAAGAATTCAAATATGCATTGAGGAATCTCCAAAAGCATGCTTAAACCTGCCACTTATTTAGTTCTAGTATCTTTTCTAATTACTTTAGAAATTTACAGGATTCCAACTCCATTAGGTCTTAATATACCTATTTGTCACATATTCCTTGGTTTGGCACTCTGTATAGGTGGACTTGCCTTTTTATCTCGAACTCTAAAAATACGCCTTGATAGAGATACAAGAGTTCTTCTTGTTATATTTATTTTGTTTGCCAGCTACAGCCTCCTATCATTCATGAGAAATATAGGGAGCATGAGACCCGAAAGTATGTCAAGTTACTTCTCCGAATTAGTGGGTTATGCTATATTTTTATCCGTGACCTTATTCATTGGCAAAATGGCAGAATTACAAAAAGTAACAAAAGCCTTTTTAGCATCCTCGATCTTCGTTTACACGGGAACTTTTTGGCATATTTATAATTACAGTGTTTTAGGTCAATATGTTACCGGCACCCCCTTTTGGCAGGAATATACCAGATCAGAACATGTGTTGGAATATATAGAGAGTGTAGCATGGTTTGGGGGGGTTCCTCGTTTCAGGCTCCCATTTTCTTCTCCAGCAGGGACTGGGGTCTTTTTAGCTTTGGCAGGAATTCTCTTACTGGCGTTCACCTTACATCATATCGCCAGCAAGAAAAAATGGACATGGATATTAATTCTGCTTAATTTACTTAACTTGTTCTGTCTTTTGGGAACATTCGCAAGGGCAAGCTGGGCTGTTTTTCTCATTGGAAGTCTGTTTACTCTATGGTATTTCAGAAAATTAAATTTGATTAGCCTTGGAAAAATTACCTTAACTCTTTTAGTTTCAACAGGACTCTTTTTTGCAGTTTTGAGTTTAACTCCAATCGGTGATGAGTTTTTTCACATGGTTGGCTTGCGCCTTTCCCCCGAAGTCACGAGGACAAGCGATATTGGTCATTATGAAAGCAGAATGCTTGCTTTAGAATACTGGGAAGAAAGCCCAATTTTTGGATTAGGTATAGGAGGGTTTTGGCTAAAGCCGGGTGGTGGGATACATACTCACTCTACTTACTTTACCATATTGGTCGAGAGGGGATTTATTGGGTTGATGTTATTTTTAGGCTTTCTTTTCCAGACCTATCGCACACTTAAAAGTAAAATACGACTCTTGGATGAATCTAATGATAAGATGATGCTCATATATAACATTGGATTTTTAGGAAGTCTGAGTGGGCTTTTTGTAGGCATGTTTTTATACGAGATGAAATCTGAAATAGTCTGGATATTTTTTGGTATAATACTCGCGTTTTTAAAACTACTACCCACAAGGAAAGCTAACAGTGAGCAAAAAAGAGTTTTATAAAAAGTAGTATTGGAGGTTGGAATAACATGTCCGATTTTAAAGAGTATCTTTGCGGCAAAAAGTTATGGGGCGATGATTTTTCTTTAGAGCAGATAAAGGACTGGTATGAAGATGAGAAAGATGCATACTTTAATCTTGGCGGAAAAGAGAAGTCTAATTACAAATATGGTTATCATTATTTAAACTATAAGCATGGCTTTTCATATTTGCCTAATAAAGCATTTGATAAGGCATTGAGTTTAGGTGGAGCCTATGGAGATGAGCTGCTTCCGATAAGGGATCGAATCGGTCGAATTACAATTGTAGAATCTACCAATAAGTTTAGTGAAAACAATAAAGACCCTTTTATAACCTATGTAAAATCACAACCGAGTGGAGAATTACCTTTCCCTGATGATTATTTTGATCTAATCACTTGTTTTGGCACCTTGCATCACATCCCAAATGTAAGCAGTGTTATAAAAGAAATCTACCGTTGCACAATGAGGGAAGGGTATGTACTTATTCGTGAACCAATAGTTTCACTGGGTGATTGGAGAAAACCAAGAAAGGGCCTCACAAAAAGGGAGCGAGGGATTCCCCTGGTAATTTTTCGTGAAATTATTAGCTCAGTTGGATTTAAAATTCTGAAAGAAACGAAATGTATGTTTTCACTTACAAGTCGTTTGAGATATCTCATGAAAGGCCCGGTTTATAATTCCCAAAGTGCTGTATTACTGGATAGATTGTTTTGCGTCTTATTTGGTCAGAATGAAACATATCATGCTACGAATCTGTTTTTAAAACTAAGACCTACATCAATATTCTACGTGCTGTATAAACAATAAGATTCAGAAAGATATAAGATATGATGAAAGACACTGTGCTAAATTCCTATAAAATCGTTATTCTCCACAACATAATCTCTCCATATAAAACCCTGCTATTCAATGAGCTATATAAGATATGTAATAACATTAAGGTATTGTATATGGCGGAGACGGAAAGCAATAGAGAGTGGAACATTAAAAGAGAGGATTTAAACTTTCCATATGAAGTTATGTTCAAGGGAGCATTAGATAATATAAATCCATTAGGCGTCGCTCTCAAAACCTGGAAGAGGCTAAATATTCTAAATCCCGATGTTCTCATAATAGGCGGCTACAGTTATCCTGCTTGTTGGGCAGGTTTCTTTTGGGCAAAGCTTAATGACAAAAACATAATTCTCTGGTCAGCTTCAAATGAGGAAGATAGAAAGAGATCTGTTTTAAAAGAAAAAATAAAAGGTTTCTTAATTAAGAGATTCGATGCTGCCAATGTTTATGGGAAAAAAAGCAAGGATTATCTTGTAAAACTTGGGATGAAGGAGGACAGTATTTTCATTAAAGGTAATACTACTGACAATGCATTTTATTATGATGAGACAATGAGGCTAAAAGCAAAGAGGGAAGCTCTATGTAAACAATTTGGTATCCCTTTTCATAATTTCCTTTATATTGGTAGGTTTTCAAAGGAGAAGAATTTATTGTTATTATTAAGTGCTTACAAGAAACTTAATGCAGATGATTGGGGATTGATCTTAGTAGGTAACGGTCCCAAATACCAGGAGCTCATTGATTTTATAGATAAAAATTCAATTCGGAACGTTTTTATGCCTGGTTTTAAGCAAAAAGAAGAAATTCCACAATACTTAGCAGTTAGTGATGTTTTTATCCTGCCAAGCATCTCCGAGCCCTGGGGGTTAGTCGTAAATGAAGCAATGGCTGCAGGATTGTCCGTTTTAGTCTCTAAAAGATGTGGGTGTTACCCTGATTTAGTAAGAGAAGGGGTGAATGGCTTTGCCTTTGATCCTTATAACGTAGAAGAACTTTATGGGCTTATAAAAAATGTGGTAGATGGGATATATGATTTAGAAGCCATGGGTAAAGCATCTCTTGATATAATCAAAGACTACACTCCAGAAAGAGCAGCTGAAGTTATAAAAAAGACTATAGAATTTGTGTTAAATATTGGCATATGAGAGTATTGCATATAGTTCACAGTCTAACGGCGGAAGCAGGCGGCAATGCAAAGGCCGTTGCAGATTTAACAGAAAGTTTGGCTTATCAAGGTATAAAAGTATCTATTTTTACTACCGTGAATTCTCAAGATAGAAAAGAAGACCTTTTTCGTCCAAAGGACGTTAATTTGCATACATTTCAAAGGAGTTTTTTAGCACGATGGTGGACCTATCATGTCTTTGGTTTTAGAAAAACTCTTCTGAAAGAAGCATATAATTTCGACATAATTCATATACATGACATTTGGCATTATCCAAATTACGTTGGTTATTATGCTTCAAAGAAGATAGGCAAACCATATATTATTACAACACATGGTACTCTTGAGCCATGGGCGTTGAAATATAAGGGATTGAAAAAAAGAATTTATGCGGCTCTGATTCAAAAACGCATCTTGAAAGAAGCCTCTGCCATACATGCTATTACTGATGAAGAGGTTAAACATATCCGAGATTTCGGCATAGATAATAATATTGTAATCATTCCCAATGGGATAAACCCAGAAGATTTTCAAATCTTACCTTCTCGCTTAGAGGTAGAAAAGTTATATCCTGAACTCAAAGATAAAAAGATAATCCTTTTTCTCGGGCGTATTCATCCAAAAAAAGGGCTCGACATTCTTGCTAAGGCATTCGGAAAAATTGCCCGAGAACGAAATGATGTCTATCTTCTAATTGTGGGGCCAGATAATGATGGATATCAGGCTGAAATAGAAAAGATGCTTAAAACAGAAGGTGTTTTAAATAAGGCTATTTTCACTGGAATGTTGTCCGGACGAAAGAAACTGATAGCTTTAAGTGGTGCTGACCTTTTCGTCCTTCCATCGTATTCTGAAGGCTTTAGTATGGCTATTTTAGAGGCAATGATAAGCAGTCTTCCTGTTATTATTACTCGCCAGTGCAATTTCCCTGAGATTGCAGAGACTAATGCGGGAATAGTTATTGAACCAGATGTAGATCAACTGTCTAATTCATTAATGAAATTGTTAGATAAACCACGGCTTTGTGAAGAAATGGGAGCAAACGGACAACATTTAGTGATGGCGAAATTTACATGGGATAAGATTGCAAAACAGATGATTAATTTATATAAAGAGATATTATTGACGCATAAAAACAAAAATAGTTTATGAGAATCTTACTCATTGACCCTCCCTTTAAACGTTTAACTGGCCTGGTTAATAATTATTTCCCAATTGGGCTTGGCTATCTTGCAGCAGTTGCAGAACAAATGGGCCATGAGGTAAGCATTTATGAAGTAGACGCTGCCAGAAAACCTACTAGTCTAGATTTTGTTGGTGAATACAAGAGATATGATAATTATCTGAGGATTGTAAATGATAGAAACCATCCCATTTGGCAAGAAATTAAAGAAAAAATCCAAGAATTTCATGCAGACTTAATCGGGATTTCCTCAATGACTCCAAAGATTGCCTCAGCTTTGGTAGTAGCTGATATATGTAAAGAGGTCAATCCCGATTGTCCAGTTGTGTTTGGCGGTGCACATCCAACTGTCAGTCCTGAGCAGACAATTTCGTATGAATCTATTGATTTTATTGTAAGAGGTGAGGGAGAAAAAAGTTTTGCCGAATTAATAAAGGCAATTGATGAAGGAGAAAACAAAAAATTAAGAAACATAAAAGGACTTTCTTACAAGGAAAATGGCAAGATAATCCATAATCCACCAAGAGAATTTATAAAAGATTTAGATAGCATTCCCTTTCCTGCAAGAGAAAGATTAATGAATCTTGAAAATTATACTTCTGAGGATATGGGGGTAATATTGACCTCAAGAGGATGTCCCTTTAAGTGTACATATTGCTATCATCCATGGAAAGGCAGGGTTCATTTCCGTTCTATCGATAATGTAATTGAAGAAATTAAACAAGTAATTAAGGATTATGGGACAAGGCAGTTTGCATTTAAAGACGATAGCTTTACCTTAAATAGAAGGAGGACTATGGAATTTT
>Ga0180300_10001539_pt1 | contig 10705 bp, 7 predicted proteins | sample GuaBasSediGuay15_FD_121798 | JGI IMG/M metagenome (GOLD analysis project Ga0180300, IMG submission 121798) | Subseafloor sediment microbial communities from Guaymas Basin, Gulf of California, Mexico - Guay15, Core 4569-2, 21-24 cm | ecosystem: Environmental > Aquatic > Marine > Hydrothermal... | reverse complement strand
GGAGGCAGGTAACAAACTCCCTTGAGGGTTCAAAGACCCAGGTGAAATGGAGTTCTCCTGCCTCATCCCTTTTATCATATCAAGCATATAAATTTATTAACATAAATTATTCGTAGGAGGTAATAATGAAAAATAAGCTTAATTTGCTTTTTATTTTTGCACTAATCATGGTATTTAGCTTTAGTGAGAATCTCTTAGCTAAAGGTCAACAACAGGAAAAATCAGTAATTGGACCAACACCTGCCTCTCTTCGTCTTAAATGGTGGAATGATCATCTTATTTTAAAAGAAAAATCAATTTTCAAGAATCTTAAATGGAAATTTGTAGGACCGGTATGGATGAGTGGAAGAATAACAGATATTGAGGTTCCAAAAGGAAAACCATATACAATTTATGTAGCTACAGCATCCGGAGGAGTATGGAAAACAGAAAATGAAGGTACAACCTGGGAGCCGATATTTGAAAATGAATCTTCTGCTACAATTGGTGATATTGCGATTTCCCAATCAAATCCAAATATTATCTGGGTTGGAACAGGAGAAAACAATAGTAGCAGAAGCAATTATTCTGGAACTGGTGTTTTCAAATCAATAGATGGTGGTAAAACCTGGAAAAATATGGGTTTAAATGATTCTCACCATATTGGAAGAATAATTATTCACCCAGAAAATCCTGACATTGTTTATGTAGCTGTACTCGGTCATCTTTACAGTTATAATGAGGAAAGAGGAATTTATAAAACCACTGATGGTGGTAAAACCTGGAAAAAAATCCTTTACATTAGTGAAAAAACAGGTTTTATTGATTTGGCAATGGACCCTTCCAATCCCAATATTCTTTATGCAGCTGCATGGCAAAGATTAAGAAAAGCCTGGAATATGTGGGAATATGGCCCTGAAAGTGGAATATATAAGACAGAAGATGGAGGCAAAACATGGAAGAAATTAACCAAAGGACTTCCGCCAGAAGGTGAAATGGGGAGAATTGGTCTTGCTATAGCACCTTCAAATCCAAAAATAATTTATGCTTTGATAGATAATCACGCTTCAAAAAGAAAAGTTAAGCCAGGTGAACTTGACCCTTATGGATTACCCCTTAAAAAAGTCATAAAAGGTGCAGAATTGTATCGTTCTGATAACGGAGGAAAAAGTTGGAAAAAAGTCAACAAGCAGGATCTTGAAAATCTTTATTATACCTATGGTTATTATTTTGGAGAGGTGAGGGTTGATCCAAAAAATGAAAATGTTGTTTATCTACTCGGAGTTCCTTTATTGAAATCAATTGATGGAGGCAAGACTTTTAAAAGATTATCTTATAAAGATTTTCACGGAGATCATCAAGCAATGTGGATTGACCCTGAAAATCCAAATCATATAATTGATGGAAATGATGGTGGAATAAATATTTCTTACGATGGAGGAAAAACTTGGAAAGATATCAAAAATCTTCCAGTTGTTCAATTCTACTTTGTCAATGTTGATATGGCAAAACCTTTTAATATATATGGCTCTGCCCAAGATCATGGATGTTTCAAAGGACCGGTTACTCATAATCCTGAAACAGATCCATATTGGGAATGGGAAAGAATTCCTGGTGGAGAGGCAAGTTACATTCAAATAGATCCTATTGACCCGAATATTATTTATACCGAAGGTTACTATGGTAGATTAACAAGAGTAAATTTAAAAGATAATACAATTGTCAATATAAAACCCAAGGTTAAAAAAGGAGAGCCACGGCTCAGATGTAACTGGTTAACTCCATTTATAATTTCTCCACATAATCCTTTCATTATTTACTTTGGCGCTCAATATCTTTATCGTTCTCTCGATCGGGGAGACACCTGGCAGAGAATCAGTCCTGATTTAACAACAAATCCAGAGGAACAAGGAGATGTTCCTTATGGCACAATCACCACAATATCCGAATCGCCTTTGAAACCAGGTCTCATTTATGTAGGAACAGATGATGGTAATGTGTGGGTCACAAAAAATGGTGGCGCAACATGGGAGAAAATTACAAATGGACTTCCTCATAAAAAATGGGTATCCAGAATCATTGCTTCTGCATTTGATGAGGCAACAGTTTATGTAACATTAAATGGTTATCGCGATGATGATTTTGATAAGTACATTTATAAATCCACAGATTATGGTAAGACCTGGATTGATATAGGTAATAATCTTCCCTGTGGACCCATTAATGTGATTAAAGAGGATCCTAAAAATAAAAATATTCTTTATGTTGGGACTGATCTCGGCGTTTATATTTCAATAGATGGAGGTAAAAATTGGCATACCCTTGGTTCAAATATGCCAACCGCTTATGTGCATGATTTGGTTATTCATCCTCGTGATAACATTTTAGTTGCAGGCACACATGGAAGAAGCATCTGGGTAATGGATGTATCCCCTATTCAGGAATATAATGAAAAAGTCCAAGCAAAGGATATCCATATATTTAAAATCAAACCAGTTAAGATTACACAACAGATATGGCGTGTGAGAAAAAAGATTACAATTACCTATGTTCTAAAAGAAGCGCAGCCAGTAAAAATTACGATTTTTGACTCAAAAGGAAAAATTATAAAACGACTGAGAGGAACTGGAGATAAAGGATTCAATCAAGTTGAATGGGATTTAACCACAGAAAGTAAAAAAAGAGAAGAACGGTTTGCAAAACCTGGAATTTACACTGTCCGAATTGAAACTAAAAAAGCAAAAGCTGAAGAAAAAATAGAAATAAAACAATGAAAAAAGGATTAGTACTTTTCTCAAGTGGAATAGACTCCACCACTGCTCTTTACTGGGCTTTAAAAAATTTCGAAGAAGTAATTGCATTGACCTTTGACTATGGCCAAAAACACCGAATCGAAATAGAAATGGCTCGAAAAATTGCGAATAAATTAAAAATAAATCACAAAATTCTGAGAATTGATCTCACTCAAATTGGAGGTTCAAGTTTAACTGATGAGAGAATTCCTCTTCCTCAATTCGAAAAAATCGAAGAAATCAGAGAAGGAATTCCTCCAACATATATCCCCTTTAGAAATGGCATCTTTCTTGCGATGGCTTCCGCCTATGCCGAAGTCCAAGGTATAAAAGATATTGTATGTGGATTTAATGTAATTGATTCACCAAATTATCCTGACACTCGAAAAGAGTTCGTTGAATTAATGGAAAAAGCAATAAATGCAGGCACTAAAGCAAGTTTTGAGAACTGGAAATTCAAACTTCATACTCCTCTTATTGGAATGACCAAAGCTGAAATCATTAAATTTGGTCTTTCCCTTGGTGCGGATTACTCATACTCTATTTCCTGTTACCAGGGAAATGAAATCCCTTGCAACAAATGCTCCTCATGTGTTATCCGACGGGAGGCCTGGAAAACTCTCGGGATAAAGGACCATCTCATAGAAAGACTTGAGAAAGAAGGCAAAATATAAATGAGAAATTACAGCTTAAAACTAAAAATCAAAACCCGTAAGGGAAGAGTCAATTTTAAATTTTTAGTTGTAGTTCTTAGATTTTCGCTTTAAATTTTTTTAGAGGTAATTTATGAGCTGGATTTTAAGAGTTAAGGAAAAATTTCAAGCAGCACATTTTCTGAAAGACTACAATGGAAAATGTGAACGGATTCACGGGCATACTTTTATTGTAGAAGTTCATGTAAAGGTTGAAAAATTAAATAAAACCGGTATAGGAATTGATTTTATTGAAATTAAAAATACACTCAACAAAATTCTGCCTGACCACGAACTCCTCAATGAAATTTATGATTTTAATCCATCCGCTGAAAATTTAGCAAAACATTTTTTTCAAGAATTAAAGAAAATTTATCCGATTAAAAAAGTAATAGTATGGGAATCAGAGGAGGCTTGCGCTGAATACTTTGAAGATTAGTGAAATTTTTTGGTCTGTACAGGGCGAAGGGCTTAGAATCGGTGAACCCACTATTTTTATTCGTCTTACAGGTTGCAATCTCCAATGTGAATTCTGTGACACAAAATATGCTTGGGAAGAGGGAGTAGAAATAAAAATAGAAAATATTTTAAATACAGTAAAAGACTTAAAAAAGAAACATAATACAGAATGGGTATGTTTAACTGGTGGTGAACCATTAATTCAAGATATAAGAACTCTCGTGCATCAATTAAAATCAGAAAATTTTAAAATTCAAATTGAAACAAATGGAACAAAATATATTGATATTCCAGTTGACTGGTACTCTCTTTCTCCAAAACCAGAAAAATATTTCTATCAACCAGAATACCGGGAAAAAGCAAAAGAAGTCAAATTAATCGTTATAAGAGATTTAAAATCAGAAAATATTATTAAATTAAGAAAGGAATTTCCTCAAAAAATTCCTTTTTTCCTCCAGCCATGTTCAAACCAAAGCTGGAGTTATGCATTAGCACGAAAACTCTTACAAGAATGTCTTGAAAAGGGTTTTACAAATATTAGACTCGGTATCCAACTACATCGAATTTATAAAATTAAGTAGTTTATAATTTCAGAAAAGCCCATTCTTTCGAGTAAGGAACACTACTCATCAAAATTCCTTTTTTCTCAGTAACTAAAAGATTATCACTTGGATTATATCCAAACCCGTTTTCGGGATCATAAAGTCCAGGCTCAACACTAAACATCATCCCCTTTTCCAGAACTGTATAATCTCCAAGAGCAATCCAAGGTGCTTGATGACCTTCCATTCCCATCCCATGGGCGGGGCGATGATAAATTAGTTTTTCAAGTCCATGTTTAACCTGATAATCATGAATCTTTTTCGCAATAGAAGAACAGGTTACCCCTGCTCTTGACTCTCTTTCCTGAATATGAACACATTCTGTCACAACATCCCACACTTTTTCTCTGTATTTATCCCATGGAGCGATCTGGTAATAACGATAAAGCTCTCCCCCGTATCCACCGATTCTTACCACTCCTGCCACTTGAAGAGCATCTCCTTTTTCAATTTTTTTATAAAAAAACTGATTTGGATGAGGATATGCAGTAGCAACTCCAGCTCTACAGCTAATTCTCACAGTAATTCCCACCGCTGAATGAGGTCTTCCATCGTGCTTGATATCCTTCATAATGAGATTAACCCCGTATTCAGTCGCTGCTTGAGCGATTTCGTAATCTGTTGCATCTGTCCCTCGTTCCAAAATATAATCCCTCGCAAAGGCATGTATTTTGCTAAAATAATTCATTGCTCTTTGTGTAAGAGCAATCTCCTCTTTCGTTTTTACCATTCTCATTTTAAGACATATTGAACTGATATTCTTAAATTTAGCCTTTGGAATTATCTTGTTCCACTTTTTCATTTGAGAAGGAGTCATCTCCCAATCAATTGCGATTAGTTTATCTCCGTATCCTCTTTTTTTAATTCCATTAAGCATCCATTCAAAAATATCAACTGTTTTCCCCTGAACAACTTTTCCTTTATTTGGATATCCCCCTTCCGCATGTAAATAATCAAAATAGTAATCGTTTTCAGTACACCACCATGAAGTTACTAAATCTCTATCAAGGCCAGGATGATACCAATAAATTGCGTCTTCATCCATTGGAATTAGCACAAAAAATGGTCGTTCGGTAGTTGTATGGAAAAGTCCAGTGAAATATATGAGATTCCAGCGATTTTGAAGTAAAATCGCTTTTATGCCATCTGGTTCAAGTTTCTCTTTAAGTCTCTTCACAGTTCTCTTATACCAGCTTAAAGGCAATCTATCAAAGTTGGCTGGTTCAGGATGTTCAGGATTCTTTATTAAAAGTTTCTCCGATTCACCCGATGGTTTAAAATCAAATGGCTTTTTTAAACTTCCAATTAAAACCCCAGCCCCTAAACTTTTAATAAAATCTCTTCTTTTTAAGCCCATTTTTACACTCCTTTTTCAAGGCAATTTTTATCACACTCAAAAAACAAATTCAAATTACAACTTATACTCTATGAGAAATTTATAACTTCTATAAATATGTCAAATTTTTCACTTTTTCGAAAAAGTGAAAATTAGTCTAATAATATATTAATGTGTTTCATTGAAGTCAAAGCTTAATTTAAATTCTCTCATCCCAATTCTTAGTTGCCTTCTTTTCAAATTTTTGCTATAAAAATAAACCGAAATCCAAGAGAAAGAGAGGTGAAGTAATGATATCTGCAACTCAATTAAGAAAAGGAATGACCATAGTCCTTGATGGTAAACTTTATAAAGTCCTTGAAGCAGTTCATGTAGGAACTGCACGAGGTCAGGCTTATATTCAGACTAAACTCCGTAATCTGAAGGATCAGACTTTGCTTGATTACAGATTTAATTCGGATGATAGAGTAGAACAGGCTTATTTAGAAACAGTTGAAATGGAATACCTCTATGAAAGTGATAATCAATATGTCTTTATGAATTTAGAAACTTATGAGCAAATTTCACTCTCTGAAGAAATGATTGGGGAGAATAAATATTATCTAGTTCCCAATGTGGTTTTCATGATGGAAATGTATGAAGGAAAACCCGTTGGCATTAAACCACCAACAACCGTTGATTTGAAAGTTATTGAAACAGAACCTTATATAAAAGGTGCTACTCAGGCAGCAAGTTATAAGCCAGCCACCTTAGAAACAGGACTTACAATAAATGTCCCTCCTTTTATAGAAGAGGGAGACATCATTAGAATAGATACTCGAGAAAATAAATATTTAGAGAGGGTTAAAACGAAATAATTTAAAATATTTCACGAACTACTCTGATATTTTCGAATGCATCAATTACTTTTATAACAATCATATTGTCTGAATTGGGCTTAAGAGGAAGTTCTACATTAAATTGTTCTTCTTGCGAATCACAAATTTCATCCACTGGAAAAATCACTTTCCATCTATCAGGTCTTATTAAATATTCAACTTTTTTGATGTAAGAGCCGGTATCTTTTGCAATAAAAGAAACTTTCAACTTTGAACCTTTTTTATTCACGATTAAATTTTCAACTTCAGGAGGAGTATTATCAATGACGAATAAATCACTGATCTTCTCTGAAGAAAGTTCATCTCCAGGTGGATTATCGATAGAATCAGATACTTTTATTTTGATTCTGTATTTTCCATCTGGCAAAGAGACAGTTTCAAAAGTAAAAATATTATCTGTATAGTTCTCTCTTAAAATACGCCATTTATTTTCATTTTCATTTTTTATATAAATCGTATAGATAAGTTTATCTCCATTTAAATCTTTCCCTTTCCATTTTATAGTTTGAAATCCTTTCCGAGTTATCATCTTGGGAACAATCTTCACTTTTGATGACTCTCTAACAGGAGATTCCTCAAAGCCCCATATTTCTTCTTCGGAAGGTGGAGGTTTTCGATAAACTTTATTTGGTGGAAGAAGTTCAATTTTTGTTATTTCAGGAGGCAAATTCATCTGTTGATAAAATAGTTCTAATTTTTTTAATTGAGGAGTCTTACCTTTAATTGAACTCTTTAATATTGCTTTAACCTGTATAAATCGAGCTTTCAAATTGAAAATTTTCTCAGGAGGTCTTTGATATGAAGGGGACCAATCACTCCATCCTGGTCCAGGATTTTTTGAATTTCCAGTTCTTGTAAAGATTTGAATGGTCGTACCCTGAGGGACTACCGCGTCCCACATTATTTTTCCCCATTTGGAAAGTGCACCTGTATCCAGTACCTCAGACAGATATTCCCCTTCCAACCCTTGTTCTGGAAGTAAGGAATAAAGATAAGGCGGGTTATTTGTTATAAAATAAATTTTGTTTCCTGATTTTAAAATCTTATATATCTGCTCGCAATCTTCCTGACTTATTAAATCAACCTTTTTGGTCAAAGAATTTACGGAAAAAATTCTACCCTCATTACCTGTCGCCAAAATAATTTCTTTTTCTCCGGAAAAAAATGCTATTGAATATATTGAATTCTTTGGGGAATACCAGATTAATTCACTTCTACCATCCGTATAAATTTTATATAAAGCCCCAGCTTGAGTTATTGCACCTATTGGGCTAATCCCAGTTTTCTTGGATTTCTCTGAAGAATTAATATTTGCACTAACAGTTACTGAAATATCTTCAAGGAAAGAACTTAATTTAAAGGATGGTTTAATCTTCTCGGAAACTTTTCCTCCTGTTGCAACATATATATTTCCTTCCTTATCATAGATCAGATCTTTGATTTCCTCATAAGGAGACTCAAATAAAATGGATGGTGTCCCGGCTGAGCTAAATTTATAAAGGAGTCCACTTCCACCTGTACCTGCAAGGATTTCTCCTTTATTATTGGTTCTTAAACAAAGAACATGATTTTGGGGACATCTAAAAAATATTTCTCCTTTTCCGCTTCTATCAACCTTGTATATTCCTCCGCTCTCCCCTACCCCTATCCATAAGTAATTGTTATGCCATAACATATCCCAGATATAACGACCTTCGGGATTAAAAAATTCGGATGTTTTCCCCTTAGGAGTAATTTTATAAACTTTTCCATTTGGAGATGTGCCTGCATATAGATTACCCTCATCATCCATTGCAAGGGAATAAACATCCATTTCCGGAGCATCAAAAAGAAGCTTATAATTGCCGGAAATATTAATTTTATAAATTTTTCCATTATGTCCTGTACCGAGATATATGTTTCCATAGCTATCTACAAGAACAGAAAGATAAAATTCTTCTGGAGGAGCTTTTAGTCTTTTATGAGCTGGAGCAAGGAATAAAAATCCATCTGAAGCTACAGAAAGACCTTTTAATCTCCCCTTTAAAAAATCCCCCTTCTTATCAATTATCCATTTAACAGGAGATACAGAATACGAATTTGAAATTGATAATATTAAAAGTATGAAAATTATGAGGAAAATTCTTTTTTTCATTATTTTTACTCCTTTATTTTTATGGGGATTATGGTTGAGCCATTAAAAACAAAAGGAACAGGTAGTTGATACTCCTTTATTGTTGAAAAGGAAGTCACAGAAGGCGAGGAAGAAGCTCTCGGAGAAAGAAACATCCTTTTAATTGTAGGAGGAAGATTTGGCATTTCTTCACCATTTAGGAAAATGCCTTTTTTGGAAGTGTATAATTTAAAATATATTCGATTGTTCTTTCTTAAATTATTTAATAATCGAATTAACTGATCCAAACTCCGAGGCGTAAAATATCGCTGACGGTACTGAGCTGCTTCTATTTGAAAAAGAGAACGTGCATCACCTATTAGAATATTAAACTCACTTCCGGGTGAAAGATAGGGAACCTTCAAATTAACTCTATTCTCAACTAATCTGCCTTTGGAAGTTCGAGAATAAATTTCTATATTAAGAATATCACCTGGTTTTGCTTCAAATTTATCAATAAAAACTTTCTGAAGATATCCAATATTTAAATCTTCTTCGCAATATGCTTTTATATCTATTTTATGAATTTTCACCTCTTTGAATTGATTGTTTACAAGATAATAAATCACTGCTGCAACAAGATTGGAAAAGCCTTCAATAGATGTATCCAAATTACCCGAAAATAAATCCTCAAGATGAACGCTCTTGCCATTATCAAGGTATATATCTCCATTAAAAGCAAGAGATAAATTGCCGATTGCCCTCCCTACATCCTTAATTGCATTCTGTAATGCAACATAAATTAGAGTAGGAGTTAAGATTTTATCATTTATAAATTTTAGATGAAAAGTCTTTGAATTTTTCCTTGAAGTTTTTATTTCTATATTTAGAGGAATCAAATAGGGCATCTTCCCGATTTCACCCATTAAACCAGAAAATCTATCTTGAGTAAATTTACCCACTATTTCCCCTGTATTTGCGAGTTTAAAGGAAGATTCCAAACTCGGGACCACTGTAATAATTTCAGCTTTACTCATTAAATATTCCACTGTCCCAAGGTTAAAAAGCGGATGTCCAAAAGCTAAAACTTGAGAACCATTTACATAAGTAACAGTCCCCACTCCACTTACTTCAAAATCACCTGTTATAAGTTGCACAGCAACAGGTTCTCCTTCCTTAAGTTTTATATCTTCCAATGAAAATTTTGGAATAGACGATTTTTTTTGAACGCTTCCCCCAATTACAGGCTCCAATCCAAGATTTTGAAAAAGGACTTTGTATTTTTCAACAATCTGAGGTGAAAAACCACTGAAAATAAGAGGAATAACTGCAGGAGCTATTGCGTTATTATAGAGATTATTTACTCTTTTCAAAAATAAATCATTAATTATTTCTTTAAAATGTTGTGGAGTTAACATATTCTGTAAAAGAGGATAAGCCCCAGAAGGAGGAGTCTCAAATGTATACTTCTTCGAAATATCTATCATTTCTTCAATTGGGGTTATCCCTGCTATTGCCTCTTTGGAAAAAGGAAATTGATAAGCAATTGCTCCAATAATTTTTCCATTAATATAAACAGGACTACCACTCATTCCAGCTATAACTCCTGTTTTCTCGAAAAATGGCCCTTTTATTTTCCCAAGGATTAAGTTCTTATCCGGAGCAAAATTTCGGAGAATTCCTATTATTTCCACCTCAAACTCTTCAATTTTATTACCTTTGAGAACTGTTTTTCCTTTGCCGATCATTCCAGGTTTAATCTCATTCAAACTCATTATCTCGGAAGGCACTCCAAAAGGAGGAATATTAATAATAAATAATAAAAGGAAAAGGGGAATTAGAATTTTTTTCATTTTATTTCCTTCTCGATTTTTC
>Ga0180300_10001538_pt1 | contig 10707 bp, 7 predicted proteins | sample GuaBasSediGuay15_FD_121798 | JGI IMG/M metagenome (GOLD analysis project Ga0180300, IMG submission 121798) | Subseafloor sediment microbial communities from Guaymas Basin, Gulf of California, Mexico - Guay15, Core 4569-2, 21-24 cm | ecosystem: Environmental > Aquatic > Marine > Hydrothermal... | reverse complement strand
TGGGACCGACGCCGATGCCGAGTATATCCACGCTTCGAGGCTGGGACTTCACGCTTTTGAACAGGTATAAACCTTTTTACGCACCGTTCTGTGACATGTGCTGTCTTTGCACGTACGGTAAATGTGACCTCTCGGGGAACAAAAAAGGTGCATGTGGAATAAGGATGGATGCGCAACACGGAAGAATTGTTCTGCTTGCTTGTTTAGTGGGTTGTAGTGCGCATTGTGGACATGGAAGGCATCTTTTGCACGACATGATAAAGAAGTTTGGCGGGGATGTCCCAATAGATTTTGGACCGGAGGTGGACGTGGAAGCGCCGCTTACGAGATTGGTATGTGGTATAAAACCAAAGACGATAAGAGATTACGAGAAAGTATTCGATTACATCGAAGAACAGATAGTTCAGTTAGCAGACGCACTTCACACGGGTCAGGAGGGCTCGTACATGGACTTCGAGTCGAAGGCGCTGCACATGGGAATGCTTGATTCACTGAGCAAAGAAGCTGCGGATATCATTCAGATTGCATGTTATGGAATGCCCACGAGTTATGAAGGAGGGGGCCCAGATGTTCCGCTGGTGGACGTAGGAATAGGGACAATAGACATGACTAAACCAGTTGTCCTTGTTATAGGACATAACGTGCCACCTGCTGCGGATATAGGGGACTATTTAACGGAAAACGGACTTGAAGACAAGGTTGAACTTGCAGGAATCTGTTGCACGTCCATTGACACCGCGCGAGTGTACAAAAAAGCGAAGATAGCAGCCGCGCTTGGAAGGCAACTGCGTGTGATACGGATGGGAATTGCGGATGTAATTGTGGTAGATGAGCAGTGCATCCGTGCAGACATTCTGGAACTTTGTCAGCGCGTTCATTCTCCTCTGATAGTAACGAACGACAAAGCAATGCACGGTCTGGTGGATAGGACTGATGATGACGCGGATAAAATCGTGGATGATTTGGTGAGTGGGCGTGTCCCTGGAGTCGTAATACTTGATCCTGAGCAGGTTGGTGAGGTAGCGGTGAAGACCGTAATTCAAATGGATAAGAAGAGGAAAGGGCTAAACCTGATTCTCAGCGATGAAGAATTCACGTATTACGTAAACGATTGCATACAATGTGGGAACTGCACACTTGCATGTCCTAACGGTCTTCGTATTGGTGAAGCGAATCAAAGTGCTGCATCGGGAACTATAGAACCACTTGCCAATTTGTTCGACCTCTGCGTTGGCTGTGGCAGATGTGAACAGGTTTGCAAGAAGCATATTCCGATAATAGATGTGATAACAAAAGCAGCGTATCCGCAGATAAAAGAGGAGAAGGGACGAATGCGAATAGGAAGGGGACCGGTATGGGACAGTGAGATAAGAGATGTGGGTGCTCCTATTGTATTAGGAACTATTCCAGGCATCATTGCTCCAATAGGCTGTGGAAATTACCCTAATGGGACGAAGGATGCGTGGCTTATCGTAAAGGAGTTTGCAGAAAGGAATTATATTATTACACTAACGGGGTGCATGGCGATTGATGCCGCTCTCTGGAAGGATGAAGAAGGGAAAACGGTGTATGAGCAGCATCACGGCAGATTCGACGCCGGTGGTGTTCTCAACATAGGCTCTTGTGTTTCCAATGCGCATATACACGATGCGGCAATAAAAGTAGCAAGTATATTCGCAGGGAGGCCTCTGCGGGGAAATTATGAGGAAATAGCAGATTACATTTTAAGCCGCGTGGGTGCATGTGGTGTTGCGTGGGGGGCAATGTCACAGAAGGCAGCTTCGATTGCCACTGGATTCAATAGACTGGGTGTTCCCGCGGTGGTAGGTCCTCATGGTGCGAAATACCGACGGGCTTTCCTCGGTCGCCCTGACTTAAAAGAAGATTGGAAGATAATAGATGCTACCGATGGTTCGGAGGTTTATGTCGAACCGGGACCACAGGATTTACTCGTGGCGTGTGAAACGGTGGAAGAAGCGTTACCGATGATGGCAAAACTTTGTTTCCGACCATCTGATACAGACCGCGGGCGTTCTATAAAACTAACTCATTATATTGACCTCAACCTGAAGTATCTCAATGCATATCCCCCGGACTGGCATCTCTTCGTCAGGACAGCAACCGACCTTCCCATCGCAAAGAAGGCTGAATTATTGAAGAAGCTTGAAGATGAGCAGGGCTGGGAGATAGACTGGAAGATGAAGAAGATAAAGGAAGGACCAATAAGGGGATATGACCCCTCATTTAACCCGACAAACTTGAAAAGATTGATAAGGGAGAAGAAATAAAGGAAAAGGAGGAGAAGGAGAAGATGGGAATGGAGATACCGTTTGACGTGGCTAATATCCCGGGTCCCGAAATGGGAGAGGTTGCACCGCCAGAAGTGATAGGGAATTATATCTCAAGTGCGAAGAGACCTTTGCTCGTTGTTGGCTCGGAGATACTGCGCGATGATTTCTTTTTAGAGACCGCGATAGAAATAGGAAAGAAGGGAATACCCATTGCAGCAACGGGGCACAGCATAAGAGGTTTTGTAGAGAAGGGATACACGGAGAACGTGAGCTATTACAACCTGCATGAGCTTACCAATTGCTTGAGAGACCCGAGCTGGAAGGGCTTAGATGGCAAGGGGAATTACGATTTCGTAATATTCTTTGGCATAGTCTATTATTACGCATCGCAAATGCTGTCATGCATAAAGAATTTCGCAATTGATCCTTTGATTCGTGCTGTGTCTATTGATAGATATTACCATCCACAGGCGAGGATGAGTTTTACGAACATCTCTCCGAAAATGGAAGAGGGTTACAAGGATATGCTGAATAGGCTGGTAAGTAGTGTAAAGTAAAGAGGCGGGAAAAAATCATGATAAAACAGAAAGGGAACATAATGGATTTGGAAGCGGATGTGACATATAACGGGCTGTGCTGTTACTGCGGGACTTGTGGTGCGTTCTGTAAAGAATACATAACCTACGAGAACGAGATACCCGTAACGAAGAAGAAATGTTATGAGATATACGGTGCATGCTACGATTTCTGTCCAAGAACGAGCTTCGCTCCTTTTGTGGTTGAAAGAGCAGTGTTTGGTGCGACAAGAACCGATAACCTGTTGGGATACTACAAAGGAGATATTTTAACAGCAAGAGCAACTGATGAAGTCATAAGAGGGAAGGCGCAGGACGGTGGCGTTGTATCTGCATTACTCGTGAGCTTGCTTGAGCAGGGCGAGATAGACGCTGCGGTAGTATCGAAGACGTCTGAGACGTGGGAGCCCGAACCGTTTGTTGCTACGAAGAAAGAGGATGTATTAGCTGCTGCCGGCTCGAAATATACGCAATGCCCTTCGGTATTAGGCGTTGGAGACGCTTTTGAGCAGGGCTATAAACGGGTCGCACTCGTCGGATTGCCATGCCATATACAGGGCATGAGGAAAGTTCAATTGTCAACAGGATTTGATGTCGGTGCTGATAGGGTGAAGATACTTATCGGGCTTTTCTGCACTGAAACTTTTGATATGCATATGCTCAGGAAGAAGCTGGAGGAGTTAGGCACGAGAATAGAAGAAGTCGAGAAATTCAACATAAAGAAAGGCAGTTTCTTCGTTTACACAAAGGGCGGGAAGGAGATAAAGACGCCAATAAGGAAGATGCGTGACTGCGCAAGGGAAGCGTGCAACTATTGCTACGATTTTGCTGCCGAGTTCGCCGATGTATCAGTTGGTTCAATAGGCTCAGAGCTCGGCTGGTCAACCGTGATAACGAGAAGCGAAGCCGGCGCAGAAATAGTGAAGAAGGCAGAAAAAGAAGGAGTGATAGAAGCGAAGAAGCTTACAGAAGAGCAGCTAAAGGAATTAAAGAGCCTGGCATCATTTAAGAAGAGGGAAAATCTAAAGAATATCTACGATAAGACAGAACCAATTAGAATCCTGAATATGCAGGTGGAGCCGGAGATGCTGGTGGGGTTCTTGGATGACGAATGAACTTTAATTGAATCAAACTGCTGATAAATTATACCCTGGTATTTTTTGTGGTCCCCGATATTTTGTAGCCTCAGCGAGCTCCTTTAGACATTCTGGATTCCGTGCTGTGGTCATGTCTCCGAGCGCTTCATTCCGAACAAGACCTTTTAGAAACCGCCTTATTATTTTTCCACTCTCCGTATTTGGCACATCAGAGACATAATAAACGGCCTCTGGAGTCGCTACTGGGCCTACTTTCTCCCTCACCGCTACCACTATTTTCCTGTCCATCTCCTCTTTGGGCACTTCGACACCTCTTTTCAGCACCACGAAAAGAGCAGGCACTTCTCCTTTTATTGCATGGGGCTTCCCCACTACTGCAACTTCTACTACTTCTTCCAGTTCGTTTACCGCATCTTCTATCTCAGCAGTGCCTAACCTGTGTCCCGCAACCTCCATGACATCGTCAATCCGTCCAGTAATCTTTATCAGAGGCTGCCCCCCTATTTTCTGACCGATTTTTATTCCCCCATCACCTGCAAAATATATCTCAGTGCCGTATTCACTCCAGTACTCCGCTATATACTCTTCCGGCTTCTTGTACATCCCTCTTAACATAGAGGGTGCAAAAGGGGATTTTACAACGAGATAACCGAATTCTCCTTCTTTCACGGGCTCACCAGTCTCATCCAGGATATCGTAATTCACACCCGGAAGTGCAGGACCTGCTACGCCTGGAATGAAAGGACCTATACCGGGAAGAGAGGACAAGAGTATTCCCCCAGTCTCAGTTTGCCAGTATGTATCCACCAGAGGACAGCGTCGCTCGCCTATTTTCTCGTAGAACCATTTCCACGTGTCCGGGTCGATCGGTTCGCCAACCGATGCCAGGAGTCTTAGAGAGGAGAAGTCATAGCCTTCGATCCATTTATCACCCGCAGCTCTTAACGCTCTTATTGCTGTGGGTGCGGTATAAAATATAGTTACCCCATATTTCTCTATTATTTCCCACCATCTGCTCGGAGTGGGATAGTCTGGAGCACCTTCATACCATAATACCGTTGCTCCTGCGAGTAAAGGACCGTAGAGCCCATAAGAATGCCCCGTTATCCATCCTATATCTGCCGTTGACCAGAAGAGATCCTCCGGGTGCAAATCAAATACAAGTTTCATTGTTAATGCTACTCCAACACTGTAAGCACCACAGGAGTGCATAACAGCCTTCGGTTTGCCTGTCGTTCCGGAAGTATAAAGCAGAAAAGAACAGTCTTCTGATGTGATTGTTTCTGGTTCACAATAAGCTTCGGCACCTCTCATCAATTCATCAAAGTAGTAGTCCCTGCCTTCCTTCATTGGAACCCCACCATTCACCCGACTCACCACCACACAATTCTCTGCACCCACCTTCTCTAAGACCTGAGCTTCATCTATACGCTTTTTCAACCCTATCAATTTCCCCCTCCGGTGGAAGCCATCCACCGTGATAAGAATTTTTGACCCTGCATCCTGCATCCTTTCGCGCACGGCATGAGGAGCAAAAGCAGTATAAACGATAGAGTGCCATGCTCCTATTCGCTGACATGCCAGAGCAACTATTGCGGTCTCGGGAATCATCGGCATCCAGACAGTTACAGTACTCCCTTTCTTTACTCCAAGTCCTTTTAAAACGTTTGCAAACTTGTTCACCTCTCTATACAAATCCATGTAAGTCAAGACCTTCTGGACTTCATCCACAGGTTCTGGTTCCCAAATAATTGCTGCCTTATTCCTGTGTTCATCAAGATGCCGGTCAAGACAGTTATAGCACAAATTTGTTTTATTCCCTGCGAACCAGTTGAAATAGGGTGGTTCCAACTCTACTATTTTATCTGCATCCCACACCTCAAACCAATCAATGAACTTCTTAGCTTGTTCTGCCCAGAAACCTTCAGGGTCTTTGCTTGCTTGGGTGTAAATTCTTTCATCACTGAAGTACGCCTTTTCCTTCATCTCATCCGTAGGCCAATATACCTCTCTCTTTTCAGGGTCCTCTTTCACCCATTGTTTCCCCGCTTCCTTTAGCTTTCCACCAACATTCATTCCTGTTTTTACTATATTCCCCTCTTGATTATAATAGATTTCTGCACATCACAATACCCTCAGCAACCTTTGGCAGAAATAGAGTTGACTTTTGTGGAAAAGCTTTCTTCTCTATCTGAGCCTTGTACTCCACATCTGTTATTCGCAGCGGTTTCAGAAAAAATGCAACCCTGCAATCACCTGAGTCCACCTTTTTAATTGCATCCCTCAAACTGGACATGAACACAATATCTTCCGGTTCCCCTATAATCCACTCATGCAAACTTATTACGTCCAACCCTACTTGCTCGCCTCTTTCCTCTGCCAGCTTCCTTATCTTTCGCTCGTCTGCCCGCAGCAAATAAATTTTATCCCCATCGTACATGCCCAACCTGACGTCAAATTCGTTACCGTGTTCACGTTCACTTTCACGCTCACGAAGCTTTGAATATATAGAATCCATCTCGTGCTCGCGCATACTCCTATCGTAGCTCTCGATTTTAAAATTCTCTCTTACCTTCGTCCACAAATCTTCCATGTGACATTTTTTCACACATCTGTGCCAGGGGAGCAATAATAGTGCTCTATCCCCTCCCTCTAAGAGCGTCATCAATGTATATGCCGTTCCCTTCCCTTTATCTATACTCAAGCGATGAGAAGCAGTGTACCGATGATGCCCGTCAAGGATAAGAATTCTTTTGTTCTTCATTAGGTGCTGAATCTTGTCCATGATTTCTTCATCTGAAACTTCCCAGAGCAAGTGGCGTGCACCATTCAATTCAACATCCACAATTGGCTTTCTATGCTCATCTATCTTTAAATCCGGTCTCCTAAAGCCCAGATAATCCTCAAAAATACGGTTTATATCGTGATTTGGCATGTTGTATTCCGCAACAATAGGCGAGAAGATCATCCCACATTCTTTCATCAGCCTATATCGCTCCTGTGTGTTCGCCTCAAATGTCCTCTCATGCCCTAATATGCTATCTTCATTGAGCTTTTCGACTTTCACCAGTGCTACTAATCCAAAAGCGAAATAGGTCTCTCTTCTATCCTCCTCCGGGATTTGTTCCATAATTTCTTCCGATAACTTATATCTGACTCCATAGATGTAGAAGGAACGTTTTTCACGTTCTATTAGAAGACACTCGTTGAAAAACCGATTGAGATTCTGTTTAGCAAAATCTACAAATTCGTTCTCCCTCGCGCCCTCTTTTCGTGTAGTAAAGCAGATTACATTGTTTCTCTTAGCTGAGTATTTCTCGTACAGAGATGCGTCAATAGTATCATAAACCGGGCAAACCATCTCAGCTCTGTTTTTCAGTTCTGGATTCAGGATTACCGCCTTGAAAGGCTTTATTTCTACCATATTACTCCCTGTGGTTACTTTAACTACTAACTAACTACTACTAATACTATAAATATATGCATATCCTATCGCAACACCAAAAAATGAGAGTCGATGAATTAGGAGAGCTCAGTGACGAGGTAATAGAAATAGCATACAAAATAACAAAAGAAGGACTTGGACCCATCTGCGATAATTGCCTTGGCAGGCAATTTGCAAAGATTTCCTCGGGGCTATCAAACGATAAAAGAGGCAAAATATTAAAGGAAGTTTTGAGAACAAAAGGGATGGAGATAGAAGAAGGCAAATGCTGGGTATGTAATAGCTTATTTGCAAATTTAGAACAGTGGGTGACAAAAGCATTAGAAAGACTGAATGATTACGAATTCGACTCCTTCTTAGTGGGCACAAAAGTAAGTGGGATGCTCTTGGAGAACGAGGAGCAGATATGGGAGATCGCAGGTGCTACTTACGCCGAACCGTTAAAAGCAGAGTTGAATAGAGAGGTAGGAAAGAGAATAGAGGTGCGAACGGGAAAGAGGGCTGATTTTGAGATGCCCGAAGTCGTGGTAATACTGAATTTGTGGACGGAAAAGGTGGAGTTGCAGATAAACCCGGTTTTTATTTACGGTAGATACAGGAAGTTCAAAAGAGGGATACCACAAACGAGATGGTTCTGCCGTGAGTGTCACGGTAGGGGGTGTGAGAAGTGCAAATTCACCGGGAAGATGTATGCAGAATCCGTCGAGGAACTGATAAGCGACTCCGTATTAGCGGAATTTAAAGGTGACGACATGGTGTTGCATGGATGCGGAAGAGAGGACATAGATGTCCGAATGCTCGGCTCAGGTCGCCCTTTTGTGGTTGAGATAAAGGCGCCAAGGCGGAGGAAAGTGGATTTGCAGATGTTAGAGGAAAAAGTGAAAGAAGAGAACAAGGGTAAAGTGGAGATAACAAGTCTTCAATACGTGAAACGGGAAATGATAGCGAAGATAAAAAATGCTGAAGCTGCTAAGACTTACAAACTCGATGTGGAGCTAAAAAGTAAGGTAGCGGAAGAAGATTTGCAAGATGCTTTAGATAAACTAATAGGAGCTGTGATAGAACAGAGGACACCAACAAGGGTAGTGCACAGAAGGGCGGACTTGGTAAGGAAAAGGAAGATATATAATGCACGATTGGTATCTTTCAATTCTGAAGAGCAAATTACCGTTCTGGAAATAAAGTGTGATGGCGGTTTGTATATAAAGGAACTCATATCGGGTGATGGTGGAAGAACGAAGCCAAGTTTAAGCGAGCTGCTCGGGACAGAAGCGGAAGCGAAGGAGCTGGATGTGGTGGATGTTGAACTCAAATGATTTTGGATATTTTTCAAATCACCTCATCATCTTCCTCACCGCATCCACGTCCGCATCTACCTCTTTCGGCGCTTCGCATATCTGTATCACGCGTTCCGGGTCTTTCAAGAGATGTCCGTTGGTGATGCATACAATCCGCTCATCTCTTTCTATCTCTCCCGTCTCGACTAATTTCTTCAACCCTGCGATAGACGCCGCACTTGCAGGTTCTACTCCTATGCCTTCCAACCTTGCCAATTCGAGCTGCGCTTCTGTTATCTCCTTGTCAGTTACCGATTCCGCAACACCCCCCGAAGTTCTAATGGCATGCAATGCCTTTGCTGCGTTCACAGGATTGCCAATTCTTATCGCGGATGCAATGGTTTCTGGTCTGTCTTCGGGTGTTATCTCCGCTTTAGCCTGCTTAAATGCATTCACTACTGGTTTTGCACCCTCTGCTTGAATACCTGTCATCTTTGGTATAGAATCCGCGATACCCAGGGTCCTCAACTCTAAAAAACCTTTAAAAATCGCACTTATGTTTCCTGCATTCCCTACCGGTAGAATTACTCTATCAGGAACTTCCCAATCGAGTTTTTCCGCAACCTCAAACGCTATTGTCTTCTGACCTTCCAACCGGTATGGGTTCACGGAATTCAATAAATAAAGTTTCTCTTCCTCGCATATCACTCGCACTATCCTCAAAGCATCGTCAAAATTACCTCGTAACGAGAATACATTTGCACCGTGCATCATCGCCTGTGCTACTTTCCCTAATGCTACCTTTCCCTTTGGCAGCAGAACATAGCATGGAATACCGGCTTTTGCCGCAAAAATAGCCAGTGATGCAGAAGTATTGCCCGTAGATGCACATGCTACGCCTTTTACACCCAATTCCATCGCTTTCGTTACGCCAACAGTCATCCCACGGTCTTTAAACGAACCAGAAGGGTTCAGTCCTTCGTGTTTCACCCATAAATCCGTAATGCCGATGGATTTCGCGAGTCTATTGCACCTGTACAGAGGTGTGTTTCCTTCGTCTATCGTTACAGGTTTTGTCGCTTCAGAGAAGGGTAATAAAACACGGTATTTCCACACACCTTCTCCTTTCGCTTCTACCATTCGCTCCACATCTATCTCTGAATAATCGTATTTTATATCCAGCAAACCACCGCATTCTCTGCACGTATATACTATGTCTTCCTTAGAAAAGCCTGCGCCGCATCTTATACATTCTACCTTGTATTCTTTCATGATAAAAAGTATTTATTATACTCAGATTAATATAAGTTGGGATAATTATGCAGGAGCAAGGCGAAAGTGTGGAAGAGTTGGAGAAACTCGAACTTAGTACTTATTTTAATACAGATATTTTGATAACTGTTCCTACAAAAAACGTCGCGGAGACCGTCACGAATGTCGTTGAAACCGTGGACCGAGGATTGACACAGCATTTCCCTGATAAAAAGAGTCTGACTCCTCAATTCTCCCCTTTTCTGCAATTCACTGACCACATAGGAGATATCTACGGAAAAGAACATGGCTATCAGGACGATTTTAAACATCAGCCCAGCCCTGTTCACCGGTACTATTCCTTGCTTCGCCATCTCTTGCTTGGCTCTTCTCGATGTGATCCTATCGAGTATTTTACCCAATAAGATCCATTTCGGGTCTTTTTCATCTATCACCAAGGGTATATCCATTTTTTTCACCATAAAACTGTTGTACAAAGTCCTATATAATTTTTTCGGTTTTATTTCGGTTGAAATTGAATTTTGTGGATTTTTATAGCTGTAGTATATCGTAGTCTGGGATGTAAACCTCCGGTAGATAGTTCGTTCTTAACAGGTTATACTCCTCGCCTGATTCCGCAGGCTTCTATCGCTATCGTCATCTGTGAATTCGGTATACCAGTACCTAAGTTTCAGAGTATAAATAATCATAGACTTTCTATCAACAAACTTTGCCACTATTTCCAGTAAACGGAGGTATTTGATTAGCTAT
>Ga0180300_10001537_pt1 | contig 10709 bp, 12 predicted proteins | sample GuaBasSediGuay15_FD_121798 | JGI IMG/M metagenome (GOLD analysis project Ga0180300, IMG submission 121798) | Subseafloor sediment microbial communities from Guaymas Basin, Gulf of California, Mexico - Guay15, Core 4569-2, 21-24 cm | ecosystem: Environmental > Aquatic > Marine > Hydrothermal... | reverse complement strand
CACCCACGATGCCTGCTCTGCCTTTCAGGATAGGTGAGCTTGCCGATCCCCTTACGATGTACAAGGCAGATGTTAACACCGTACCAATAAATCTGGCAGGTGTTCCATCTCTGTCCTTACCTATATTTGAGAGAAAAGGCTTGCCAGTTGGGATGCAAATCATAGGAAACTATTTTGAGGAGAACTCGATACTCTCATTCGCAAGATGGCTCGAGAAAGAGATCAAGGCAGTTAGCTAAAAGTGTTACTGAGTCAATTTAAGGGGTTCAGATGAGATTCGATGCAAGAAAGTATCGAAAGCTTGTTGAGGAGGATTTTGAGTCTGCTTGGCTGAGCGGTGTTGAGATACTAACACCAAGAGATCCGAATAAAACATTCCCCAGATACAGCTACACCATCGGAGAAGAGCACCCCCTCTTCAAAACGATAAACGATTTGAGGAAAGCTTATATCTCTCTCGGATTTAAAGAGGTCGTTAATCCGGTTATCGTTGAAGATACTCATGTAAAAAGGCAGTTCGGGAAGGAGGCCTTAGCTGTTCTTGACAGATGTTTCTACCTGGCTTCCCTTCCCAGACCGAACATCGGGATTTCTGCAGAAAGGATTGCAGAAATTGAGAAAGTGGCTGGCAAAAAGCTTAGTAAAGACGAGGTTAACGAACTAAAATCGATTTTCCAAGAATTTAAAAAGGGAAAGATCGATGGAGACGATCTCGGATTTGAGATTGCAAGCTCCTTGTCGATAAGCGATTCAAAGGCGGTTGAGATCCTCGACAGGGTTTTTCCTGAATTCAAAGAGCTCAAGGCTGAAGCTGAGTCGCTAACGCTGAGAAGCCACATGACGACCGGCTGGTTTATAACGCTGAGCAAGATTGCAGATCGTTTTCCCCTTCCGATAAAGCTTTTCAGTATCGACAGATGCTTCAGAAAGGAGCAGGGAGAGGATGCCACGAGGCTTTACACCTACTTCTCAGCCAGCTGCGTTGTTGTTGATGAAGATGTTGGAATTGATGAAGGGAAGGCCGTTGCTGAAGGTTTACTGAGACAGTTTGGATTCAAAAAGTTCAGATTTAGGCTTGATGAGAAGAGGAGCAAGTACTACATCCCAGGTACGCAGATGGAGGTCTTTGCCTTCCATCCGAAAATCGTTGGGTCAAGCACGAAGTATGCTGATGGCTGGATTGAGATAGCAACCTTCGGCATTTATAGCCCAACAGCTTTAGCACAATACGATGTTGAATATCCGGTAATGAATCTCGGCCTTGGAGTTGAGAGGCTTGCGATGATCCTTTACGATTTTTCCGATGTCAGGGAACTCGTCTACCCATGGCTCTATGGCAGAATCGATCTTTCAGATATGGATATAGCCAGAGCGATTAGGCTAATTGAGGTTCCTTACACCCTAGAGGGTCTGAAAATAGCCCAAAGCATTGCCGAGACCGCAACTCAAAACTCAAAGCTTATCGGGCCAACTGAAGTTTTAGCCTACGAAGGAGAGCTATACGGTAAAAAGATAAGGGTAAGCATAGTTGAGAGGGAGGAAAACGTCAAGCTTTGCGGACCCGCTTTCTCCAATGAGGTTGTCGTTTACCAAGGCAGCATTCTTGGAGTTCCAAGAGCAGATAAGTGGAACCACGTTTTCGAGCATGGTTTCACAACCGGCTTGAGGTACATCGATTCTTTTGCTCACCTTGCAGCAAGGAAAGTTGAGGAAGCAGTTGCGATGGGTTTGGAAGAGACAGAAATTCGCACGAGGGTTGTTGAGGGGCTTTCAGACATCAATCTCCAGCTTCAGGAGAACATAAGAAAGTACATAATTTCAAGCGGCGGAAAAATAGATGTCAGGGGGCCAATGTTCGTAGCGGTCAGGTACAAGCTTGTTGAGGGATAAGGTCAGGGGATAAGATGGATGTTGAGAGTCTAAAGGCCGAACAGATTTCTCTCGCAAAACGTGTTGAATTGAGAGACAAACTGAGATTCGAGGAAATAGAGTTCGTTGCTGGAGTTGATCAGGCATTCAATGATTTCAGAGGGAGAGAAACTCTTGTCATCTCTGCAGCCGTCCTCATGTCCTTTCCAGAATTGGATGTCATCGACAGCAAAACTGTGGTCGATAAAGTTGATTTTCCTTACATTCCGGGCTTTCTCATGTTCAGAGAGGGTAAGAGTGCTATTAGGGTTTTAAAAGAGCTCTTCGGAGGAGATGCAAAAAAAGCCGTTGTTCTCGTGGATGGAAGCGGGATCGCTCATCCAAGGAGATGTGGCCTCGCAAGCTACATAGCAATAGAGACGGGGATTCCTACTATTGGCATCACAAAGCACAGACTGGTTGGAGAATACGAAGAACCGAAAAGAGCAGGAGAGGTAAGAGCCCTGCTATTCGAAGGAGAGAGAATCGGCTATGTTCTGAAAACATGTAAGAGATGTAACCCAATCTTTATTTCCCCAGGGAGCTACATAACCCCGGAACTGTCGCTTAGAGTTGTAAAAGCCTGTTTGAAGGGTTTCAAGCTTCCAGAACCAATAAGATTGGCAGATAAGTTAGCCAGAGAGAAAAAGAGAGCTTTGAGAGATGCAGAATTGAGGGATGTGTATGCGTGATGCAGAGGCGAAAGACATAGAAATAATAGCAATTGGAGAACCTTTAAAGCTTGCAGACGAGGAAGAGATTACACTTTACATCAATGGATTTCCTTCCCACATTATGTGCACACCGTCAAATCTTGAGGAGCTTGCGATAGGTTTTCTCGTTTCTGAAGGCCTAATAGATCGAAATGACTGGGATAAGGCTAAGATAGAGGTTAAAGGGAACTCTATTTACGTTGATGTGGATGCGAATTCATTCGTCCTCGAGTTAAGAAGTTCAGGCTGCGTTGGGGTGTTCAAGGATGATGAGGTTCTCCCGAAGCTCGTTGCAAGGGAAACATATTCTTTGGATGAGGTAAAAAGAGCATTGAGATTTATTGAAATAAGAGAATATAAAGAGACTAGAGGTTATCACACAGCTGTAATTGCCGATAAAAACGGACTGGTTGCGAGGGCAATCGATGTGGGCAGGCATAATGCGGTTGACAAGGTTATCGGGATGGGTTTGAAAAAAGGTATGGATACCTCAAAAGTTTTTATCATCGTTTCTGGAAGAGTTAGTAGGGGAATCGCTGCAAAAGCAGCGAGATCAGGAATCCCTCTCGTAGTTTCCAAAGCATCGATCTTGAATTCCGCAGTCGAAATTTGTAGGAAGACTGGATTGGCTGTGGTTTCGTTTGCCTCAAACCTTGCATTGAGAAATGACGCTCTCGAGCTTTGAATATTAAATCACTTTATTGTTAGTTAATTTTAATCTAACCGAGGTAGCGATAACTGACAACTAAAAATATTGGCAACTGAAATAGTAAACTAATCCACAGACCTCACAACGATCTTTGATGAAATTTCATCTTCGAGCATAAAGCCTTCGCCATCAAGAAAAATATTGTCACCAGATTTTTCTAGAATTTTTCCCGGTAGGAATCCAAGCTTTTTTGTTATGAGGGGTGCAACGACAATCTCGTGTGATCCATCCGGGGCATTTTTTAGGATGTGAAAACTCCTATTGCATTCATCACACGCCATGCATTCCGGAGAAGAGATGAGCATGCAAACTTTTTCAGCCACCTCATCAGTAACATGATGCTCCAGTTCACAGCTTAGTTTATGTGATTCCTCCTTGCTCAAACCAAGGAAGTCGATGAAAAAAGTCTCGAATATCCTGTGAAACCTTTTAATTCTTTTTGCTACCCCCAAACCCTCATCAGTGAGAACCACTCCATAATATGGCTGGTATTCCACGAACCCCTTCTCACTTAGTTTAAGGAGCATTTCTGTTACACTTGATGGTTTAACCCCTAACTTTTTTGCAAGATCGTTTGTTTTAACTACCCTCTTTTTTTTCTCCTGAATATCGTAGATGGCCTCGAGATATTCCTCGACCCTCTCCACAAAAAATAGTAAAGCAAACCAATTAAATATGCTTTTCTATTAGAGGTGAAGTGGAGCTAAAAAGTTCAATCTCCAGATCGGAGCACAGACTCCACAAACTCCCTTATCTTCTTTGAAATTACATCAAACTTGCCAAAATAGAAATGATCAGTATCCACCTCGAAAAACTCTTTTGGTGGATTAAGCCAGCTGAAAATCTCCTTTGATTCTTCAAATGGAACAAATTGGTCCTTTTTAGCGGAGATGATGAGTTTTGGTACATCGGTATTTTTTAGCTCTATCCTGTTGATCTTTCTCATCGGCGAGATGAGTACGAGCACATCACAGTATTCTGAAATGTTCGAAGAGACCACACTTCCAAAAGAGTATCCCACCAAACCAACAAGCTCGTGTCTTGCCTTCAGGTATAGAATGCATTTTTTAGCATCCTCGATCTCTCCTAATCCATCCCTGAAGGGCCTTAAATAATCGAACCTAAGGGTCGAATACCCCGCTTTTTTGAGTTCATCGGTAATCCTTTCAAGCCTCGCATCGTATCTGCTGCCTCCCATCTCTGGGTGAGGTGGGCAAAGCATAACAGCGTTCTCTCCTCTTATATCGTAAGTACAGCTTACTCCATCAATGCTCAGCTCCGCCATTCGATCACCTTAACGTTTGATGACCTTAACCCGATTACTCACCAAAACTATCCTCTCTCTGATTTCTTCGATTGCCTCCGTTATCGCCTCTCTGAATTTATCGTTCTCTACCATCAGGAGTCCCTCGAGAATTTTTAATTCTTCCTCTCCCCCGATTTTCCCAAGAGCCATTATTGCATCCTCTTTAACTCTCTCGTCCCCATCCCCAATCAATTCAACGATCGTTGGGCATAAACTCCTTGCAATTTCATCATTTTTCTCAGATACAATCTCAAGAAGGTACATTACCCCAAGTCTAATGAAGAAGTCGCCCTCCCGCAGCAACGCTGGTAGGATTCTATCCATTTCGATGTTCAGAATTGTATAGCAAAGCTCTCTCGCTCTACCTTCTCTGATCATCCTAACTATAAATTCGTAGATGAATTCCTCGTCATCAACTCGTTCAGCAAGCTCAATCAGCTCTTTCAATTTGGTCTCACCGGTGATCTTTATTTTCCGGTTTACGAGAATGACCGGGACCGATACTATCTCCAATCTTTCCTGCAACTCCCCAAATTGGGTTGTATCAATCACATTCACCTCTATTCCTGGATTGACGACGGCAAACTGAAGAAGAGTTCTAACAGTCTTTGCACAGTGGGCGCAGAGAGGGGCTATAAAGATGGTAAATTCAACAGCTTTGATTTCTCTTATCCTTTCTATACTTCTCTTTACATCCCCGTCAAGATCCCTCTCATTTTTTAAGAATTCAATCGCCTCAGTTATGACTTTTTTCCCAACTCCTGAAGGATGGCCGTAATACCTTATTCTTCCGAGATCAATTTTTGGAAATATGTTTAATTCTAATTCCTGCACCTCCATCTCCAACCCTCATGAAGTCGACTCCTTCCTTTGAATCACGAACTGCCTGTTAAACATCGCAACTTCATTCTCCGGTTCGATGCTCAGAACCTTGTCAAAGACCTCTATCGCCTCATCGAATTTGCCCATCCTTCCCAAAATGATCCCGATATTGTTCATTGCCTGCATGTTTTTGGGATTTATCTCCAGAACCTTCTCAAAACACTTAACCGCTTCTTCAAACCTCTCTTTCAGATAATGAATCATTCCGAGGTTATACCAAGCGGTCGGATTTTCAGGAGCTAAATCGATCGCTTTTTTGATTCTTTGCTCTGCTTCCTCATAGTTTCCAAGGTTGTAAAGAACATATCCCATATTTGCCAGTGCGTTGTAATCATTTTCATTAATTTTCAAAATCCTTTCAAAACACTGTAACGCTTCTTTAAATTTCCTGCCGGTCATCAAGGCAATCCCCAAGTTAAAAAGTCCATCGATGTAGTATGTGTCTAGCTCAACCGCCCGAACGAAACACTGGATTGCTTCTTCCTGTCTTCCAAGGTTGAAAAGGGCTATACCAAGATTATTCCAAGCCGATGGATTTTTTGGCTTTTTCTCCAAACTTTTCTGGAAGTAAATTATCTTTTCCTGAAGATTGTCAGTTTTTAGACCTTTTTCAAACCACTCTTCCGCTGAGAGGTCATCATCTTTATTTTCCTTGTTTTCCGTATTACTTTTTGCATTTCCTTCTTCCACAACGATTCCTCCTCAATTTCATATTTTCAGGTGTAAGACTCTCGAGGTTTTTTGTATTAAAAAATGTTGCCACGGTAATGCAAAAAAATCCCAAAAATTTTAATACCCTCTAAATTTTACCAGTTAGAAAATAACCAATGGAGAGTATATTTATGATTTTTTGTGAGCAATCGATCTGTATCAAGGGGAAGAAAGTAATGGTTCCAAGGAGGTGTGAGTGTGAGTCTCGAGAAAATGTTCCTACATGAAAAAACGGTTGACATAATGCTAAAAATTCTCGAAGCTGAGGAGAAAGGAGAGGATGCATATCCGCTGGGGATCTCCAAAGAAGTTGGGTCCCCATACAGCTATATCTCAAAGGTTCTCAGCGAGTTTGAGGAGAACGCCCTTATCGAGAGTGAGTTCAAGGGCAGGGTGAGGAGGGTAAAGTTTACTCGAGAAGGGAGGAAAATTGCCGAAATATTCTCCAAGCTAAGAAAAGAGTTAAAAAAGGATTTCGTTGCAAGAAAAAAGCTGAATATACTCGAGGAAGTTGTTAACAGTGCAAATGGAAAGAACGAGGATGAGACTTTTAAGATCCTCGCACCAGTTAAAACCGAGCTTAGAATTCTGAAAAACCAAACCAAAGACGAAGAAACAATGGAACTCGTGAGAAACCTTGAAAGAAAGATAGATGAGATGATTAAGTGGGAATAATCAGAAACATCAAAAAATATGGTTAAATATTAGGATTAGAACTAGGATTAGAACCATCAAGAAGGTATTGATATGAGAGAAGTTGAGAAGTTGGAAGAAAAGGTGGAGGCTCTCAGGGATTTTGGAGTGAGATTGCTTTCAGATCTTATCGAGATAAAAGCGATAAGCCCCGATTCTGGTGGAGAGGGAGAACTGAGAAAAGCGGAATACCTCATGCAATTTTTAGATGGGTTTGAGGTTGAAAGGATAGATGTAGAGGATGAAAGAGCTTATGGGGGCGTTAGACCCAACATTATTGCAAAAATAAAAGGAAAAAGAGGGAAAACAATCTGGATAGTCTCTCACATGGATGTTGTACCTGAAGGGGATGAGAAACTCTGGAATACTCCCCCTTTTAAGGCAGTCGTGAAGGAGGGGAAGATCTTTGGGAGAGGAAGTGAAGATAATGGCCAGAGCCTTGTTGCTTCCCTTATGGCGGGAAAGGCAATTCTCGACTTAGATCTAGAGCCTGAATATACTCTAGCCCTGGCTTTTGTTTCCGATGAGGAGATGGGCAGTGAGTTTGGGATTCAGGAACTCATAAAAAGGGGGATCTTCGAAGAGGACAGCTTAGTTGTCGTCCCAGATGGTGGAACACCCAAGGGAGACATGATTGAGATAGCTGAAAAGAGTATCCTCTGGCTTAAATTTTCTGTTTTCGGAAAGCAGACTCATGCGAGTACCCCTCATAAAGGGATAAATGCAAACAGAATGGCAATGAAGTTCATTCTTAAAGTTGATGAGGAGCTCAGAAAGATGTTCAATGCGAAAAACGAACTCTTTTCTCCACCCTATTCCACCTTTGAACCTACAAAGAGGGAGAAAAATGTTGATAACGTCAACACGATTCCTGGACTGGATGTAAGCTACATGGATTGCAGGATTCTACCAGAGTACTCCCTTAACGATGTAATTAATCTGGCTAAATCAGTGAAAGACGAGTTTGAGATGAAAGAGGACGTCAGAATTGATGTTGACGTTGTGCAGAAAAACTCCTCTCCTCCCACACCCGCAGATGCCGAAGTTGTGGAGAAGCTTAAAAAATCCCTTAAGATTACCAGAGGGATTTCTGCCGGAGTTTATGGAATGGGAGGGAATACATGTGGGGCATTTTTCAGACAGGCAGGTTTTCAGACGGCCGTTTGGAGTACCGTAGACAACACAGCCCACCAGCCCAATGAATACTGCAGAATTGAGAATCTTGTTAACGACGCAAAGGTTTTTGCCGTTCTCCCATTTATCACCTGATTTACCATCTGATTTTACAAAACTGACCACTTTCACCACACCCACAAAAAATTTAATTTTGATTTTACCATAGAACTTCATCACAGAGAGGGATAGCAATGGCAAGAAAGAAAACGGAAAAAGAGGGAGAAAATGCTGTGGACAAAGAAAGCAATTCAGAAACCTTTGATGCAGAGTTAAAGGACAGAATAGTAGACCTCGAAGACATACCACACGTTGGGGCTGCGATAGCAGAAAAATTGAGGAGTAGCGGTTTTTCAACCATAGAGGCAGTAGCTGTCGCTTCACCAGCAGAACTTAGCTCAGCTGCAGAAATAGGGGAGTCAACAGCTGCAAGAATAATCGCCGCCGCTAGAAAGATGGCAGATATAGGAGGATTCGAGAGCGGAGAAAAGATACTTGAAAGAAGGAGAAAGATCGGAAAGATCACAACTGGAAGTAAAGCCCTAGATGAGCTACTAGGTGGTGGAGTTGAGACTCAATCCATCACAGAGTTGTTCGGTGAGTTTGGATCTGGTAAAACCCAGATCTGTCATCAGCTGAGTGTAAACGTACAGCTACCAAAGGATCTGGGAGGTCTGGAGGGTTCAGTGATAGTTATCGACACCGAGAATACTTTCAGACCAGAAAGAATAATTCAGATGGCCGAGGCAAAGAGTTTAGATCCTGAAGAGGTTCTAAGAAACATCTACGTTGCCCAAGCATATAACTCAAATCACCAGATGCTGCTCGTCGACAATGCAAAGGAGCTGGCGAACAAGATAAGAAGGGAGGGTGGAAAGCCAGTCAGGCTGATTGTTGTAGACTCCCTGATGTCCCACTTCAGAGCCGAATACGTTGGTAGAGGGACACTTGCAGACAGACAGCAGAAGCTTAACCGCCATCTTCACGACCTCATGAGGTTGGGAGAGTTGTTTAACGCCGCCATAGTTGTGACAAATCAAGTGCAGGCAAAACCAGACACCTTCTTTGGTGATCCCACAAAGCCTGTTGGGGGGCATATCGTAGCCCACACCGCTACATTCAGAATTTACCTGAGAAAAAGCAAAGGGGAGCTTAGGGTTGCTAGGCTTATCGATTCCCCCCATCTACCAGAGAGTGAGGCAGTTTTCAAAGTAACAGAGAGGGGAATAGAAGACAAATAAAATTTCGGAATCAGTCTTAAAAGCTTAAATTAAAAAATAATATTTATCCAACTTAAAAATCACTATGTTCGTACATTCTTTTCACCGCATCATGAGTATTTGGAAAAACTTTATATCTAATCCGCATTGCTTATTGTTATAATGATTGAACCCCAGAGGATTAAAACCGGAATTCTTGGTTTAGATGAGATTCTTGGCGGAGGATTCGTACCCAACACTGTTAACGTTATTCTTGGATCTGCTGGAGCTGGAAAAACGATCTTCTCAATCCAATACCTCCTCAAGGGAGTAGAAGAGGGCAATAAATGCATCTTCGTCTCTTTCGATATGGACGAGAGAGATCTTCTGAGGACCACGAAATCTCTCGGTTGGAATGAAGTAGAGGATTACATTTCGGAGGGAAAATTGAGTGTGAATAAGTTCTTTGCAGAGAACGTTTCATACGTCAATAACGATTTGCTCAACCTTTTAATGAGTGAGTCGAACACAAAAACTAGGATAGTTATAGATTCATTTACCCCCATGATTTCTTCTCTCAATTTTGAATCTAGGAACGATGTAAATTGGTTTTTCAATAAGCTAAGAGAGATAGGAACAGCCGTTATTACGATTGAGGAGCCTCTTAACGGTAATTTGGGAGCTGCTTCCGTATCTTTACCACTTTTCCTCGGGGATTGTGTGATTCACCTTAAAAACATCGGTTACGGCGAGGCTTTCAGTAGAACATTAAGGGTAATCAAACATAGAAGCTCATGGCATGCTGAAGGGGTTTTCCCCTACAAGATCCTCGATGGAATAGGTATCTACGTTGAGGGAATTGATTACCTCAAAGAGGTAAAAGAGGGGATCGATGTCAATGAAATCCTCGAAGAATTAGGGATTGCCAGAAAAGACATCGATCCGAAAGTTATGGAGAGGGTCGAAAGAGTTGCAACCTCAGCAAGTGAGAGTGCGAGAAAAGCAATAATCGATCTGCTCAGAACTCAATTTAAGTAAGTTGTAAAGTGATTGAGATGCTATCGGCAATATCAAAGATCCTTGAGACTCTTTCAATGGAGGAAGGAGTTAAAATGGTTGTTCTTTACAGAATAGATGGAGTTCCGCTCTGTGCAAAGCTAAACGTTCCAAAGAGAGAGATTGCTCCAACACTGTACTGGCTTGAAGGACAAATCAAAGAGATGCTCTACCAGATTTCAAGTCAGAATCTGGATGAGGCGAGCTTTAAGTTTGGGAATACTGTTATCATGCTGTATCCTGTTTCAAGGACGACTGTTCTCGGCATTATGGCCGATGAAGAGGCTTCAGCCTACAAACTTGATATTGATATCAAAACCTCTTGTAGACAGATTGGCAGACTCGTTACCAGTTAATTG
>Ga0180300_10001535_pt1 | contig 10713 bp, 12 predicted proteins | sample GuaBasSediGuay15_FD_121798 | JGI IMG/M metagenome (GOLD analysis project Ga0180300, IMG submission 121798) | Subseafloor sediment microbial communities from Guaymas Basin, Gulf of California, Mexico - Guay15, Core 4569-2, 21-24 cm | ecosystem: Environmental > Aquatic > Marine > Hydrothermal... | reverse complement strand
CTATCTCTGGGGGCAGGTCGTCGATATCCACTTCCCTAATGCCATTGTTCAGATACTTGCCCCACACCTGCTTTGCTAGGTCGCAGAGCGGGCAGTTTTTCTTTGTTATCAGCAGGACTTCAACGCCCATTACTTGAGGAAGAGCTCTGGAGGCAGCTCGACCATCACGGTGTCCCATACTTGCTTGATCTGTTTGCCAAGTTCGGCCTCTTTAGCTGCCCTCTCGAAGCACTCCGCAGCGCTTATATCGGTTCTCTTCATGCAATCGCTATAAGCCCTAGCTATCCTTCCTTTAACAACATTCTTCAAAGCGTCACCCACTTCTCTGAGGATGAAGTTCCACAACGCCGTGGTCTTACCCTTCAGCTCTGCCTTGTGCTCACCATAAACCTGCCTGTAAGCGTCGCCCAGCCCTGCCTCTTTGGCTGCCTTCTTTAGGCACTCTGCAGGACCCTCAGCCTGCGCTCTTTCCATGCACTCCGTGTATGCTTCAATGATGCGCTGTGCGACTCCAGCAAGGTCTGTACCGACGACTTCCTTAAACGTCTTCTTCCATGTCGACCGTATGGCACCCCTCGCGCCTACACTCACCATTTTTCCTCACCAAAGGAAAATAGGTGTATTACGCATATAAAGCTTATCCACAAAAAGGATACTTTTCGTGGGAGAAACTAGTGGCGCGTACTACGCCGTACCTCGAAAATTTCCGCCAACGGCCTAATGACCTCGCCAAGCCTCAAGTCTTTGTTGATGAAAAGCATGTCGACGAGATGTACGCAAAGCCTCAACGCCTCAGATCGATTGGCATTCACCTCTTTCTGTATCTTTTCCAGTATTTTTAGCTCTTCTTGGCCCAGCCTCACACTGACAACTTGCATGTTTTTAGCCGAACTTTTCACGCTGCCCCCCAGATCCTAGTCGCGAGGTTGCGAAGTACGTTCCTCATGCATTCTTGTTTTTCTTCGTCGCTCATCTCTTCCCATCGAGGACCGTGAACAAACTTACACATGCCTATCGCCCACTCTCGCGACCACGGTATCTCCTCCAAAATGCGCACACGCTCTTCTAGCGTTGTTTCTTCCCTCTCTTCCTGCCTGAGAATAGCGTACACCCTGAGCGGCACCCGCAACTCTACGCCATTAGCAAGCTTCAGCGTCCTGCTGAGGCCTATCCTGATGCGCATCCTACTTACCTCTTCTCGTCGTACGGGCACGGCTCGCCCCGCTCGCGCCGCCGCCCGTAGTTTTTACGCTCGACGCGGCGGCGGTACGAGTACTCATACGGACCTGTACCGTCGCGCCGGCCGGGTGCATAACGGCCCGTGTTATCACCCCCCATCAAATATTCTTCTTACTCATATTTAAGCGTTGTTGGCTAGATGTAACTTGCGATGGCAAATAGCGCATACTAGAATACACTTCTTGAGCTCCTCTTTAAAGTCGGGTAAGGTTTCAAGATGCTTCATGGTGTGTCGAATATACCTTGATATTTTCATTTCTTTTTTTTCTTCCTTATGGTGAAAGTCGTAGGCATACCACGGAAAGGTTTTTTTACATATTGCGCACTTGTTTCCAAACTGTTTTATTAGCGCTTCTTTTGTTTTTCTGTATCTTTCCGTATACGCTTTTCTTCTACATTCTTTGCATATATTATCATATCCTGTGGGTCTGTTTGGGTTTCTATAAAAGTTGTCTTTACTTTTATACTGCTTACATTTTTGACAGTATATTTTTCCTTCACTATTTACCTTAGGTATTTTCGATTTTAGAAGTTTCTCTCTCTTTTCTTTATTCTTTTTGTACGCACACTCTCTACATATTTTCCCATATTCCTTGTAATCTAGACTGTTATCTCTCACAAATTCAAAAGGCTGTTTTTCCTTATTGCATATGGGGCATAGGCGTTTCTTCTTTTCTCTTCTTCTTTCTGCGGCCCTAGCCTTCCTACATTCTTTGCATTGCCATCTTATGTGTCTTTTCCCCGCCCGTGTTATATACGATTCAAATTCCGTTATCGGTTTTTCTTTACCACAGATTTTGCACACTCTCGTTTCCATGCACTAACATAGGCGGTAGTATCATATAAGTGTTTCTTTTCCCAGGTTTTGTTTACCCCATCACGAAACCAGCGCATCCTCTCCAAAGCCTTACAAGCCTTGCTAACGCTAGCTATTTCAGCTCCTTGAGCTTATAGAATTCCCTGTAGAAGTTCTCGATATTCGATGTGAACTTTCAGGGTCCCTGGCGAAGTTGAGCTCCCGCCTAATCTTCCTACCCATATTTGAGCAGTTCCACGGCGAGCCTCCTTGCGACGGTGTTTATGCATGCTCGCTCCTGCGGCGTCAGCTCGGAGTCCGGCTTGCTGAACTGCCGCTCGGGGAGGCAGAACGCCCGCGCCAGCGACTGCGCCCAGTCGCTCCTCGCAATCGTCTCGACGATCTCGCCGACAGAGACGCCGCTCCGCTGCATGCGCCGCGTCTCCCTGAGAACCGCAGGCGGCACCGAGACCTTGGCGTTGCCTATCCGTATCTGCGGCTGGAATAAGGCTTCGAGCAGCGGTGCCCTCTTCCTAAAAATAGGTAGGGGCAGCATTTTGACCGCCGCCCTGCTGCGACCAGCGGCGCCGCCTTGAGTTACCGCCTGCGTATTTTCTCGAGCACTGATGGTATCTCTATAATCGTCGGCACCTCGATCTCGTCGCGGAGCACCGGCAGGTCGAGCGCTCGCCGTATCACGCCTATGAGCGGCGTCCTCCCGAAGATCTTCGGCCCTGGGTTCTCCGGAATCTCTATCTCGAACTCCTCAAACTTCCCGACGCGCTCAAACAAGCGCACCCCTTTCTTCTTTCCTTCTCCTTCCATCAACACCACCTCATTTTCAACACGCCTTTTATTATCTCGAAATTGGTTACGCTCTCAATATTTAAATTATTTACCTTACCCACAGCTTCCTCGAACCACTCGTCGTTCAGTGGGAGTGTTTTCCTGAGCATCAGTTTGATCCAATTCTCGAGGCGAAGCTGCCACATGTATCTTTTGTAGCGGCGCAGCTTGCCTTCGATAATTGCACGGGCGGCCGCCCGTCCGGAGACGATCGCAGGTATGATGCCAGCTCCAGTCAGTGGCGATGCCGTGCGGGCGGCGTCGCCGACCGCTATGACGTTGCGATGCACGAGACCGCCGACTGTCGTCACGGGCACGTCCTTCCCGCGGCGCCATAAAATCTTTCCTTCGATGCCGACGCGCTCGATGAACCGCTCGAGACAGCGGTTGGGGTTTGCTCGCCCATCCATGATCACGCCGACGCCGACCTTCACGCCCTCGACAGACGGGAAGACCCAGGCGTACGCCTCAGGCGCAAACTCCTCGCCGAAGTACAGGTGGATGACATCCTCGTTGGCGCCGGCGTCGAAGAGCGCCTGAACCGTGAACCTGTAGTCGTCGACGCCCATGGGGGATGCAACTCCAAGCATCCTTGCAAACCTGGCGCGGGGACCGCTCGCGTCGACGACGACATCCGCCCTGTACTCGCCGCGTTCGCTGACCACGCGGAAGCCAGAGTTCTCCCTGTAAACCTTACGGACGCGCTCTCCCAGAATCAGCTCGGCGCCCGCCCTCTCCGCGTTCCGTGCGAGAACGGCGTCGAACTCGCAGCGGTCGAACACGTAGCCTTCAACAGAATCTCTGATGATCGCACTGCTACGCCCGCTCGGAGCGTGGAAGACGACGCCCCTTATCCCCTTCTTTCTGACATTCGGCAGTTCGACATTCCAGCGACGCAGCTGGAAGTTGCCGACAGCGCCGCCGCAGACTCTGTCCTTGAAATCTCTGGTCTTGTCTATGAGGACGACGTCGTGCTTCTTGGCGACGAGAGTTGCACAGGTGGAGCCAGCGGGGCCAGCTCCGATGACACAGACGCGCATGTTCGCCCGCCTGTTAGAGAGTCAGCGTCTTGTAACAAAAGAGCCTCGGGAACAGGCAGTCGACGAGGCTTCCGGCGCCGCCGAGCATGCAGCTGAGCCTCGGCATCAGGTCGCCACCGGCAAGCCTCGGGAGGAGGCATTCAAGCGGTAGCGGCTTCCCCCTGGGACACACTGGAAACGTGTCCGTCACGCCGTTCGCGTACTTATCTATGAGCTGCGCGTCCCGTATGCTTATCGCACCGTCGCCGTTGACATCCGCACGCCGTGCGAACTCGTCCTCGTCGATTTTGAGCTCGACGCCGAGCTCCTCGGCCTTCGACTGCACCATCTCCCAGCCGCCGACGATGTACGCCTGAACCAGCACGGCGTCTATCCCCGGGCGGATGTAGCCATCGCCATCCGTGTCGCCGTAGGAGTCGCAGGGCGGCGGCCTCGCCGCACCCGCAGGCAGCTCCTCGCCCTCAACCGCGAGCAGTGCCGCCGCTGCGGCTGGCGACGGGTACTCTGGCTCCGCCTCATATCTTGCCGCCCAGCACTTCACACCGTAGTAGTAGGTGCCTGGTTCCCTGGGAAGTGTAGCTCTAAGGATGCCAGGAGGCTCCACTTCTCCGCAACTCACAAGCCTTGCAGTACAGCCTGCGCTGTTGTCGAGCACCACGCAGCTGTTGGGATCGACACTTGCGCTCGCCCTACAGATGGTTTCCCAGCTGCCCGTTGCTGGATTGTACCAGTCAAAACTGATAACTATTTCGGCCTCCACGTTGCCGACATTTTTAACTCTGTTTAATGCTAGTGTTTGGGTTGTACTCGGTGGAAATGGTCCAGTTCTTGTGTCTAATCTTTCAAAAACAGCTTCGGCATAGCCACTGACCTCCGCCCCCCAGGTCCTCGCCTCCGACTCCGCCCTGATGATCCTCGACCTCAGCCTGCCATCTATTCCCAGCCCCAAGAGCGCGATGTCAGCCATACAGAAACATGTTATGGCTCAAAAATAAAAAAAGCTACACTCGCAACAGTGGACATTCTCTCGTCGCAGGTCGTAAGCTGCACGCATTTCTGATGACATCCATGCCGAAAACATCCCTCGTGTTGATTATTTCCTCAAGAGCGGTCATCCTGAACGCAATTTGATGGGCACCGCCGCCCCAATCTGCTTTGAAGGCGTCTTCGTCCTCGAGCAGTTCCGCACGCGTCGCCACTACAAGCACGTCGAGGCTCATCGGCTCGTCGGTTAAGGGCACGGCGTAGCCTTCGAGCTGTGGCGTCGCCGCACGTTTCCCGAGCGCTGGAGCTTCGTCGAAGGCGGAGAGAGACCATACCCAGATGTCGTCGTCGTGCTCGAAGCCGTACATCTCGAACTCCTCGTCCCTCGCGTGCCCGAAGACCAGCAGGAAGCCCAGAGGCTCGCCCTCGTACAGGTTGTTGTTTACGTACGAAAGGCGGTAGGTCATTGCGGCGCAGCTCTCCAGCCGCCTGCCCTCGACCGGCTTGAAAATTATGCTCTTAGCTTCCACGTCGGAGAACATCGCCGCAGTCGGTGCGGGCGGCTTTCTCGCCGCCAGCAGGGACGTGAGCCGAGGGAAGAGGCAGCGCACATCCGCTCTGTCCCCGCCGCCGATGACGCACCTGAGCCTCGGTGCGAGCTGGTGGCGGGCGAGCCGCGGGAAGAGCTCGACGCGGGGCGTCGGTGCGGGCGACGATGCGGGCACCACCGTGCACGCGTTCTCGAAGACGCGTTCTGCGAGCACGAGGGCGCCGCCCCCCGTCTCCACCGCCTCCTCCGCCTCAGATAGCCACTCCTCGACGAACTCACGACGCACGCCGAAAACGTGGCGTGCACCGTAAGCCTCGGCGAAGTAGCAGTGGTCCGCCAGCTGCAGGTCGTCATCGACCACGAGCACGCGGGCGTCGGGGTTCAGTGCTTCGGCAACATCTGGAGCGTAGGAATATATGCGCACCTCGTTTTCTCCTTCCCGAAGCTGCACGGAGAGGGCGGCGTAGCCCCAGACATATTCCTCGCCATCATCCTCGAAGGTATAATGCCTGAAGCTGTCGTCCCAACGCTCGCCGAAGAGAACGAGAACGTGCGCTCTCAGGGGCTCGGCGGCACGCAGCCGCAGCCTGCACGCCGCCGGACTGTAAGAAACCATGCGGCGCTCTCTGAACTCGAACTCTTCGATGTTCATCGCTGAACGGGCTCCAGAGGACATTCTTTAACCCGCGGCAGAACCCTGTAGGCTCTTCCAATGATGTCAACCCCGAAAATGTCGTAGTTAGCAAGCAGTCTGTCGTACGCCTGTTTTCTTATAGCAATGACATACGGCCCCTGACCCCAATCCACGCGGAACTTGTCGGCATCGGGAACGTTGCGATGGTATTCGTCGGCAGAGATCGTTACCACCTGCGCGTCGACTTCGAGCTCCTCGTCGCTCAGCGGCACCAGGTAGTGTTGCGTCCAGCCGCTTAGGCCGTCTTTACCCCTTTCGGGGGCGTCGCTAGCGTTTATCATGCAGTACACCCACGTATCCCCACCGTAATCGAAACCGTACGCCTCGAAGCCACCCTCGGCGACCCTGCCAGGAATTACGACGAAGTACATGTATTCTCCCCTGTAGAGGTTGTTGTTCCTGAAGTTCGCCCTGAGCCTGATCAGGGAGCAGCTGCTCAGCTCGTCTTCCAGGGGCTCCATAATCAAGCTCCTGACGTTCACATCCGGCAATACTGGGGGCGCCTCGGGCGGGACTTCCGGCGGAGCTGGCGGGACTTCCGGCGGAGACAGCATCGCTTCCAGCCTTGGGAACAAGCACAGAGCAAGCTCGCTAATGGTCTCTGCTGTGGATAAGCACGATATTCTCGGAGCAAAGTTGCCGAAAAGTCTTGGAAACAACGACTCTATGAGCGAGGGTTTTCCTACAGCTGGCGGCGTCCCTGGCGGCGTCCCTGGCGGAGTCACGGTGCACACGCCCTCGAAAACAGCATCCCCGTATATTATCTCTTTGCTCCTGAGCCACTCCTCGATGGTAGAGCGTTGCACTCCTATGACGTGGCGCGAACCGCCAACCTCCCTCACGCAGTAGTACGGGTCTAGGCTCAGGTCGCCCGATATCGCAACGACGCGGGCGTCGAGCGTCGTGGAACGGTCTAAAACTGGAGCGTACGAGTACATGCTGAGCGTGCGCTCCTGAAGCTCCATAATGCCGTATGAAAGCTTCAGGCACGAGTACACATACTCTTCGCCTTCACGCTCGAAAGTATAGTATTCAAAGCCGTTAGCTGTCGATTTTCCGAAAAGCACCAGTATGTGAGTTTTTTTGTGCCCGTATGGCGGCCCTGGCGGCGTCCACTCTCCAGCGGAGATCTTCACCTTGCACGCCAGCGGGGCTCCTGGAGCCTCAACCTTGTCCATGAAGTCGATGGACTTCACCTCGACGACAGGCTTCTCCGGTAGCATCATCGTTTTTTTAGTTCCAAAACTAAAAAAGCATGATGCTTGAGAAGGTGGAGCGTTGGGTTTCAAGGCTGCCGAAGTCCGAGCTCGAGATGCCGATACTCGAGCTGGATGGCGTGCTTTACACGCCGCTCGACATTTTGGAGGAAGTTCGAGCTGGAACCGAGCTTGGCGAGCGTTTGCAGGAGCGCTGGGAGGAGCTGCGCCGTGGCATCCGCACGCTCCACAACGACGAGACCATGTACGAGCTTGCGAGGGTTAGATTGCTGAAGAGATTGCAAGAGCGCCCCGTGAGAATAATGACGCTCACGGCGGGCATGCCCACGGAGATAACGGCGGAGCAGCTGATAAGGGATATCGAGACAGGCGGCGACCTCGGCGAGTCCCTCGTGAAGGCGGAGATAAAGGTCGTACAGCGGATGATAAGGATTTAGGTGAGTCTCATGCCGAGAAAAGATGTCGTGGTGTTTTCAGAGCCATCGTGCTGTGATATAAACTATCTCACGTGGTGCATAACGAGGAAAGTTGCTGAGGAGGCTCCAGCGCCGGTCGAGGTTCACGAGACCGATGGTACCGTAGCTGAAAACGACAGAGCCCTAGAGGACTTTGACCCTGTGATATTCCACAGTGTTGGGCACGGAGAATGCTGCTTGCATACCGTAGAGAACAGAGAAAAGTACATAGAAGCTGGCGGGTACACGTGTCCGCATTACGGAGAGGTGTTCGTTTGCGATGAGGACTTGAGGCTGGGCAGGTTTGTTGGCAGGGTCGTCCATTTAACGAGCTGTCATACTGGGAAGTACCTCGGCCCGGAACTGGTGGAGCACGGCGCCAGGGCGTTCATAGGGTACGACAGCTATTTTATCTTCGGCTGGTATTTGGAAGAAACCGAGAAGCCATCGCCATGCACGCCGCCAGGGCCTCTTCAGGATGTGCGCTCTCCTGGCGATGCAGATGCAGAGGGCGTGCGGACTCTACTGAATGGCGGCAGCGTTGAAGACGCCATCAACGCAATGAAGGCAAAGTTCGAGGAGTACATCGAGAAATACACAACGGGCGAGTGGAAGGACTGGCCAGCTGCGGAATTCGCAAGAACATGGTTACAGCACGATCTGGACCACCTCGTGGTGTATGGCGACCTGAGCTACGTTCCGTGCTCGAGACTTCCAGACCTCGCTGTAGCCCCCGAAGACGTGGTAATAACGCCAGAAGAGCCCGCTGAAGGCGAGGAGGTTGCCATCGCTGCGATCGTCCATAACGCGGGACTCTTCGATGCCGAGTCAGCAAACGTACGCTTCTACATCGATGGCGAGCTGATAGGCGAGACCGTGCTTGACGGAGTGGAAGCGGGAGGTCATGCCTACGCCGCGACCAAGTGGATGGCAGTCAGGGGCGCTCACACGCTGACTGTGAGCGTCGAGGAAGTAGCACCAGAAGACGCCAGACCAGAAAATAATGTCGTCGAAATAAGCATAGAAGTGCCTCCAGCTCCAGAGGTTCCTGCCCTGGCGCCCTTGCTGATAGAGTGCCTCTTCCCGCGAGTCGCGTACGGGACGCTGACCCCAAGGATGAAACTCGCAGCGGTGTGCCCAAGACTACGCTGTCTCGCAGAAACTTTTTTTTGCTTGATAGCCTAACATGTTAGTATGCGGGTGAAGCTAAAGCTCAACGAGCTAAAGGGCGCCGAAGCTTGCATGTTCCCGAGAATATACTACCTGACGCCATTCCCGCGAATTCGGCTCTTTCCGCGGATAAGGTGCACCCTAGAGAGACTTAAAAGCTAGAAAAACGGGGGTGTCCCCGTGAGCAGGTTACTCGTCGCAAAAGCGATCTCATATCGGGTGCTATCACTATTCATCACTTTCCTCGTAGTTTACGTGCTCACTCATAGCTTCCCGACAGCGACACTCTCCACGATACTCATAGAGTCGCTGAAGACAGCGTGGTACTACTGCTACGACAGGCTGTGGTGCAAGCTTGGCTACTTCTCCATCCGTGAGAAGGGCGTCCAAGGCATTAAAGGTACTTATCCTCTGATTCCCGTTTCCGAGAAGCTGAAGGGCTACATTGCCCTCTGCCGTCCGCTTACGGTCTTGGTCGGGCTGCTCGCTGGCGTCCTGCTCTACGCGCTAGCCTGTGCGTATTATAGAGTTGCTTTTGACTGGCATATAGCAGTTGCTGCAGGTCTTGTGCTCGGCGTGCTTCACTCCGCGGCGCAGGTCGCAAACCAGGTCGTACGCGAGGAGATAGAGATAGACAAAATAAACAAGCCCTACCGCCCCATCGTTCGCGGGCTCGTCTCGGTGCGCAGCGCTAAGGTTTTCGCAGCGTTGCTCTTTGCGGCATCGCTCGTAACAGCGCTTGTAATATCGTCATGCTTCGCAGCGTACGCGGCGATCATAGCCTTCTTCTCCATTTTCTACACGGCTCCGCCGCTCCGCGTGAAGAGGATTTTCCTGCTGAACAACGCATGGCAGGGCATCGCCCGAGGTCTTCTACCGCCGCTCGCGGTCTTCAGCATATTCTCTGGTTTTAAACCAGATGCCCTCCCGCTGGCGCTCGGCAGCGTCATCGCGCTCTGGCTGACTGGCGGGCAGGCGGCGAAGGACGCAAACGATGTCGAGGGCGACCGACGCTTCGGCATCAAAAACTTCTTCACGGTACTCGGCGACGCAGCCCCGCTAGCGATGCTTGCCTTCATGCTCGCGGCGTTCGCTCTCTTGAACGCTTATCTTCTAGCAGGAGTTCTCCCAGCAAAATTCGCCGCTCTAAACATCTTGATAGTGCCATCGTTCCTCGTCGTGAAGGGTTTAAAACGCACGATATCCTTCATGGAGAACAACTTGGGATGGGTTTGCATGTATGTGACGCTTGGTTTTTGGTATCTGCTACCCGCCCTGCTAGCTGTATTCTAATATCGTGTAGAACACGACAATCACAACATACCCACCGCTCCCAGCGTTTTTAGCAGTAGCGTCCAGGTTCTCAAGAGCTACGTGGAGCTCCTTCGTCCCGTCCTCGTCTATGTACCTGAGCAGCCCTTCACCCTCGCCGACGACGGAGAGGCGCCACAGTCCAGAGCCGCCATACTGGATGCCATGCGTCGAGAGGTCGAAGTCCACCCAGCCTATGTACGCGTCCTCGTCGGGGTCTGTACTCTCGAAAGAATCCTTCGAGAAGAAGTGAAGCCTGTAGTTCAGACGCTGCTCGCTGAGCATCGTTATCTGCTTGATGATGATGTTGTTGCTCAGCAGCCCCGTGATGTTCTCCCTCTCAACCTCGTACTGGTTGAGAGCGCCAGTAAAATGAGTATCCTTGTCGCTACGCAGTACCCTGACTATGTG
>Ga0180300_10001533_pt1 | contig 10714 bp, 14 predicted proteins | sample GuaBasSediGuay15_FD_121798 | JGI IMG/M metagenome (GOLD analysis project Ga0180300, IMG submission 121798) | Subseafloor sediment microbial communities from Guaymas Basin, Gulf of California, Mexico - Guay15, Core 4569-2, 21-24 cm | ecosystem: Environmental > Aquatic > Marine > Hydrothermal... | reverse complement strand
GATTTCTAAACTAATCGCCAAATACCATCCAGACGTTATCACTCATTTCTACTTCCATGAAACAGAATTTAATCCCGTAGTAACGAATCTAACTTCAAACTTCATCATAGGAATGGTGGAACTACCACACATCAGACTGCCAGATGAGCTAACCACTATTGACAGAATTAAAAAGCTCATGCGACCAATTGCTCTAAGATTAACTGATGAGACTATTAAAAAAGCCTCAAAAATAGTAGTTGTCAATGAGGGTGCAAAGCAATATTACTCAAAATACACCGATGAAATAGAAGTGATTCCGTATGGGGTTGACCATCAGCTTTTTAAATATGTTCCTTTACCAGAAAACAAAAATGTAGTAGTTGTAAGCAGATTAATTAAACGAAGAGGCGTGCATTACATTATACAAGCTCTCTCAGGCGTTATAAAATATCATAAGGATGTAGTGCTCCACATAGTTGGTAGTGGATCGATGAAATCCACACTTGAACATTTAGCATGTAAAAATAATCTTGCTGTAGTCTTCCACAATAATGTAACCATAAACAAGCTTAAACAAATTTTCGCCAATTCGTATGTGTTCTGCCATTTTTCAATGTCCGATGGATGGAATCAGCCAGCATTAGAAGCTATGTCAGTTGGTAGACCTGTTATATGCACAAATGCACCATTTAACAGCATGGTCAAGCATGAAAAGACTGGATTTCTTGTTGACTTTCCTGATGTAAAAACACTTGCAGATTATTTTATATATTTATTTGATGATCAAGACGAAGCAAGAAGAATGGGTAAAAATAGTAGGAAGGAGGTATTGAAAAATTATGATTGGGATAAAATTGCAAAGCAGTATGTTGGAGTTTTTGAGGAGGTGATAAGATGACATATACTTATTTTGACCATCTAAAAGCTGCAGAATACCAGCTAAGAGAGGCTTTAGCAAAAGCATTATTATGTAAGTCCTCAGATTTTGTTGAAAAAATTAAAGAAGCACATGGTATTGTTTTAGAATTAATAGAGGAGGCATAGCATGTACTCTTACAACATCCATAATAAGGTTAAGATAACATCAAAACTGCGTGGAGTAATCCCAGCACTGCACAATTACTTCTGGATTCCGAATTTAATAAGTGAGCCAGATATAGTCATAGATGTTAAAAACGTGGATTTGTGTACACACGAGTACAATCGCTATGATTTGTGGTTCTACGGCACTAAAAACACAGTATACTACAAGGATGATGTTTTCTGGCTTAAAGATAGAGTACTGTTCACTGAGAATATTAACAAAACCTATATAATCTTCTCAAAAGATTCACTAAAACTAAACCGTGCTTCAAGAGGCCCAATATACGATCTAATTGAAACAGTTATTGAATACAAACTATTAAACCACAACATGATGACTATACATGGTGCTGCTATTGCCAAAGATGATAATTGTGTTATTCTTGCAGGATATCCCAATATAGGTAAAACCCTCTTCACCCTCAACCTGTTAAACAGAGGTTACAGCTACATGGCTGATGATACCTCGCTGATCTCAACCGATGGCACAGTTTACGCCTATCCAACCTACTCTTCCATAGGTTATCACGATTTCCTCAGCTTTATCAAACCGTCAGACATAGGTTACCTTAATTATCTAAAGTATCTACCTAAAACATGGTTTCTATCCAAATTTAAGTTAGCAGAGAAGTTTTTTAATTATCCTGAGGTGTTTCTACCAGAGATACTTGGCAGTAAAATAAAAGATAAGGCTAAGTGCAAGCTGATTTGTTTGCTTGGCATAGGTAAAACAAAGATTGAAGAACTATCCATAGATGAGGCAGTTGATAAAATTATGATTATTAACAAGTACTCAATGCCCCAGATAATCGATAATCCAGTTCTCCAAACATACTTCTATGTTAATGGCATGGATATCTTTTCAATAGTGGAGAAACAACGTAAGATAATTCGTAATTTCTTGAAAGATGTTAAAATACGTGAAATTACGGTTAGCAAGGATGATGTAAATAAAATTTCTGACATAATTGACATGATTATTGACGGTGAAGAGAATATTGACTTGGCAAAACTTAAAAATGTTGCAGAATGGCAATCAAAATACGATCCACCTATATATCCTTATAAATGAGGTGATAACTTAGATGATAGATGATAAGAAGAAGCTTTGGTTTATAATTGCTGTAAAGAGTTTCAAAACAACAAAGCCTGAATTAGCTGAGAAAGTCGCAAACAAAGTAGTAGAGATGATAAAAACAGAAGAAGAGTATGAGTTTGTTAAGAAACTGGTGGAGGATGACAATTCATGAATAATGATGAATTCAGGATTGCTTTGATGGCAAACCCTCATATGGATTTTAGACACAAAGTATATCCAGAAAAATGTCCACAGTTCATTGAAGACAATAAAATATCCTTACTTTTACATTTATATAAACGCATAAAATCTGATCAGTCTACAAAAGAGATTCGGCACAATGATAAACTAATATCTGAGCTCAACAAGCTGGTTACATTATTCATAACAAACAACATAGAATACGTCTTCATAAAATGGAGCATGTTACCAAGATCACAAAACGATCTCGATATCCTCATTTTTAATGATATAGATAAAGTATCCAGCATATTAGAGAAATCAGGTTACAAGCTCGATAGCATAACACCCTATCGCTACACATTCATTAAAGAAGGTGTGGAGGTGGATATCCACACCGATACAGCTTGGACTGGTGTTATTTACTTTAACAAATTCCTCGTATTTTACACAAGAGAAACCAGAACATTTGTTGACTATAATAATAATTTCACACCATTTACGGTATACGTTCCATCATCAGCATGTGAATTGCTCATAACTGCTGCACACTGCATGAGGGAGAACCGTATCACCCTGTATGATGTGTTGTCCACCTATCCATTGCTAACCAATGAGAATATCGATTTTGCATCAAAAGTTGCAAAGGAGAATGGCTGGTTACCTCAGCTACAATCGTTTGTAAATATAGTAAATGAAATCTATGATAGAATCTACATAAAACACGATTACAAAGACTTAGAATTGCCATATCGTTTTCCACTACTTAAAAGTGCTAAATTAAAACTCCATAAATTTCTACATGATCTTAGAACAGGTAATATTATTATATCACCCTACATAACAGATCTTAAAGAGAGGTGTAGATTGTCAACTACCCCTCCCTGACGGAAGGGGCTTGTAGGTGATTGCCATGCAAGACAACCTCTACATTAGGCTGGTTGACAACAACCCAACCCCCTTGAGCCAGCTCTCGGAGGTTTACGGAGGCAACATAGTCGGCATTGTGTTGGTAACCACAGCTAACACACTTGAACAAAGCTTGACTTCTCCTATTTCTTTTGTCAATAGTTCCACATCGAGGACACCTTTGGGAGGTATATTTAGGCTCAACATAAACGACTGGAATTCCCTTATCGAGACACTTGTAGGCAATCATGAACTGCAACTTGTGGAAAGCCCAACTGTGGAAATCTGCCCTTTGCTTCTTACGGTGTTTACATCTCTGCCTTATCCCATTGAGTTTCTCCATTATAACGTAATCTCCTTCTTTCAGGGAGTTGACGAATGCCCTACTAACTTGGTGCAAGACTGTGTTAATCCATCTACGCTCCCTACCACTCAACTGTTTAAGCTTCCTCTTTGTAGAGGAAGTGCCTTTCTTTTGGAGGGAGCGTCTGAGACTTCGGAAATGTTGCCTCCGTTGCTTAATCTCACCACCTTTGACTTTAAACCCGTTGGAAGCTACCAACAAGTTTTTCATACCGACATCAACACCGACTGGATTACCACCTTGAGGTTTTGGACATTTGATTTCAACCGTGATGTGGATGTAAAACTCCTTAGTATCTCTACGGTAAACGAGCTTGGCATCTTTAGTAGGGTTTTGCAGAAGGTTTTTTTGATATTCTCCAATATCCAACTTTGGTTTGACTCTCTTATCAACGGTAGATATACTAACAGTCCAATCGTTTCTCCTCAGAGTGTACAACCGTTTATCCAAGTCCATCGACAAGGCAGTAAACTTGTGGAGTTTCTTCTTGTCTTTCTTGTACGACTTGGCAACTCTATCCCTTGCCCTGATGGCAAGGTTTGCTGGCAATCCAAACTTAACCCTGACATCTTGGTATGTCATGTGGTGCAATGCTACTGGATTGAAGCACTTGTTGTCGTAAGCTATCTTATTGATGTAGTTACAAGCGTCTCTGAAAGCTATAACAGTATTCATGAGTTTCTCAAATTCTTCTTTAGTACAATCGAGTTTGCAGACTACCGTTTTGGTAGCTTCCATCAAAATTCATATATGTGTTTAAGTTTAAAAAACTTTGTGCTCTCCTCCCCACCCTTTCGGATGGGTCTCCGAGCACAGGAGGTGGAAGATGAAATACTATAACATCCACAATATTTTAAAGATAAAAACTAACATTGACACGTTTATTCCAGATTATTTCAGTGTAGACCACGTTGATGACCCAGATATCGAATTCCTAATTACTGATTTACCAGAGTTTGATGTTCGGATGAAGCAAAGTGGCGTATTCTGGCATGGGATTTGTGAGGATACAAAAACACTCTATATCAAATACAAAGTACCAATTGGCGATGCCAGACTGATGTTATCAGACCTAAACGGTAAAACTAAAGTATACTTCACAAAAACTTACTACAAGTACAGCAACCTCAATGAACTTTTTGAGCAGATATTATCAATAAAACTGTTGCAGAAAGACCATGCACTGATTCACTCTGGCTGTGTGGCTAAAAATGGTAAAGCAACCCTAATTACTGCTCTTCGAGATACTGGCAAAACATCCACAATCCTGCAACTGCTCAAACACGGTTACAGCTTTATGAGTGACGATTTAACTATAGTTTCACCAGATGGAGTAGCTTACTGTTTCCCTGAGCCTGTCTCCATCTCACCCTTTACCACTGACGTTGGCAAAGACAATATTATAACAAAACTGAAAAAATACATGACAAAATCGAGGTTTGAGATCGTACTCGGAGATGTCTTTAAGATTGATATGACAAAAAAACAGGTTATAACCGATGTGATAGAAAAAGCAGATATAAATAATGTTTATATCTTATCTACAGGCAACAATGAGATTAATAAGGTTTCACCAATTTACACAACAATCAAAATAACAAATACGACCTACGAGCTGTTCAACCCATTCAGGCATTATCTGCTCGTGTTTTATGCCAATCTGTTTTTTATAGACTTGTATCAACTGATGCAAAAACACGGTGTGATTGTATACTCTGCACTGGAAAGACGTAAATGTGAATGCTATGAGATCAAGAGATTTGATACCAAGTATTTTTATATTATCAATCAAAAGGTGACACCATGATAAAAGAAATATCATTGCCAAAATTTTTTGCCATGGACATGAAATTGGTGAATTTCTCGTCCGTGGACAAAAAATGATAAAAGAAATATTAGAACTAGGATATAATGTGTTCAAGGGCACTATCATTGCCAAAATTCCAGGGTTGTATCCACTATTTATCAAAATATATAAACGTGTATCTGGTGAATACGTCACATACTTTAATGGTATTAAACTAATGTTAACGGAGGTTGACACTAGACCGTTGTGGTATGCAATGTCAAACTATGAATCTGGAGTCACCAAATTATTTACAAAGTTAATAAAACCTGGAATGACAGTAGTTGATGTTGGTGCTGCAATAGGCTATTATACTCTAATAGCAGCAAAATTAGTTGGGAATAGTGGTAGGGTTTATGCGTTTGAACCTATCAAGTCTGTTTATGAGGTATTATGTAGTAATGTGAAACTAAACAACTTCACGAATGTTAAAGCTTATAACGTTGCCGTATCCAATCGTGATGGTAATGTAGAGGTCACCGTTGAGAATACTCTAAAATCAGTCCCCTCTACAAAATTGGATTCGATACTATCAGATTGTGATTTAGTTAAGATTGATGTAGAGGGGATGGAATTAATGGTTCTGGAAGGTATGACCAACACAATTAGAAAAAATAAACCAATTATCATTTGTGAGGTGCATCCAAGGCTAATGAGAGATTACGGTTACAGTAGCACAGATATAAACAAATTCTTGAGGAAAGTTGGATACTCATCCTTTTTGATAGAGGATGATGGTTTGGTTGAATCTGAAGTTAGAAGAGACAAGACGAGGCATTATGTTTTTTGTAGGAGGTGAGTAATTTGATTAGGTTCGGAATTGTCGGTTGTGGAAGAATGGGGCTTAGAAGAGCTAAAATTATCGAAAAACATCCACGTGCAAAATTGGTTGGTGTGTCTGATGTAAACGAAAAAATATTGAAAAAAACTCAAGAACTAGTCATTGCAGAGACTTGGACAACCAATTACGAGGATTTGTTCGACAAGGTTGATGTGATCATAGTTTGCACGCCAAATAAATACCATGCAGATATAGCAATTTCCGCTCTTGAAGCTGGTAAACACGTTTTTGTTGAGAAACCACTTGCCAGAAATCCTGAGGAAGCCAGAAAAATGGTTCAGTCAGCAGAGGAGAATGGTATGACCTTAAAAGTTAGCTCAAACTTCCGTTACTTCCCAAATGTCCAGAAAGCAAGAGAGTTGCTACCGAAAATTGGAGAAATTCTGTTTATGCGTGGCTGGATAGGGCATGACGGTAGCAAGCTCACGCCATGGTTCAGAGATTACGAGATGATGGGTGGGGGGACGATGCTTGATAATGGCTGTCACATACTTGATCTTGCTCTCTGGTTCATGGGCAAACCAGTAGAGTGTTGGGGATATGTAAACAAACAACCAATCGAGGAAATAGGAATTGGGTTATTTAAGTTTGAGAACGGATCAATTGCAACTCTACAATCCTCATGGAGAGAATGGCAGGAGTATGCATATGTTGAGGTTTATGGTACTGACGGTTACATAATTATAGACAGTAAAATACCGAACTGTCTGGTTTGGGTTTCAACAAATGATGGATTTAAGCGATGTTATGATTATTCTCATTTACCCCCACAATCATATGAAATGGAGTTCAATAGCTATATGAACTTCCTTGAAAACAATTTAAATCCATTTCCAAGTGGTTATGATGGGATGAAGGTAATTGAGATGGTACATGCTGTTTATGAGTCTGCAAGGACTGGTAGGGTTGTTAGGTTGTGATTAGGTGATAATATGAAAGTATTCGAGAACGAAGATGGAAAAATAATTGTTGAACTTTCAAAATCAGAAGCATCAATGTTGGAGAGATGGTTAAGGCGTATGAGGGACGTGGAACAGACAGTTAAGGGTGTTCTACATAAAAGTACATCTGAAGAAGAGCTAATTGATAATCTTAAGTATGAGTTAGAAGGTTTGACAATGGGGTATCAACCTATTTAGGTGATTACATGCCATTTGAAGATACGTACGCCGAATATTACGATATAATCTACTCAGACAAGGATTATACAAAAGAATGTGATTTCTTAGAAGAAGTATTCACCAAGTACTCAAAAATACCAGTAAATACCATACTTGATGTTGGTTGTGGAACTGGTAATCACGCAAAAGAGCTAATTAATAGAGGATATACCGTGACAGGTATTGAACCATCATACGCCATGGCTAAACTTGCCATATGCAAAGGAGTGAATGTTATACTTGGCAAACCACTCGATTTCCCTAATTTTAATAAGAAATTTGATGCAGTCATTTCAATGTTTACTGTTATAGGTTATATTCATGATACAGATGAGTTGATTGAGACTTTTAAGTGGATCGGAAATAACACCAGACAACTGTTTATCTTTGATTTCTGGAATGGGCTTGCTGTCATAAAACACCGCCCCTTGTTTGGTGTTAAATCTGTTAACAATATTATAAGATACAAATACCCAAAACTCGATGCTAAAAACCATTTGGTAAAGGTTAAACATAAGATATACGACAGAGCCAAGCTTGTAACTGAGGAAGAACACGTAGTAAGGTTTTATTTCCCTAAGGAAATCGAACACTACCTGAATGAGGCTGGTTTTAAGCTATTGGGTTTATTCCCTTGCTGGGATTTGGAGAGGGTAATAACTGAAGAGGATTGGGATATAGTTGCAGTTGCTGAAGTGGTGGGATAAATGGTAGGTTGGAAAGGAGACTGGCTCAACTACTTGATTAATAACGTGAAGGTTAAGAAGTGTAAGAAGATAGGATGTGAGTCACTGGAACTCGATGACAAGTTGTGGGGTTATTGTAAGGAGAAAAATAAGTACGTGTACACAATAAAATGTGAGAGGTGGTGATTATGAATATACCAGTTTGCATACCGTCAATAACGGAAAAAGAAGTTGAATATGTCACTAAAGCAGTTAAAGAGGGTTGGATATCTGCGAGATCACCATATGTTGAAGAATTTGAGAAGAAGTTTGCTGAATGGGTTGGTTGTAAATATGGTGTATCAACATCAAGTGGTACTACCGCTCTACATTTAGCAATGAGAACTATAGAGATAGAGAAGGGTGATGAAGTTATAATTCCATCATTTACTATGATTGCATGTGCTCTTGCTGTGGTTTACTGTGGTGCAAAACCAGTATTGGTTGATGCTGATCCAGAGACTTGGTGCATGGATGTAAACCAAATAGAAGACAAGATAACCGAGAAAACCAAGGCTATAATGCCAGTGCACATTTATGGGAATATGTGTGAGATGAATGAAATCAACAAAATAGCATATATACACGGTCTATGGGTAATTGAGGATGCAGCCGAAGCACATGGAGCAGAATACATCGGTAAAAAAGCTGGCTCTTTAAGCCATATTGGTTGTTTTAGCTTCTTCGCAAACAAAATATTAAGTGTGGGAGAGGGAGGAATGCTCGTTACAAATATTGGACTTATATTCAAGAGGGCACAATGGTTAAAAGATATGGCATTTAATTCAGATCATCCAGCATATAGGTTTGTTCATAATGAGATTGGTTATAATTATCGCATGACCACAATGCAAGCTGCACTTGGTTTGGCTCAGCTTGAGAGAGCTGAAGAATTGATTGAAGCAAGACGCAGAAACGCTAAGTTGTATATGGAGCTATTAGAAGGAATTGATGGGATTACACTGCCAGTTGAGAAACCACATGTAAAAAATGTATACTGGATGTTTGGAATACTGATTGATAAAAAGAAATTTGGCATAAATAGGAATAAATTGATGGAGGAATTGGCTAAAAAAGGTGTTGGCACAAGACCATTCTTCTATCCAATGCATCTGCAACCATGCCTTAAGTATCTAGGTTACTATGATGGTGAACGTTACCCTGTATCAGAGATGTTGTTTGAGCAGGGGTTATATTTGCCATCGAGTTCAGATTTGACACAGGAAGAGATTGAATACGTTGTCAAATGTATTAAGGAGTTGAAGAGGTGATAGAATGCCATTTGATAGTTTTATAGTTGTTGTGAACAGGGTTTATTTTAGAAGAGATGATATAGATGAGCCCCTTAAAGAATTTCAAGAAGTAATAGGGAAGCTCGAAGAGATTGCCGATGGAAAACTTACACCAGAGGAGTACGTTGGAGATATTCTAAAACAGAAGTATAGAGTCATAAAACTACTTGGTTACGATAACAGGGAATGGAAGCTATTTGGTTTCAGAATAATGGTTGGGTACTTCAGCTACGACTCTACAACTTGGTTAGATACTGACAGAGATAAAATAGAGCTCTATCATGCCCTATACAAGTATGAACTTCGATTAGATCCAACTGAGAAAAATACCAAGAAAGCGTATGAGGGATTAAGAAAAATACATGATTGGTTGTTTGAGGTGATGAAGTAGAAATGTACTGCTCAAATTGTGGTAAAGAATTTGATGAAGAAACTAGCAAGTGCCCAAATTGTGGAGTAAGTAAAAATCCAGATGCAGAGAAGATTTGTGGATTTAGACCGAAGGGTACATCATTATTCTATCCACATGAACTTGGATACGAATGTCCAATCTGTGGAGCTTCTGATGAGGATAACTTACAATGGAGTGAGTACAAATTTTTTGTCTGGTGTAAAAGGTGTAACTTAGATATTCCCTCTTGTTTGTGCAAGAAATATCCATCGCCTAAGATTTCATTAGAGCCATTTTCAGACAGAGATAGAATCATAGAGCAAACTAGAATATTTTTGGAGTGTTTGAAAGAGGTAAAAGAAGAAAAAAGATGAGGAAAAGGAGGAGGAAAAGGATGAAAGATGATCTAAAAGTAACCCACTTTAACGAATCGAAAATCAATAGTAGAATGACTGGTATCAAACGCTACGAAGATGAGCTATACAACCACCTATCTGAGCACATAAACATAACCAGAATTATGCGTGGCACAAGCAGATACAAAGATAATATGGTTGCATCATGGCTGTTTAGGTACAAAACTAACACCGATCTGGTTCATGCCACATCTCAAACAATAGCACCTGTTGTTTACTTTAGAAAATTTAAACGATTTATCGTAACAGTACATGATGTTATTCCATTATTTTACCCACAAACAATCAATGATATTTCAAAACGTATACAGTGGCAACTTATCCCAAGAGCTTTGCACAAGGTTGACCGTATTATAGCTGTCTCAAATTATGTTAAAGAACATGACCTCGTTGAAGTAATAGGAATTCCAGAAGATAAAATAACAGTTATTTATGGAGGAATTGATC
>Ga0180300_10001532_pt1 | contig 10715 bp, 15 predicted proteins | sample GuaBasSediGuay15_FD_121798 | JGI IMG/M metagenome (GOLD analysis project Ga0180300, IMG submission 121798) | Subseafloor sediment microbial communities from Guaymas Basin, Gulf of California, Mexico - Guay15, Core 4569-2, 21-24 cm | ecosystem: Environmental > Aquatic > Marine > Hydrothermal... | reverse complement strand
GGCCTGGACCGCCCCATCAACGCTTATTTCGTAGGGCTCTGCTGCCTTGTAAGGCTCCGAAGGTTTTTGTTTTGGCTGACTGGTTAAGGGCTAGAGGCTATGGCTAACTCGGTTGACATGTCAGCAATGCTTTACGAAATGGCCACCATAGGCACAACCATGTCCATAGTTATAGTTCTCACATGGACCATAACCCTTACACTAATCCAAGTAATGCCCGAGAATAATTACACTCAGAAAGCTGGAGCCGGTGAAAAAGCCTCTAGCACAGCCTTAACGTTGGAAGCTTGGCTAAGGCTGAGAGCTGGAAGCCGACACTCCCCTATTTTTTGAAGCCTTCAGCTTTATCCTTAACAAGTTTCAGCAGGGTTTTCTCCAGTTTTCTAACTCCGTGCTGCCACGAGAATTTTTCTGCAAGTTTTCTCCCGTTTTTTGAGAGTTTGATGGCTAGTTTTTCGTCTTTCAGGATGGATGTCAGCTTGCTGGCGAACTCTGCAGGGCTGTCGGCTACCAAGTAGTCTTCTCCTTCTCTTCCTTTAAGCCCTTCAACTCCAAGCCTTGTTGAGATTAGGGGCACTCCTGAGGCTAGTGCTTCCAAGGTTTTGCCTCTGAAGCCTCCTCCAAGCCTCACCGGAACTGCCATGGCTTTGCTCATGTGGAGGTATGGCCTCACATCGTCAACGTAGCCTGTTACCACCACGCTTTCATCTGCCTCTAAAGCTTTAACCTCCGGTGGGGGGGCTTTGCCTACCACGTAGAACCTTACATCCGGGACCTCCCTTTTCACCTCAGGGTAGATTTCCCGGTAGAAGTATAGGACGGCGTCGACGTTTGGCTCATGCCCGAAGTTTCCCAGGTAGCATACCACGTTTCCAGCTGGCTTCCATCCTTCAGGCGTGAAGTATTCTACGTCAACCCCGTGGGGTACAACGTTCACCTTCAAGTCTGGGGCGTACCTTAGAAGGGTTGCCCTGTCCTCCTCCGTCAGGGTTAAAACCTTGTCGGCTGAACGGTACATTTCAAACTCGTATTTTCTGAGTTGCAGATAGTGGAGGTAGGCTTTCAAGCCTTCCCAGCTTAAACCTTTAACCCTGAAAACTTTAAGCCTAGCATCCGTGTAGCATTCGTGAACCGAGATGACTCGGACGACCTGCCCTGGTATTCCCCTGTTCCGGTAGAGGTATTGCCCCATGAAGGAGTATTCGGCGATGATACAGTCGTAGTTTTCCTCCTCCGCCATCCTGTTAAGTTTAAGCTTTAACTCAGGCGAGTAGAGCTTAAGCATGTAGCTGGGGACGCTTGAGAAAAGGTAGCGGTAGACCTCTCCCAGTAAGCCTTTCGCGGGGGGAAACCTCACAAGCTCGATGCGGCTGCAGTACTCCTCCAGCGACGGCAGAAACTTTTCGTCTTCAGGATTGTAGAAGGATAGAAGGTGGACTTCATGGTTTCTTGAGAGATATTTAATCCGGTTGTAGACTATGATGGGGCCGCCGACAACTTTAGCGTGGGGGAGCTCCTTGCACATAAACAGGATTTTCAAGCTTCTAAGCCCCGGGAAACGCTTTATTAATTAAGGTGAACCCTTTTAAACCTTATCTGGGGTTCAACCTTTGAGGACAGCCATAGTCATTCCAACCTACTGGACTGACAGGGCTGAAAAACCCCAGCTGGGAGAAGCCATATACGACCATCCAACCGTGCTGGATGAGAGCTTCGAAACTCTCTCCCGCTGCCTGGAAAGCCTCACCAAGCTGAAGGGGGGATTCGAAGTCCTCGTCCTAGCGGTTCCTACGCGGATGAGCCTGGCTGGCAGGGTGGAGAAGCGTGTGGGAGAAATCGTTAAGCCCTTCAGAGGGAAGCTTAACCTTAAAGTTTTCTATCCTTCAGACCTTAGGAGGCTGAAGAGGAGGCTGGAGAAGGAAGACTTCACCAGGTTTTCCAGCTACGTGAGTATGCACGGTTACGGGAACGTTAGAAACCTCTGCCTCCTGCTTCCCTACCTTTCAGGATTCGATGTGGCTGTTTTGCTGGACGACGACGAGCTTGTCACCGACAGAGAATTCCTGGAGAAGCCTCTGGAGTCCATTGGAAAAAAGTGGAAGGGAAAGCTTGTTGGAGGGGTAGCCGGCTACTACGTTTACAAGGGTAGAGGCTACCGTCTGAAGGAGACCGAAGCCGTATGGAATTTATCCTGGAATAAGGCAGCCCTCATGAACGAAGCCTTCAAGATACTGGAGTCGCGGAGGAGACTTAACCCGGCCAGCTTTGCCTTCGGGGGGTGCATGGCTGTTCACAGGAGGCTGATGGAAAAGGTAGCCTTCGACCCTTGGATAACCCGTGGGGAAGACATAGACTACCTGCTGTGCGCTAGGCTCTACGGCTTCGAGTTTCTGCTTGACAACCGGTGGAGTATACTTCATGACCCCCCGCCTAAGAGGAGAGGGTTCTGGGGTGAATTCGAGCAGGATGTCTACCGCTTCCTATACCAGAGGGAGAAACTCAGGCTGCTGGAAAAGAAACTTGAAAAATGCATTCTGGATGAGCGTTTAGACCCTTTCCCAGGCTACTTCCTTAAGGACGACTTAGAGGGGAAAATATTGGTTACAGGGGTCCTAGCGGTTCTAGGCTTGAAGAGAGAGGAGCTTTTCCATGCGAAAAGCCTCTCTCAGCTTGTTAAAGCCTTCCGGGAAGTGGAAGTTCTTCTGAGAAAAGCCGAGAAGTATGCCTTTGAAAACGCAGGCAGATATCTTGGATTTCAACGTTTATGGGCTGAAACCTTGCGGAAGATGGAAGGGGAAATCGAACTTCCCCTAGAGGAATAATAAACGTTTAGAGCAGAAAATTTAAATTTTCTCGTCATGTAAACTTTTTCATGCTTGAGGGCAACCAGATGGAGCCTATACCGCAAATTTTACGCTCCCTCAGGGTTTTCCGTCAAATCCTATCAGATATGGCTGAAGCCCTTGGGAAGCTTTCGAAGAGAGCCAAAGGCCCTCTGAGCTTTCACGCGTCTTTGGCCCATAACAGGATTAGGATGGTTGCGGAAAACCTTGGAGAAGCCTTAAGCCTCGTAGGTGTTTCAACCTCAAAGAGGATGGGTGAAGATGAAATATATAAGGAGGCAGGCTCGATAGCAGTCGAAGCCTTGGAGGGAATGAGGGAAATCGTAGGCCTTATCGAAAGTATAAACGAGGGGAAAGCAGGTCTTTCACATCTTATACCATACCTCAAGAAGTACATGGAAACTGTAGACCTAGTCACAGGAGTTTTAAGAGTTTACATAGGCTTCCTCGAGGAGGATGGAAAGGCTGAAGTGCGGAACCTTGCCTTTGCCCTGCATAGCACCATCCAAGACCTAACCATTATCAGGCAGAGGCATGAACAGCTTATGAAAATGTTCAACCATCCAGGCCAGCCTTGAAGACTTCGCCTCTAACCCCCTTTTAGCCCTTGTAAGGTTTACCGTACGAGTCTGCATAGGTGATTTCGCCTATTTCCCTTCTTGCGGTAGCCCGGGGAGTTTCAGCGGGGTATCCAAGCGGTATTAGGGCGACTATTTCGATGTCTTCGGGAATCTTGAGGATGCGTTTGGCTTCTCCATGGTTGAAGGCTCCCACTATTACTGTTCCAAGCCCTAGGGCGTAGGCTGCCAGGCACATGTTTTCCACGGCCAGGGCTACGTCGAACATGTACCACCAGGCTCCTTTATCCGTTACAGGCTGTCCCGCCTTGATTCCTGCGAGGCCGGGTTTGGCGCAGACGGCTAAAACCACAGGGGCGTTGGCTGTGGCGTCTATGGCAGGGTTTCTAGGCGTAAGAGTTTGGGAGAGCCTTCTTTTAGTTTCCGCGTCTTTTACAACGATGAAACGCCAGCATTGACTGTTAGCCCAAGAGGGAGCCCACCGTCCAGCGTCTAAAACCTTCATTAAAACCTCCTCGGGAACCGAGTCGGACTTATACTTTCTGACGCTTCTCCGCCCGTGGATGGCGTCGAAAACTTCCAAGCCTTTTCACCCCTAGAACTCGTAGGGGCTGCCGGAATTTAAAACTTTAATTACTTTTATTTTGCAGTCTGGCTTTTCCTGTTTATGGCTTCTCTGGCTTCCTTGATGGTTCTGGTGCCGAAGTAAAAGGCTATGATGGTTATGACTATCCATTTGAAGGTTTCGATAAGCGTTTTAGCAGTGTCCATAGAGGATACCTCCACGAAGGCTACTACCGACATGAGAGTTAAAAACGACAGGATAAGGCTTGAAGTCAATGCCTTACGCATTTCTCCTTTATTGAGGTTTGGCTCCTCTGACAGGAAACTGGCTATAATTAAAACCCCGAAGAAGGAGACCAGTCCTACACCTGCAACCACTAAGATAAGTATGGCGTGAAACGTCTTGGCTAACAGGGCTCCGGCTGCTAGGAGAGCTAAGTTTATGGCAACCGTATAACGAGCCCAGCTTACCGCCCTGTTCACATCTTTCTTGGAAGCTTCTGTTTTTCCGGTCATGGCCGAACACGATTATAACCCTTCAATGGCTGGACATTTAAACTTTAAACGGGAGAAAAACCTTTGAAGATGAAGCCTCCAGAATATGTTAAATGCGTTTACTGGGAAACCATAAATAAGGAGTCTCGGAATAAACTGGGATGGGATAGCTTTGCCTCGGCTTCACATAGCTTCGGAAAAAGAAATACTGGATGGGAAAACCACCGACATATACTTCGTACGTACAAAGAAGATTTTGAAGAAGGAAGGATTAGACCGGAAGCATACCCTAGCTGAGGTGACAGCCAGCGACCTGCCGGAAGGATGGAAGTGGGCTGTCCTCTGCGGAGTTGAAGAGGTGGCAAGGCTTTTCGAAGGGCATCCCGTAAACGTTTACAGCCTCCCAGAGGGAACCATCTTCCAAGCCTTCGACAGTCGAAGGGTTAGAATGCCTGTGATGGTGGTTGAGGGAGCCTACTATGACTACTGCCTCTTGGAGACGCCTATGCTGGGCTTCCTATGTCAGGCTTCAGGAATCGCTACGAAGGCTGCGAGGGTTAGGAAGCTGGCGGGGAAAAGCCTCCTCGTATCCTTCGGCATCAGGCGTATGCATCCGGCTATAGCCCCAATGATTGACAGGGCTGCCTACATAGGAGGATTCGACGCTGTATCATGCCTTGTGGGAGCCAGGCTTATAGGTGAAAAGCCTACTGGAACCATGCCTCACGCACTGGTAATTTTGCTTGGCGATGTTGCTTCAGCTGTGAAGGCTTTCGACAAAACGGTTGAGCCGGGGGCTTCTCGAATCGCCTTGGTGGATACTTTGCTCGACGAGAAGGTTGAAGCGTTGAAGGCGGCTGAGGCTTTGGGGAGAAAGCTTTCAGGGGTGAGACTTGACACTCCAGCCTCTAGGAGAGGCAACTTCGCCGAGATAGTCAGGGAGGTCCGCTGGGAACTTGACCTGAGAGGGTACAGACACGTGAAAATCTTCGTTTCAGGAGGAATACGGGAAGACAGAATTCCCGAGCTTGTTGAGGCTGGAGTTGAAGGCTTCGGGGTTGGAACAAGCCTGAGCAACGCTCCAACCGTAGACTTCGCCCTCGACATCGTTGAGGTTGAAGGGAACCCCCTGTCGAAGAGGGGGAAACTGGCTGGAAGGAAAAACCTTTGGAGGTGCAGCAAGTGCATGGCTGACCTGGTGCTTCCAGCAGGGAAACCCCAGCCCTCCTGCCCCAAATGCGGAGGAAAAATGAGGAGCATGCTTAAGCCTTTAATAGTGAAGGGGAAACTGGCTGGGAAACTTCCTAAGCCACCAGAAATACGCCAGTACGTTTTATCCCAGCTTAGGAAGATTGAGATTTAGGAGTATTCACGCCAGGTGTACCTGCACTTGGTACACCGGAAAAACTGGGTTGAAGACTCGTCAGCCCCCCGGGTTTGAACCATCCACACGTAGGCTTCCTTGTTCCCGCAGCGGGGGCATTCAACCCTTTGGGTTGGAGCCGTCTTGAGGTTTGCCTCTCTCTGGCTTATGACTACGATGGCTTCCTGGGGGGTAAGCTTCTCGGTAGGCCTTCTAATGACGGTTTCACCTTCACTGCTTGAAGACTTGCTTTTAACCTCGTAGTTGCAGTTGGGGCATTTGAGCACAACCTTTGAGGAGCGTTTACCCTCCTTAATAGCTAGGGCCAGCCTCATTCCACACTTAGGACAGAACTGCAACGCTGCTTTCTGCCTCCAAAGGCTTCAAACCGCGAAGTGCATAGGAGGCAAGCCTCCTTTTAAAGATTTCTATTCTTACGTAGGTTCAAACGGAGAAGCTTTCCGTAGGCTTCCGCAAGCATCCTAGCAACTCTTAAGGGCTCAGGGGTTGAATGGTGAGCTGTGGAGGCTTCGACGACTAGGGCAGCCTCATCCAGGCTCAGCCTGAAAACCTTAACCCAAACCTTCCCGAAGCCTAGTTTTAAAGGCGAATAGCCGCTTCTGCCTGAAGCCTTCTCGCGGAGGAGTATGAGGGGTCTTCTAAGCCTTTCAGCCAGCCAACCCCATTCTTCGGTTTTAACCTGCCATGGGAAGCCTCCGTCAGCCATGACAACCTTAACCTGGCCGTAGTGGCCGGACCTTTTGACCATGCGGTTTAAGGCTTTAACAGGGCTGCTGTGGAGGCTGGCGGAGGTTTTAAGCACCCCGTCAAGCCAGTGCTTGCCTCGGAAGACCACTCCCAGAATTGGTAGGCGTTTCAGGCTTCTTGAAGCTTTAACGCCTGTAACGGCGAGAACCCTGATTTCAGGCTTAACCTTCCTCAGCTTCCTCCAGCCTCCTGTAGGCTTCGCTGAGAAGCCTGGCTAAGGACCCTGCAAGGCTTTCACGGCTTCCAGGGGTCAACCCTTCAATCAGCTCCCAGGCGGAAAGCATTCCTCTGGCGGTCGCGTAGGCGAGGAGGGCTTCAGCTGCTCCTCCTATTTCCCTCCGTGAAAGCCTTTTAGGCAGCTTGCCCCTTAACCCCGCTTTTTTAACAGCCTCTGCGAGAACTCTGTTGTCAAGCCGTAATCCTCTCGGTTTACCTTCTCTCAGGCTTTGAGCTGTAGAATAAGCGAAATTCAGGTAGGCGTCTCCCAGGCTGGCAACCTCCTTATCCGTTAAAACCTCGGAGGCTTTCCCCTTAGCCCTGAGAACTCTGGCTAGGATTTCCTCTATTCGGGGGAAGCTTCCCTCAGGCTTCAAAGGCTATCCAGAGAATATTAGGTGAAACCTGCTTTTAGCTTTCCTCTCCCAGCTGGGGAAACTTTACGCTTTCTTTTCATATTCTTTAACAGCTTTCTCGAAGGCTTCTCTGAACTCGGCGGTTTCAGCTTTAATCTTGTCCAAGGCTTCGAAGAGGATGTCGAAGACCGGTTTCCCCCCTTTAACCTTAAGGTGGAAGTCTGCTGTTTCCAGCAGCCTATGCGGTATTTTCTCTCCAGCAGCCTCCACACGCTTGTCTTCAAGCAGGGTTTTCTGGAGGAGGTTCAGAAGCGTGTAGGTTTCACCTTTAATTTCCAGTTCCAGCTCGTTTTTGCCTACCTTCAAAATTTTAACTTCCAAGGTTTACACCTCAAATGACATCGTATTCCTCGCTTACCTTTCTCCTCTCGGTTTTACCGCATTTCTCGCATTCTAAGATTTTCCTGTTCTTCCTGTAGGTTAAGGAGCCTCCACATCTGGTGCAGTAGGCTTTAATCACCCCTAGGTTTCTGCCGGCTGTGGTAAGCTGGTAGGGCAGATTTTCAACCCCGATGATGCTGGCTTTAATCAGGTCTCCGGGGCGGAAGGCGTCGTGGAGGCTTTTAAGGAAGCCTCTGACCGCGTAGGATACGTGGATGATAGCTGTGTAGGGCCTGTTGAGTTTTTCACCGTTTATGCTGAGCACTTTGACGGTTGCCATTTTATCTTGAACCTGCTGGACTTCACCTATGATTATGGAGCCCTTCCTTGGGATGGGTGGAACCCTTGTTTTAGGTTGAACGCTTATCCTTTTCCTCTTCAGGTCGATTACCACTTTACCCAGCGTTCTCGAGTATATTACTCCCTTCTCGGTGTAGGTTCCTCTTCCAGCCTGGAACTCTTCGATTACGCCAAGCCTGTCGCCGGGGGTTACAAGATCCTGTCCCCGTTTAACCTTTAATTTATCGCTCAACCTGTTTCAACCCTGTAAATTTCCACTTCAACACTTCTTTCAGGCTTCCTGTGAAAGCTGAACATGTAGGGTATAATTATCCGGGATTTAAAGGCAGCCGTTATCCGGCCTCCAAACTTCTGGACGGCAGCTGAAATATGCCGCCGGTTCCCAGCCTTATGCACACTATAAACTATGGGGGCTAGGGTTAAAGCTTTTCCCAGAAACTCTAGGTCAGCACCCCTACGCCAGACGCCGAAGGGAGGATTCTCCACCACCAAGTCGAAGCCTCCCCTCACAGCCTCCAGTGAACCTGCAATCCAGTCTACGTTTTTAACCCCAAGCGAGAAAGCGTTCTCCCGGGCGACCTTGACGGCTTCGGGGTCCAGGTCTAACCCCACCACGTATTCGGCGCCCAGCAGCGATGCTCCTAAAGCAAGGATTCCGGTGCCGCATCCGAGGTCGCAGACAACCCTGCCAGCCAGGTCGTTGAAGGTGTAAGCCGCGGTGTGGAGAAGCGTTGAAGCCAGCCTTGGAGGGGTTTGATACTGCTCCAGGCGGACTTTGGGTTTAGGATGCGGTTTAACCTTTCCAAGCATGACCTCCAGTTCCCTACGCCTAACGATTCTGGAAACAGTCAAAGCAGGTTAGCCTCCGAAGACACCGAGGAACTTGGAAGCTGGAACCAGAGGCCTGCTAAACCTTTCAGCATCGTCAAGCCCAAGCCTAGGGCAGGCTGTGCAGACGAAAGCTTCGATGTCAGGGAAGCCTTCAAGCTTCAAGCTGTCAACCTCGTCGAGGCTTAGAAGGGTGGGATGCTTTCCAAGCCTTTTGAGTTTCCGTGCAACTTTAAGCGTTAGCTGGAGGTTGAACTGGCCTGGCTTCATTCCGACGATCACTCCAACCCTGCGGGCTTCTCCTAGGCGTAGGAAGTTGGCTTTAAGCTTTCTCTTCACTTTTTCGCCTGCCTCTGAAACTTCCACGGCTTTCCCGCTGTGGGGGTCTGCTGCTACAACAGGCTTTCCAGTAGACAAATACACGCCTAGGGCGTGGAATACTCCTCCCCCAAGATGAAGGTAGGCTTCAACCTTGCCGCTTACGGACTCGGCGGCGGAAACGTTGCAGCCTAGGATTTGCCCTAGATAGGCTACGCCATGCCCTTTAGGGCTTCCAACCTCCACCTGTTTTTCTTCAGCCTCTAAAATCTTCCTGGCTTCCCCAAGCCTGTGAACATGCTGGAGGCTTACGGTAAGCCCAATTTTACGGTGGGAAGAAAGCATGGGGAGAGCTGCCCTAACGGCTTCCCCCACCCTGAATTTGCATCTGGCTTCAACGTAGACCACTTTGGGCTTTGGAGGCGGGGGCAGAAAGGCTGTATGGCCGAAGTGGACCAGTAGGTCTGCTTTAAGCCTTTCAGCCTCTGTTAGGGCTAGGTCGCAGCCTCCGTAGCAGGAGCCTGCTGAAACGTAAACTTCCACTCCTGCTCGCCTGCCTATTTCAGCCGTGAGAGCTTGAGCGTAAGGTTTAAGCCCGTCGGGCATCTGCAGTAAAACTTTCCCAGCCTTGGAAAGTGAGATTTCCCGTAGAATTCTGTCTAGCTCAAAATCGTAGGGAGCCTCCAAAAAGGGCTGCCTCCTTTAGGGCTGTGGAGGAGGGCTTACACGTTCAGCTTTTCTGGAGGGGTGCTATCTGGATGGTGCAGGGAGTTGGAAGCTTGCTTGCTCCAACCTTTAAGGCTTTCTTGGCAACTTCAACGCCTTCAGCGTTAACTTCGATTTCGACCACGGGTTTTCCAGCTTCAACCCTGGCTGCTAGGCCTACTGCCTTGCCGAAGGCCCTCCTCATTCCCTCCTGAAGCCTGTCAGCTCCTGCGAAGGCCATCATCTTGTTTTCGCGGAGGACCACGTGGGGGTAAGCCTTGATGCGGAGGCAGTAGTTTTCTCCTCCAAGGCTGTCTGCAAGCTGCTTGTTCACCGCTACCCTTAGGGCTTCCAGGGCGTTGTGGCGGATTTGAACTTTCCTTAGGGGTAGAAGGGAAACCTTGTAGGCGAAGTTGCCTTTAGAGTTGCCCATGGTGAACTTGGTTATTTTAGGCTGGGGGGCGCCGTGAATATATTCACGTCTAACGTAGGGCATTCCAGCCGGGGTTCTGTAGTTTTTACCCTTCAAAGCTTTTCCAGCCTCTCCACCAGAACACAGAGGGCAAGCCTACTAATAAACCTCACCATAAAGCCTATTAAGCTTGAAGGGCTAGCTGAAAGCCGGCTTGGAATACGTTAAGGTCAAAGCTAAATCGCTGCTTAACAGGCTTAAACGCAGGGATGACTGGTATAAGTGCGCCTACACGCTTAACCCTTACAGGGGATGCCAGTTTGCCTGTCCCTACTGCTACGACGTAGCCCAGCAGTGGCGGGGACAATACCACGCCAAGTCAAGCGAGGTAGCATGGAAAATCTTCGTTAAAGAGAACGCTGTGGAAAGGCTTAGAGAGGAGCTGAGAGGGAAGCCTAGAGACATTGTAGCCATAGGCTCAGCTACAGACCCCTACCAGCTGGCTGAAGAAAAATTCGAGGTTACAAG
>Ga0180300_10001531_pt1 | contig 10717 bp, 7 predicted proteins | sample GuaBasSediGuay15_FD_121798 | JGI IMG/M metagenome (GOLD analysis project Ga0180300, IMG submission 121798) | Subseafloor sediment microbial communities from Guaymas Basin, Gulf of California, Mexico - Guay15, Core 4569-2, 21-24 cm | ecosystem: Environmental > Aquatic > Marine > Hydrothermal... | reverse complement strand
TCGCTGGATGAGATTGAAGGTATGAACCTGACTGGTAAGATAGCGTTGATGGAGTTTGACAGTGGGGAGAACTGGTGGAAGAACGTTGTCTACCTAGGAGCGAGGAGCATAATCTTCATCGAACCATTGGAGTACACTCAAGGCGAATCTTCCTTAAAACATGTGAACGTTCCTCTCGATATACCTAGGGTAGTTATAACCCGGGAGGATGCTCAGAGGATTCTGTCTCTTGAAGGGCCGGTTCAAGTTGCTCTTCACGTCAACATGGATTACGAGAAAATCCCATCTGAAAATATCATAGCCATCCTTAACGGTACGACGGCTAAAGATGAGATCTTTATGATAACGGCTTATTATGATAGTTTTTCGTATATTCCGAAAGATGCTCCGGGCGCTCAAGAGTCAGTAGGCATATCAATATTAATGGAGCTGGTACGTTTCTTCCAAGCTCATCCACCCAAAAGAACAATATGGTTCGTAGCCTTCTCCGGGCATAATCTCCAACTCGCAGGGTCCAGATGGTTCGCCTACCAGCATTATCTAGACTTGGTTAGGTGGAAGCTTTCGGGCTATACGAGTGTGGCGGGAATCTTCGATATAGGAAACGTGAATCTCGAAAGCAATGCTAACACGGTTAGCCCTGAAGGGGGATTTTACGGCATAGTGGGACGTCATTTAGCTCCACATTTGGGAATGATGATTTTATCCTATACGAAGGTTGAGGAGATTCTAAAGAATGAGGCTGGAAAGGTTTATCCTATCTTTGAGATTGAAAGGGTCACTGGGAGCGGTTACTCTATACCGCTTAGCTGTAACTTGTGGTATACGCAGCTAGATATAGAGCCGTTCTCGGGAGTCTTAGGGGTACCCGGGCTGTCGGCTGTAACTGCTGCGACGGAGCTCTACCGTAAAACGCCATCAGACACATATGATAAATTGGATTTTAAGAATCTTCCCGATCAAATCGAGTTCGTAGCATCTTCAGTCTATCTGCTTGACTGGTTGCAATTCGGGCGGGGCGGCATACCGATGACTCCTCCGCCAGAAATAGATGCAGGGCTTAATCTGTTGTATGTTCAAGTTGTGGAGTACAACGTCACATCAGACACTTACGACAATATTAAGGGGAACAACACTCTAGTCGTGCTTTACGACTTGTGGACAGCCTCTAAGACGCTTATAATCGAGAAGGCGGACAGAAACGGGCGACTGCTGATACCAGGTTTAACTGTGGGTTTCGGAAATTACGGATGGAACTATAATGTTTATGATTTAGATGCTTACGTTGATGAGCCGTCAGTCGGTCCGGTCGAATATGCAACAGATCGTGGAAGATGGGGCACCACTAGGCTGCAAACACGCTTCCAACTGGCGTATCCGATAACTAGCTTCAGGGCTACGATTCCCGTGTTTAAATGTGCAAGCCTAGTGGTTTCTGGAACGTTGGTTCCAGACTTGACGATTCCAGTCTTAGTCAGAGTGATTAATCATTTAACTCAGACTGATGTTTACTTTTTCGGGTGGAATAATCATTTTTCACCTCGCCCTCCAGGATCACTCGCCGTAACAGGGAGTGAAAGGGCAGCGGGCCTCACAGCTTATGGGCTTGAAACTTCATGGATGGCAAGCCCGTTATTCGCAATCTATGTCCCATTGAACATTCCCGTTGACGTTTTGATGTTTGCCAAGATAGGGCTACCAGCAGTGATCTTCAATAATCTTGAAGAAGGCGGAAAAGGATACTTCTTCACTAAACCAGGCCAATGGAAGCTGATCTCAGCTGCGGATCTCACAGGCCTATTAACAGTTGACGATATACTTGAAAAGAGATTGAAAGGGCTTGAGGAATCGAATATCTATATAGGCTATGGGAAAGAAGCCTTCACAAATTCGCATAAACATTTGGAAGAAGCCTACGACGCATTTCAGAGAAAGGAATACATCACTGTAAGGGCTAAAATCTTTGAATCTCTAAGACCTCAAAGCGAAGCCTACGAAGAGATCATGAGAATAATCAGAGAATCAATAAATACTGTGACCACCTTCTTCCCCTTGATCTTCATCTCAGCCTTTGCTCTGGAAAAACTTATTGTAAACTCCAAAACCTTAAAGGGCAAAGTAGGATGGACAAGCGTCATCATGGCCGTCTCAGTCATCATTCTAATATTCATTCATCCAGCCTACAAACTTAGACTTGGATTCGCCTTAAACGTCTCCGTTTCCATGATGATAATCTCAATAATAGGCCTTATGCTGAGCGCCATACCGATAGCGATAGTCATAAGAAGAGTTCAAATCACGATGAGCAGGGTTAAAAAGGCCATACTTGGAGAACATGAAATCTCGATAAGCAGAACAGGCTACTTCTTGATGTTATGGTCAACTGGATTAGAAAATCTCAGACGGAGAAGACTCAGAACCATGCTTACAATCATCACCATAGTCATAGTCACTTCCAGCATGGTCTCCTTGGTGTCCCTAGAATTTGGGTATATACCTAAAATATTTGAAGAAACAGTCGGTCCAGCGCCCTACGATCGGCTCCTCATAAGAGAGAGGGCCTTAAGACCGCTGCCCTCACATCTAATCGATATTCTCAGAGTGAAATACCATGTGGAAGCCACAGTCGTCGCGAGAGCTACTCTCTATAAATCAGACATGTGGGGTCAGTTCGGATTCGGAAAGCTACGTAACTTCGAGGGGATGCCGTTGGATTCACTGCTCTCTTAGGCCTCATGCCGGAAGAAACTGAGGTAAGCCGAGATTTGAAGCTAGCTATAACTGAGGGAAGATGGCTTGCCCATGGAGACAAATATGTATGCCTAATAAGCAAGGCCATGAAGGAGAAGTTGAACGTCACGGTTGGAGAGAAGGTTTGGGTATTCAGTAAACTGTTCACCATAATCGGGGTGTTTGACGAGAAATTCGTACCTAATGATATAGATGGCCTCTCATTGTTCCCATACGTCATAGTCATGAATGAGATTAGACAATGTCCACCTGAAGGAACGGTCGTGGTTCCTTTCGACACTCTGATAGATGAAATGGAAATAATAGGAGTAGTGAATCCAGGGGGCGTTGCACCTCCCGGGGGCATCGAAAGCATAGCGATCAAATTCAACAAGCCAGTAGATGTCTTCAAAGAAGCAGCAAGCCTAACAAGAAACATTCCATACCAGATCCACGCAAGCAGCGAAGGACACAAAAGACTTTATGCCCGCCTAATCACCGGGACTGTTCAAAGAATAAACATAATTCTCGTCCCCATGTTCCTTCTCCTCCTCACAGTAGTTAACATCATGACGGCCGCTGTATACGAAAGAACCAAAGAGATAGGAATCTACAGTGCGGTTGGCCTCTCACCCCGCCATGTCTCATCAATGTTCTTCATGGAATCCGCAGCCGTGGGAATAGTCTCAGCCGTCCTAGGATACATCGTAGGAGTAGCAATGGCGATAATCTTCACAACTATGCCGGCCTTCGCGGGACTTAACCCCAACTTCACTTCAAGTTGGCTTCTAATATCCGTCTCAGCCATATTGGGATTCACCGTAGCCTCAACCATATATCCATCAATCAAAGCCTCACAAATGGTCACCCCCTCACTGGCGAGGAAGTGGCGGCTTCGAGTAGCTCCAGAAGCAGGCGAATTAACTGTCCCTCTGCCCTTCGTAGCTTCTAGAACTGAGGTTGGACCTATGTTAGCCTACCTTTACGAGTACCTTGAAGCTCAAATAGGGGAGACGACGGGTACATTCAGCCTTCAAGACTTGAACTACGAGAAGGCTGAAGAGAAAGGAGTAGAAGTGAGAAGATTGATCATGAACGTCAGACTTGCGCCTTACGAGGCTGGAATCACCATGCAAGCTACGCTAAACGCGGCCATACCGGTTACTGGGGAAAGGTTTAGCTTGGAGCTCCATGCAGTAAGGAAGACTGGTGAAACGATGGATTGGAGGACGGGGGTTAGAAATTTCGTTTCTGCCCTAAGAGAGCAGATTCTGCTCTGGAGGACTCTTCCATTAACGGAGCGGAATAAGTATCGGAAAATAGCTGAGGAGAAAGGTTTCGAGTAAAGGTGTGAAGAAAATAACTCCTGGCACGTTGACGTGAAGCTATCTCTGCTTTAACCAAAAGGTTTAATACTTTTACGCTTTGATGAATGTGCATTCAATAAAGTATAGATGAGTTTCAGTCGATATGTGAGAGGTGAAGTTTACGAAACCCAAAGTCTTGCTACCTCCAAAGTGGAAAGATCTTCCTTTCTATAGGAAGGCCTTAGATATACTCGAATCTGTTGCGGACATAGAGTATATCTCCAAAGAAAAATTCGATGAGCAGCTTGCAGAAGCCGAGGGGATGGTGGGCTATAGAGTCGGCGAGGAGATTCTTCAAAAGGCGCCTAAGCTGAAGGTTGTCGCCCGACATGGCGTTGGTTATGACGACTGCGATGTAGACGCGTTGACAAGGCATAAAGTGTATCTCGTCTATACGCCGGATGTCCTCTCAGACGCCGTTGCAGACATGACCATAGCGCTCATTTTAGCTTGCAATAGGAAAATAGTTCAAGCCGACAGGTATGTAAGGGAAGGATGGGCGAAAGGAACGACGGGCTATCCTGATTATGGCGTAGACCTTAAGGGGAAGACCGTCGGGATCATCGGATTAGGCAGAATTGGATATCAAGTAGCTAAGAGATGCGCTAAGGGCTTTGATATGAAGGTTATTTATCATGACATTCGTCGCAATGAAAAAGCAGAGAAGGAGCTAGGTGCAGAGCGGAAAAGCTTAGAAGAAGTCTTGAGAGAATCCGATTTCGTCTCGATTCATCTTCCTTTAACCCCACAGACCCGCGGGTTTATCAAGGAAAAACATCTCAGAATGATGAAGAAAACTGCGTATCTAATAAACACTGCGAGAGGGGCAATCATAGATCAGAAAGCCTTGACTAAAGTCTTAATGGAGAACGCTATAGCTGGAGCGGGATTAGATGTCTTTGAAAAAGAGCCTGTTCCACTTGACGAGGCGTTACTTAAGCTTAAGAACGTCGTCTTAACTCCTCACATTGCATCGCTAACGAAGGAAGCAAGAGGAGCCATGGCGCTCTGTAATGCGGAGAGCATAGCCGCCGTTCTGAAAGGCAAGATTCCACCGCCAAATGTGGTTCCGGAACAAGAGGGATTAATATTCAAGAAGTAATCTCTAATCGATAAGATCGCAGATCGCATGAACAGTCCAATTGGAGACTTCTGACCTTCCTTGAAAAAACGGCAGATTTATATTATTTTCTGTAATTTATTTTGAGACATGTCTTCCCTGACTGTCATTGCGGAACTTAAGCGGGAACAAAAGAGAATTGAAGAGGCAATAGAAGAGCTCAAGGAACAGAAGAAAAAGATCGATGAGAAATATTCTTCCATCGTGGAAGAAGAAAACAAGATTTACGAAGAGATTCGACGATGCCGAGACATGTACACGTATGATAAGCTTCAGATGAGACTAAACGTGATTTCGAACCAAAGAAGGGACATAGAACAGAAGAAGCAGGAGATCGAAAAGAAGCTCAGAGGCCACGAAGAAGAACTCGAAAGAGTGAAACGTAAAATAGAATACTTAAAGCCAAAAGGATAATCATCATCTCAAGGCGAAGCTTAAGCCCTTTGCGACCCAAGAAGCACAGATGCTCTCCGTAAACATTTTTTGCTAGAAATAGAAAATAGATCGAAAATACACATAGAGCTTAAACATAAAGAAGAACAAGTGAAGAGACATGAATGTTATTGTCATCATGCTTGACAGTTTAAGGAAAGACCATGTGAGATGCTATGGGAACAATTGGATTCATACACCGAATTTAGATGAATTCGCGAAGGAAAGCGTAGTCTTCACCCGAGCCTTTCCAGAAGCACTTCCCACAATTCCCGTTAGAAGAGCAATGTACACAGGCATGCGGACATTCCCCAACAGAGGATATGTTCCCAGAAAAGGAGATAACGTGAAGATTCCGGGATGGGAGCCGATCCCTGAAAATCAAGTAACGATGTCAGAGATATTCAGGCATGAAAAGTATCTGACTGCCCTCTTCTGTTCAACGTATCATATGTTCAAGCCTTCAATGAATTTTCACCGAGGCTTCACACATTGGGAATGGATACGTGGGCAAGAGCATGATCCTTATAGGACCCCAATTAAAGGAGATGTGGAGGACCCTAAGAATCTTCCATGCGATCTTGCCTTCGGCTGCGTTGGGCATGGCCTTGACCGCTGCTTGGCGAATATGAGTGACTGGAGAGGGGAAGAAGACTGGTTTCCAGCTAGAACTTTTGGAAAGGCGATTGAATGGCTTGAGAGAAACAAAGACGCTGAGAACTTTCTGCTGATTGTCGATGAGTTTGATCCACACGAGCCGTGGTGTGCTCCGAAACCGATACTGGACATGTATTTCGACACTGAAAATTATGAGGGGAGACGAATTATAAACACTCACAGCGGCCCCTACAAGTTTCGAGAAGGCGAATTAGAATATACTAAAGCCCAGTATGCCGGTGAAGTTACCCTCGTTGACAAGTACGTGGGGAAACTGCTGGACAAGATTAAGGAGCTCGGCTTCTGGGAGAACAGCGTAATAATGATCATGTCTGATCATGGGCATCCGATAATGGACCACGGCATCCTACATAAGGTTCCCCCATTATGCCTTTATCCTGAACTGATGGATCTCGTATACATGATTTACCATCCGGACAAAGAATACGCAGGAACCACCTGCGATGCTTATGTAAGCACGCATGATGTCGCCCCAACGCTATTGGCTCTTGCTGGGATTCAATCTCCAATTAAGATGGAGGGAAGGAACGTCTGGGAATGGGTGACGGGAGAAAGGGAGGATCGAAGAGAGTACATCACATCGATCTATGGTGGATACGTCTGGTGTCGAGATGAGGAATATGCCTATATAGCTAATCTTGACGGTGGAGACGCGAGGCTGCATGACTTGAGAGAGGACCCTGAGCAGCGTGAAAACATAGCACAAGAGAGACCGGAGATCTGCGAGGAGATGTATAAGCGAATCTTAGCGGATGCTGGAGGGCCTCTTCCGCATTACCGGATTCGCCGACCAGATTTGCCTTGGTACGATTCAGCATGGATATGAGTTTCTATCATTTCAAAAATAGAAGAGTACGCGCGGCTTCGTTATATTTTTGTCCAATACTTCAGGTATTTCTCCTCCGTTCCAACTTCGCGGAGAAACTTCACAAGCTTCGCGTGTAGCTGTTCTGCTACTTCTCTTTCTTCATCGAAGACGTTTCTTTCCTCTTTAGGGTCTTTACGGAGGTTATACAGCTCATTCTGAATCTTTCCCGCAATCTTTTCAAGCCTTTCGAAATTAGCCCTCCTACCGGGATTATCCTTCAATGCATCTTCCACTTGACCGGCATATATCAAGGCCCAATCACGCGTGGTTAACGTTATTCTTTGACCGGAAACTGGACCGTGAATTATGCTGGGGGAAGTAATTACAAAGTCGCGCCACTGCACCTCTTCTCCCCGTAAGAGCGGAAGCAATGATCTCCCATGCAGCGGCGCCAAGCTTCTTGCCTCTAATATTTCAAGAATCGTAGCTGTGATGTCTTGAGGTTGAACCAGAGCCTCGCAATGTCTACCTCCCTTCATCTCAGGATGATAGATTATCAGCGGAACATGGGCTACCTCCTCATACAGCGCGGAGCTCCCAGCAGCCATGGGTTGTATAATTGATTTTCCAATAAGCCCATGTTCTCCATGGTAGAATCCATGATCACTAGTGAAGATTACCACCGTGTCTTCAAGAAGCCCCAAATCTTCTATCTTCTCGAGAAGCATGCCTATCCATCTATCGACGAGGGTAACCTCAGCGGCGTAGAGAGCCCGACAATGATTCAGCTCATCTTCAGAAAGGTAATCGCATGGCCCATAAACGGGGTATGTGACCTCTTCGCCTTCATATCCCGGATCATACATGTCCACGTACCATCTTGGGGGGTCCCAAGGCTCATGGGGGTCGAATGTGTCAACATGCAGAAAGAACTTCTCATGCTGATCGTAATTCAATTCGAGCCATCTCGCAGCGGCAGTCATGGTCTGGGCGACGAAGTAATCGCTTTCCTGTCGACGGAGCGAAACGTTGCGCAGATATTGAGTGACCGTTCTCGCTCCATATCTAAGTTTGCTTGGACTACATGGCAGCTTGACCTTCAACGGTGAAGTCATGTACCTGTCATTCTCTTGCCCCCTTATCCATAACCATCCGTCGAATCCTCGATCATAATTGAATCCATCCTTCAGTATATGCGGAGTGTCGACAATCAGCTGCGTTACACATCCAGCTTGACGAAGCATCTGAGCTAAGACTAGCTCGTTCCTCGGCAGAGGCGCCCATTCCGAATATGTGAAGGTGTATCTTCCCGTGTAAAGGTCGTGGCGATGAGGAACAGTTGGGAATGAAGCTGCATACGCCCTGTCGAAGACTACTGCCTTCTTTGCGAATGAGTCTAAGTATGGAGTCTTAATCCAATCGTTCCCATAGCATCCGAGATGGTCATACCTGAAAGTATCGGAGACTATGAGGATCACATTCACGACGAATATTCCTCCTACAAGCAAGCAAATTTAGCCGTTTTTTAATCGTTATGTCATCGCGAATATAAGATTTAAACATCAACTTAATTTTGAAAATATTAAAAACAGACTTCTAGGAAGGTGCCTAAAGAAGCTTTTTCTGAGCTTTGTTGTATGCCGCTTTAAGTCTTTTCGCAGGCGCCCAAGATCTACGTACAAACCCCGGATAATCATCATGCGTCTTTATCCATTTCTTAAGAAACTCTATAGTCCGACGATCTGACGCGTAGCCCGACCCGATTTCACCATATTTTTTGCGAAGATCACTGATCGCTCGGTCTCGCTCCACCTTAGCGATGATCGAAGCTGCTGAGACCACGGGATAAGTCTTGTCCGCCTTATGTTCTGAGATTATTTCAACCTTGAAGGCTAATTCTTCATCGATGTGACGGCTGAACCTCTCCGGCAAAACATCTGAAGCATCAATGTAAGCTATGTCCGGCTTAAGATGGGAGATAACTTTAGCCATAGCTTTAGCTTCAAGCCTATTCAGGCGATGCAGCTTTTTCCCAGTCTCAACGACGTGGTCAATATCTCTAGGCGACAGCCGCACTATATGATAGGCCTTAACTATCTTGAGAATCTCAGCGGCTAGATGCTCCCTTCTTTTAGGCGTGAGGGTCTTTGAGTCTCTAACCCCCAAAGCCTCAATCTTTTCTAAACCCTTCTCATCAACGAGAATTCCAGCCACTACAAGAGGCCCGATAACTGCGCCTCTTCCTGCATCGTCAACCCCTGCTATAAGCACTTAACATCTCTCCGACCTTGGGAACTTCAGAATGCTTGCGTACTTAATAGGCTTTCCCATGGATTTTCAAGATTTCATGCGTAATTTTTTCCGGCAATTCCTCTCTGTTTTTCCATGTCACTTCAATTATCGCGACATCTTCTCTTGCTTTAATCTCAGCGATGAGGGGAGTCTTAATTCGATAGTGAATTGTTCCGAGAATAGTCTTCTCGCTGTTCAATGATTCAACAAGAGCCTTTCTGAAAGACTGGGAGAAAAGCTCCATTGGGCCTATTTCATCTATTACGATTATCTCCGATTCTCTGATTGCTCTTTGAATAGCGTTGACGCCTATCGACTCTAAATCTTCCATGCATACCCTATACTTGCCGATTTTAGGGCCGACAGGTTGCTTCACATGGGCAAGCCATCCTTCCCTTCCATCGTCCAAGGAGATTATTTTAAATCCTACACGAGCCCCATCTTCCCTAACCTCTCGGCTGATAAAGCCACCTACCTTGAGGCCTTCCTTCTTCAGCTTCTCAACAATTCTAAGCAGGACTGTTGTTTTACCGATTCCCGGCCTTCCCGTCAGAAAGAAGATTTTCTTCAATTTAAATCACAGAAACCCTAATTTCGATTATTAACTGACAGTGAGATATGTAATTTTTCGTCAAAGCAGATCATGAAGATGCCTTCTCAGCCTCATCTGTGTGATTCATCATTGCGGAAATCTTGTTGGGTAATGTCAACTTGAAGAGCTGGACCTTTTTCTGTTTAGTTCTTGGAAGGCTCTACGTGTTATTAAAACTGTTTTAGTACGTCTTCTTCTTCCATTATGCTGTTGCAGTAATGGCATCTTAGCCTTAAGGGGTCTTCTTGCTCAACATAGAATGTTGGTTTAACTGGTTCGCCTTTGCTGTTTGAGATGCATGAAGGCTTTGTGCATTTGATGATTCCTTGAACGACTGGGGGAAGCTTCACCTTTTGCTTTTCCACAACCTTATAGTTTCGAATTATATTTATTGTGGCCCGAGGTGATATTAAGGCGATTCTATCAACCTCTTCGGGGTTTAGCTCGCGGCCCTCAATTTTAACCATATCTTTTGTTCCGAGCTTCTTGCTCGGCACGTTCATAGCGATCGTTACAACTCCTCCTGAACGTCCATTTATGCCTAGAATCTTGATGACGTCTAATGCTCGTCCCTTTGCAATGTGGTCTATAACTGTTCCATTTCTAATCTTCGAAACCCTAAGGGTTCTCTTAGACATGTAGACCAACCGTTTCATACGTATTTGAAGAGCCAAATAAAAGGTTATTCTCATAAAAGG
>Ga0180300_10001530_pt1 | contig 10721 bp, 10 predicted proteins | sample GuaBasSediGuay15_FD_121798 | JGI IMG/M metagenome (GOLD analysis project Ga0180300, IMG submission 121798) | Subseafloor sediment microbial communities from Guaymas Basin, Gulf of California, Mexico - Guay15, Core 4569-2, 21-24 cm | ecosystem: Environmental > Aquatic > Marine > Hydrothermal... | reverse complement strand
GAGAATCGGTGCTATTTTAAAGCCATATTCCTTACTTGCACGTTCTTTGAACTCTATTGTCATTGGTTTGTTCGTTCTTTTCTCCCTGATATCGAATACAAAGAAATCAATGCCCTTTCCATAGGTCTCCTTTACGACGAAAGGGGATTCACTTCCCACAGCCTCGCCGCAAAGTATGAGTTCAGGATGGTCTTTGAAGAAGCTATCATTTATTAAATCTCTCGCCTTTTCAGTTGTGTACGGGCAGAAGAACCCCCTTCTCGTTATTGCGTAAATATTCTCCCCGAAAAGAACGAGTCTAGCATTATAACCATTCATCTTTTCTTCTATCGCAACTTTATCTCTGAAATGCCGTTTTATCGTTGGATAGAGGGTTAAGGCCCTTCGAATTTTAGGGTAACCTCTGACGATCTCAACTCCATCGGTTGTTTTTGCAATAACCGTCCCCTCCTCAAACTCACCAAACTTCTTGTCCAGCTTGAAAGCATCGAGAACGTCAGAAAAGAAGTCATGAGGGATGAGAGCTTCCCTTAGGATGTTCCTTTCCTCCAGCCTCCTTGCAGCCGAAGGGGAAAGGTTTAGAGCCTCTGCTACAAAACTCATTTCTTCATTTTGGAATAGAGGAATTTGACAAGATCCCTTTCGGTGATGATTCCCTCCAGACTTCCATTGTTGACAATTAGAGCCACACCGTAGCCAGCTCCTTTCATCTGCTGAACAACTTCAGAAATCCTTGTATCGGGATGCACCGTAAGAGGTTCTTTATACACCCTAAGTTCATCGTTTGAAAGAATCTTGGATACAGGCTGGACAAGAGCATCTTTGATATCACCGGTGGTTAGCATCTTGAAAGCCTCTCCCTTGCCAAAGTACCTGAGCAACTCTCTTGCGGTTATTAGGCCTATTAGTATTCCGTCTTTGATGATTGGAAGCCTTCGCATCCTCTCGGAGATCATAGTCTTCATCGCTTCCTCAACGGTTGTGTCTGGGGTTGCCGTGATAACACCCCTGGTCATGTAGTCGCTGACATAACCATCGATCTCTCCGTTCTCCGATAGGTAGTTCAGAACATCTTTTTCAGTTATTATTCCAAGGATGATGTCTCCTTTATCGATTATAGGGCAACCACCAACTCTCTTTTCAAGCATAAGTTCGATAGCATCTTCTAGCGAGGAAGTGAACTCCACACTCACAACTTCTTTCTCCATTATCTCTTCCACTTCCTCATTCACAGCGGCCATCAAATTTCCATTATACCTATTTTGGACGATTTGGTATTTTGGACCGCCACCAAAAAAGTTGATGATATCGGTACTAGTGATAATTCCTTCAAGTCTTCTGGTTCCTGCATCTGCTATCGGGACTCTTCTGAAGTTGTATTTCAACATCGACTTCACAGCGGACATTATGGTTGAGGTTGGTGGTATCGTCACAACGTTTGTTGTGCAGTAATCCATTATTTCTCCACTCTTTTGCTTTTTGGGTAATTTCTTCTCTCTACTTGGTTTCTCACGAGAATAGCTGTCTTTATTTATCATTCAATTTTCCTCCGATTACTCCTCGCTAAGCTCTGCACAGTCTTCGCAGAGCTTGAGTCCGTTAACTTCGATGAGTCTGTCGGTAAGCTTACCGCATTTTTCGCACTTTCCGAAACCGATCTCTTCAAGAACAAAGGTATTTTCTCGGAGTAGCATTTTATAGTTTTCAATATCGCTGGATTCTATCAGGTCAAGTGAGACACTGAGAATGTCATTGTCCGTGATAATTCCAACAAGTTTCCCATTTTCGACAACGGGAAGTCTTCTTATTCCCTTTTTTAACATAATTTGGGCTGCTTCTCTAAGACTTGTAAGGGGAGGGATAACGATCAGGGGGTAAGTCATGATATCTTTGAGAAGTACTTCGGAAGGAACTTTGTTCCTTGAAATAACTTTTTCGATCATGTCTTTTTCAGTAACAATTCCTACTGGATTCCCGTTTTCCATTACAACGATACTTCCTACACCGTATTCAATCATTTTTCTCGATGCGTTGAGTAGGGAATCCTCCAAAAGTGCTGTACAAACCTCTCTTGTCATTACTTCCTTCACTGGTATATCATGCTGCATTTCCATCACCCGCTAAATCAAAAACAATGAGGGGTTTTAAAGTTTTTTGGATAAAAATGATTAGGAATCTGAAAAATATCCTTTTAATTTTTTAATAAAATATGGAGTATATCAAAAAAGACTCAAAAAAGGCTGAGAATTCCAAGGGAAGCTAGAGAAACAATCAATCCTGCAATCAAAATTCCAATGAATATAAAAGAGAAGGATTTTATCGTTTTAAGCCCTAGAAGAAAGGCAAGGAGACTCCCCGTCCAAGCTCCTGTCACGGGGAGGGGGATGGAAACAAAAATGGTTAGCCCTACGTATCCATACCGGTCTATAATATCTCTTTTTCTCTCAGTTCTTTCGATGAAGTATCTGTAGATTCTGGAGGTAAGGCTCCATCTATCCACGATCTTTCCTATTTTCTCTAAAAACAGCAGGAGAAATGGAACGGGAAGTGCGTTTGCAAGCACAGAAATCAGATATGCTTGTAATGGGGGAAAACCATAGTAGAGGGCCAGCGGAATGCCCCCTCTCAACTCTGAAATTGGGAGTGCTGAGACGATAGCGACACTGATAACCTCATTCAATGATACCATATGCTTTCTCAACCCCCTTAACGAGTTTCAAGAGGATTTTGTTTGTCGGAGCTTCTAGTCCAAGTTCTTCAGCTCTTCTTACGATCTCCCCGTTTATAAAGTCTATCTCCGTCTTCTTTCCATTTTCAACATCTTGAAGCATTGATGATCTGTTTTTAGAGGTTTTTGTTGCGACATCTCTAACCATTTCGATGAAGTCTGTCTCTGGCAAACCAATTTTCTTCAAAACTTCAACTCCCTCCTTAACAACTGCTTTGGCAATACTCCATAGCTCCTCAACTTCAACGATCTTTCCATTCCTAACCCTACAGATTGCCGTTAACGGATTTATTGCAGCATTAACTATGGCCTTGCTCCATATTCTGAAGCTTATATCATCAACCAGCTCGCAGTTGAAGCCCTTCTCAAGGACCCTTTTAACAAATTTTGCCTCCTCGCTTGCGTATCCGTCATTTCCCGCATAAACCACCCCTTTTCCAGCGTAGTTGACGATTCCTGGCCCGACAAGATTGGCACCATAGGTGGTTACGCCTCCAACTACTCTTTCCAAATACTTTGAGAGAATCTCGACATTGCCTATCCCGTTCTGGATCGTGAAAGTAATTCCGCAATCAACTTCAGAAAGCATTTTCGCAGCCCCTTCTGTATCGTATGCCTTCACAGCCACAATCGTTAGATCTGCCTCTTCTGGTCTATTACTCACGTCAACCCTCAAATGCCCTTCAATCAATCCGGTAATGGTCAACCCATTTTCTTTCAAAGCTTCGAGTTGCCTACCACGGGCGACATAATGTACGCTAAACCCGGAAAGCTGGATTAGAGCGCCAAAAAGAGAACCTATAGCCCCAGCACCCATTATCTGGACTTTTACATCTTTACTTTCTTTTTCAGGCATGATCACACCCCAATTTTGCTCCATCAATCATCTTTTTTATCATCTCATAAATTTCCTCATCAGAGAATGGGAGGAGAGGCATGTAAACTGGTTTAGTTCTCTTTGAGAGAGTCTCATAAAAATCATCGAGTTCTTCAGCGGTTATGGAACAGTATATCCCTTTGTAGTCGAGATTATAAGCTTCTTCAAGCATCTCGTTCAGATCACCCTCAGATGGGACCACGTTAATCTTTCTGTACGATGCCCAGAATTCCAGAACCTCTTTTTCATCTCCGATATCACCCATTAAATCAACATCACAACCCCTCTTCAGGGCAAACCATGTTGACAGCATAGAGCTTTTACCGCACAGAATCGAGAGAACTCTGTCCTGTGTTCCCGTGGGAAGCCCCCCATAGCCTGAGAAAGATTTTGTGACCATGTAGGTGTAGTTATCCCTGATCTCAACATTTATCTCGACATCCGGATTTTTGAGATCAACTCTGGCTCTTGCAACCTCTTTCACCCTCTGTCCGATTGTTCTTGCAGCATCCATGGATGTGAAATCGTGATTGCCCACTCTTCTTACCCTAACGGCAAAGCTTCTCCCCTTAACTTTTTCTTTCCATTTGGTGGCGATCTCGATTGCATTTTTAGAAAGATCAAGCTCCATTTTCTCTACCATTTCAGCTCTTATAACTCCAAAAACCTTTGAAATCCTTTTTGCAATCATTTCTTCATTTGAAATTACGTATATTCTACCGTAGTCCCTTTTTATTTTAGCTTTTATTCTAAACTCCCTACTAAGGACTCTTCTAATATTATTGATGAGGGTATCCTCAAATTTTTTTCTTACAAACCTGCTTTTCAGCCCTATCTCATCATAGCGAACTATAATCATTTTTTGAAAATAGTCAGCCCTGTATTTCAAGATTTTTATTATGAGGTTAAATTATTAAAATTTGGAAAAAATTCAGAAGAAATCGTTTACTGATCTTAAAAGAAATCGCTTATCTTGACCTGTCTTTTGAGATCGTTCTCAAATAGCGAATTTATCTCGAGTTCTATTAGCATCAGCCTTTGCCGTGTATATTCTCTCACCTTATATCTCTCACTCAGATATTTTGAGATATCTAGATACTTCTTTATCGAGCTCTCGTGGACGGAGAGCGTTAGATTTCCACCACACTTAATGCACTTTCCTAGGAGGGGAACTCTCTTGTATTTGGTGTTACATTTCACACACCTGAATTCCTGCTTCGAGAAGGCTCTGAGATTTCCTATTAAATCAGGCAAAAAATGGGTTGAGATAACCCTTTCAGCCACATCGTTCTCATCAACGGAAACGAGCTTCTCTGCAATCTCCATCTGGGCTTTAACCTTATCTTTCATCGTTTTTAAGGATTTATACGCGCAAATCTTAACACCTGCAGCTATGTTGGCTGTATCATGGGTGAATTTGAGCCCAAAGAACCTCTTCTCGGTCGCAAGTCTGTCCTCAACTCTTTCAATCTTTCCAACCAGCTCTTTGGGATTTGAATAGTTGAGAGTTGCGTGGTAGAATGCAAGAGGATATCTTTCAACGATATCCATGTTATGAACTTCGCTGTCAACCTCTCTCGGATCCAGAATGGTTGTAAGGACTAGCGGGGCATCCATCTGGCCACCTCTCTTCTCTGGCAGAAAATGCTTTGAGAAGTTCAGCAGGCCGTCGAGCAGAAGCATAACACAGTCCTCATCGCCATCGCAGTTCCTTCTTTTGGCTGCATGGAAGTATGGATGGGCATAGCCAGCAAGTACGTCTGAGAAGCCTATAATCCTGCCCAGCACACCGGCAGAAGTATGGGGGGCTAGGCCTATAACAAGATGACCGATTAGATCTTCAACTTTTTTCGCGTTGTAAAAAGCCTCAAGCCCATAGAATTTAGTCAGAAGCTCGTCAATGAAGTTGGCTACCCTGAGTAAGTAATCGGCGGCATCCTTTGCTAGAATAATATCCTGGGGCTTCAGCTCGACTATCTGATCCTCACTTGTTAGCGGATCTCCCTTGTAATCAAAATTGTACCCCAGTTCCTTGAGCTTTTCAACGTTAACTCCTATCTCGGAGGGTTTGAAGTGGGTTAGAGGTAGATCAGTCATGTCGTATCTTACCGTTCCATCTTTGAAGACGAATACATTGTGCTTTGCCCTCAATATACCTTTTTCTATCCTCTCACAAACTTTACTTTTGTTTGTTAAACCCAGAACACCCTTTATTGGCGTTCTTACATCTCTCTCGTTGAGGTTTCTCATTGCATTTTCGTAAAGCCTTCTAACGTTGATCTTCTTTTTTCTGAAACCCTGAACCTCGCCTCCACACCTCGGGCAGGTTTGGCTGTCAGTTTTAATCCTGCACTTCGGACAATAGTAGGCTTGCTTAGCTTCTCCCCCACACTCGCATTTTGTCCAGATAGTCTCTCTTCCACACTTCTCACATATTTTCACTGCCACCTCTACAACTATTTCCCCTTTTGCAGAATTGTAGCTGCTCGTGAAGTTGATTGAGTTCTTTAGGTCTCTAGTTTTACCCCCACTCTGACCCAGAGGGAAGAGAAAGTGGGGTGGGGGACTCATCTTTCTTTCTTTAGCCTTCTCAGGCCTTCCCATTCTCGCTCCGATCCGTGTTGGAGCTTTTGCCCTAACATCTAAGCCGGAGATATACCTTATGTTTTCAAGCACATCTTTATCTGGTTTGATCTCCCTAACCACGTTTAGATCATCATCCAAACCCAGACATCTAATCAGAACTCTCCATTTCCCGAGGACTATGAAATCATCTCTTACCTTATGTTCGAGTAAGATCTTTTCCAAGATATCCTTCGTCTTTAGATCCTTGGGAATTACAAGGGTGCTCTTTCCATACTTTCCTTCGATCTTTCCCTCGTTTGAAATGAAATCTCTGAGATACCGGAGCTCATCCAGCGATATGTCATGCCATAAGTACGTGTGATCGGGATGTAAGGGGATACCATATTCATCGCATAGCTTTATCGCCTTTTCCTCATCTATCTCTCGATAATTTCCTGGCGGGAGAATTTTCCCAGCTTCTTCCAACCACCATTCGTAGGTGTATGAGGCTGGAAGTAGCGGATGGTTGTTTTCTAGGAAATCTCCGAAGTTAATTAGGATTTCACCCAGATCAAGAATCGCATCAACCTGATCCCTATAGAGGTAGGCAGCCTTCTCAGAATTTATTTTCACAACATCTCCGTTCTTCAGTCTTACAGTCGGCCCATCTATGGAAGTTACTGGTACGACTCCTCCAGCCTTCCCGGGTCTTTCGATTTTAAGCTGCGTTCCGACAGCTATGAAATCTCCGGTGATTGCCATCACAGCGGGGTTGATCCCTACCGTCGCAAATCCCGAGTTTCTCGCTCTACCATATCTAAGCCTGAAACCACCCTTCCTCGAAGGATGGCTGAAAACGGGTCTGCCTGCTACGATATCCGTCAGATATTTGTCTGTGGGTGTAACGCTTATTTCAGAATTGCCTGAATCCTTACTCACCAGCTCATCGAGCCAATCCCAACCATCTATCTTTAGTTCTTCAACGATCTTTTTTAGTTTCGGAGCCTTAAGTGCTATACCCTCTGCTATAACTAAGGCCATACCCCCCCTAATTCTGTTTGTTTCAACCCTATCAAGATCCCGATGGCCAGAAACCTCTACATCCTCCGTAGGCTCACCATCTATGCAGACCGGACATTTTGAGACGATAAGTCTTATTTCCTCGTCAGAAGGCAGATACTGAAGGTTTGCAACCTTTTTATAGAGTGGAATCTCTTCGATATATCTCAGAATCTCGTTCTCGGTTGGTATGTACCGATTCAATCCGGCTAGCCTCCTTACGTAATCTCCAACGAGAACCGAGATGACTTGAGCGGTTCCTCCAGCACTTCTGATTGGGCCAGCGTAATATATTCTCAGATATTTCGTTCCATCATAGTTTCTTCCAAGGTTCACGCGGGCTATCCCTTCTATTGGGGCCGCAACTACACCTTCCGTAAGAATCGCAACCGATGCTCTAACGGCTTTATCCATCGCTTCTTCAACATCAAAATTGCCAAATCTCCCTTTTATTAGCTCTTCTGCAATTATAAAACAGATTTTCTCCCTACTAACACCTTTCTCCTCAAGATCGTGGATCAAATCTGATATCCCAGGAAGATTGAGCAATTTTTCAACTCTTTCAGGCATATTTCTGGCAACGGGAATTTCTACCTTTTTCTCTGGATCCAAACCTTTTTGTCGGGCTTTTTCTGCTATTGAATAAACCTCATCTACTTTTTGAAGTAAATTAGAATGGTATTCACTTATTTCCTGGAAAAATCTAATATCAGTTTCATCTTCGGTATCTTTTTTGTGGAACAATGGGAAAAATCTGTCGAGAGTTGTGTTCATCTGTGGAAGCTTCGGAAGAAGAAACATAACGTTTCTGGATGTTGTGAAAGTTATCTCCTAATAGTTATTATTAAAATTACCAAGCTAATGAAAAATAATGAGGTTTTTCAATCTGAATTTTTTGCGGCTATAATCTGAATGGCCTTTTCGAAAAGCTCCCTTATACCACTTCTCCCACTCAGAATCCGCCCATGACCAGGTAGAATGTAGTCAGGGTCGAGGGACTGGATTTTTTCAAGGGATTTCAGAATGCTCCTCGTGTTACCACCATATAGATCCGTCCTTCCAGGAATTCCATTCTCGAATATGAGGTCTCCCGTGATTGCTGTTCCGAATTCTTCGATGTAGACTGAGATGCTTCCTGGAGTATGGCCGGGAGTATGAATGAGTTCAAGATTGTACCTTCCAGTGTTGTAGTATTTCAAATTGGAAACTGGTAGATCGGGGGTGAAGCTGTAACATGTGAAATCCCTCTCCAATTCATGAAAGGCAAGCAACGCTCCCTTTTTCAGAAATATAGGATTCGATTCGCAATGGTCTTTATGTAGGTGGGTATTGAAAACAACGTCTATATCCGACACCTCTATTTTATCATTCTTCATCAGGCCAAAGAGGTTTGTGAAGCTCTTGTAACATCCCGGATCGATTATTACGCTGACATCATCCTTTATAATATAGGAATTGGATGAATCTAGGAAGGCGGTTCCCCAGACGTAAGCGTAAAGCCCCTCAAACATTTTCATACAGCTAACTTTATTAGCAACTAAATTTACATTTTTCCATGGGCCATATTGAAATCTACGATTCCCACATCCATTCGGAAGGAAGGAGTCAGAAAGAGCTTTCTGAAATGTCGAATTCTGGAATTAAAACTGTAAACTCCTGTGCCTTCTATCCAGTTAGACCACGGTATCCAGGAACTCTCATTGATCTTTTTCGAAAGCTTGAGGAGTTTGAAACTTACAGGGGAGAAAAGGCTGGATTGAAAGTCGTGCCTGCTTTTGGCATCCATCCGAGGTGCATACCTGAAAATTGGCATGAGGTAATCGATTTTCTCGAAGAATCCCAGCCCAAAATCTTTGGAGAAATAGGCCTAGAAACCGCCGAGAAAGCTGAGGTTGAAGTACTAAAGGCCCAGCTCAGTCTTGCAAAGAAGCTCGACATCCCGTGTATAATTCACACTCCGAGAGGAAATAAGGCTGAAATCACTCAAAAAACCTTAAAAAGTCTTGAAGAGCTCCGGTTTCCTGAACAACTGGCTGTAATAGACCATGTAAGCCTTGAAACGGTCTCAGAGATTTTAAACAGGGGTTATCATGCCGGACTTACGGTTGAGGAAGGGAAGCTATCTGAGAGAGATGTTCTCGAAATAATTGAGAAATTTGGGCCTGAGAGGCTTATGATCAATAGCGATACAGGATTTACATCCCTTGATTACCTTTCAACTGTTAGAGCTGTGTCTTTCCTTCTTGAGAAAGGTGTTGAAATGGAAGAAATTAAGCGAATTGCCTTTGAAAACGCGAAGGAGTTTTTCAGAGTGTAGCAGGATTAGCAATCACTCTCCATTTGCAGAATCGGAGCATAAATATCAGAGCACAGCAAACTTTATATAGCTTGGAGAGATATTGCCAGGAAATCAAACCGAACAGGAGGAGTTTGTCTTGGTAGAAATAACTGAAGTGAGAATATATAAGCCAAAAACGGAGGGGGCTGTAAAGGCTTATGCCACGGTCTCCTTGGATAATGAATTTATCGTGAAGGGGTTGAAGATTTTGGAAGGAGAAAATGGCCTCTGGGTTAGTATGCCCAGCAGAAAAGCCAAAGATGGTACCTTCCAGGATGTCTTCCACCCTGCCAGTAAAGAAGCGAGGGAAAAAATCGTAAATGCAATTCTGGATGCATACAGAGAGCAGGAATAAATGAACCTAGAGTAAGTTTCTAAATCGAAAATAGAATGGCAAAAAGCAATTTCAAGTGTTCTCAAGCCGATTTCCTATTTTATTTTTACTTTTTCTGTTTTTAAAAAGTTTTTTATATAGTGGTATAGGAGTCATTGCATGGAGGATAGTATTACCAGAATCGGTGTTAGTCTCCCCAAAAACCTCCTCAACGAGTTCGATTCTATTATAAGGTCGAGAGGCTATTCCTCGCGTTCTGAGGCCATCAGAGACGCGATAAGAATGTATATAAACGAGTTTAAATGGCTCGAGAGAGAAAGCGGAGAAATAATTGGGGTTGTGAGTGTCACTTACGATCACCACTACAAGGGAGTTACAGACACAATAATCTCCCTCCAGCACGACTTTAGCGATATAATAACAACAACCATGCACATCCACTTGGATGAGGAAAACTGCTTAGAGATGATAACGGTCAGAGGGGACATGTCGAAGATAAAGAAGATGGTTGGCAGGCTCAGCTCTTTGAGAGGTGTGATCTCAGTCAAGCTCATCACGGCTTTTAGGGAAGAGAAATATTGACAAGTTTTGACACGTGCTAACTTAGGACTTTGTAACTGGCTCTGTATATTACCTCTTTAGTATAACCTCCGTAATTAACTTTACAAACACTCCATCCGAAAACTTAAATATCAATTGTAGCTACTTTCCTACGAAGCGGGGTGGGGTAGCCAGGTAATCCCGGCGGGCTCATAACCCGCAGATCCGTGGTTCAAATCCACGCCCCGCTATAAGCTCGTAAACACCCCGCCCATGCTTC
>Ga0180300_10001529_pt1 | contig 10722 bp, 10 predicted proteins | sample GuaBasSediGuay15_FD_121798 | JGI IMG/M metagenome (GOLD analysis project Ga0180300, IMG submission 121798) | Subseafloor sediment microbial communities from Guaymas Basin, Gulf of California, Mexico - Guay15, Core 4569-2, 21-24 cm | ecosystem: Environmental > Aquatic > Marine > Hydrothermal... | reverse complement strand
TTTAGTGGTTATAGGCCTAGGAGGCTTTTTGTTATTTTCTGTCTCCTCACAGCCTTCCTCTCAGGAATAATAGGAAACATAACAGCCATGCTAATCATAGGAACCCTAACAGTACTAACCTTAGTACCGCTTGGAGTGGACCCGGTACCATTCCTTATCGCTGAGGTAATTATATCAAATGTCGGAAGCCTAATGACCTTAATTGGTGGGATTCCACCGATTTTAGTTAGTAGTGCAGCAGGTCTATCCTTCTTCGAATTCACAGTTTTCTCCATGCCTTTCTGTATAACCTTAGTGCTTATTACAACAAATATTCTTTTACTTATATTTAAGAAAAAAATCCCCGCAGAATTTGAATTTGACATAGCAGTTTTTGAAGAAATGGATCCATGGGTCGTTGTCACCGATAAAAAATTATTTTGGAGAAGCCTAATAATACTTGCTTTAACTATAGTTCTTTTTGTAATTTATGATAGACTCCGTCTCACACTTGAATTTGTCGCGATGCTTGGAGGGGTAATGCTTCTATTTCTAAGCGGAGTTGACCCAGAAGACGTGTTCAGAAACCTCGAATGGGGTACCATATTCTTTTTCATAGGTTTCTTTGTTCTTATAGGATCCATTGAAAAAAGCGGTCTCTTAGAAGAAATCGCAAAGGAACTTTCACGTATAGCTGGTTCAAATCTCCTAGTCGCAATGCTAATGTTAATGTGGATCGGAGGACTACTTTCTGCTGTCATTGACAACATTCCTGTCACCCTTACCCTAATTCCCGTTGTAAAAAGTTTGTCTGCTTTAACCGGGCTAGACATTACACCTCTTTGGTGGGCACTCCTATATGGTGTAGTATTGGGCGGGAATTTTTCTCCTTTGGCAAGTCCTTGTGGAATTATCATGCTTGGTATTGCAAAAAAGGAAGGATACGACGTATCATTCAAGGAATTTGTAAAAGTGGGTGCGCCGCTTGCAATACTACAGATTTTTATTAGCCTTATGTATGTTATATTTGTGTTCGGAGGTTAAAAAATGTCTGAGGAAGAGAAGCCACCAAAGTTAAAATCGAAAACTAGAGAGGAATTAATTGAAAAATTCATGGAGGAGGTTTCAAGAGTTAAACCAGCTTTCGAAGTGCTCAAAGTGGTTCCAACGATACCGGAAATACGTAGAATTATGATCATTATCAGCGACTTTGAAAAACATAATAATGCCATTCTTACAGGGGAGTTTCTGGCGAAAAAATTCAATGCACAAATATCTGTAATATCCTTGATAGATGCCGTTAGAGAGAAGCCCGAAGACTTGCCGGAGCTAGTTGAGAAAACCAAGAACGAAATTCATAGAGCTGCAAAACATATAGTAGTTGAGGGAATATCGCTTTCAGGAGAAGCAGTGAAAGAAGGAGTTGTGTCCGAAAAGCTTACAGAAGCTATCGAAGAGGAAAAGGCTGAACTTGTGGTTGTACCTAAACATTACGGTGAAGTGATGCCACCAAAGGAGGAGGAAATACGATTAGGAATGGTCACTGAACATCTTCTGTGGAAGGTACAGTTGCCTGTGATGATCGTTGAGGAAGGAATAGAAATCTCTGAGGAAATGTTTAATAGAGTTGTAGTTTTGATTAAGGGAACGGAGAAAAAACTGGATAATTTGGGATACGGAGTAGCTTTAGCTAAGCCTGACGGAAAAATTTATTTATTATCAGTAATTAATGCAGAAGAAGTCCAGTTAAGGGCGGAAGCAAGTGGAAAGAGTATGGCTGATGTCGCAGATGAGTTAAAGAAGAGTAGAGAGGAACTTTTAGCGGTGGCTGCCAAAAATATTAGAAACATCGGGATTAAGGATGTAGAGATTAGGGTTAAAGTAGGGTCTCCGATTGAAGAAATTTTGAAGGAACTGAAGAGTATAGGTGGTATCATAGTTGTAAATAAGGCTGCAGAAGAAATTGATAAATTAGGAAGGGTAGCGGAATACGTTGTAAGGAAATGTAACCTTGTGTTACTGGTTCCAACTAGGTAACCTCTTTCCTGATTGCTTTGATATTTTTAATGTTGCACTCTCTACCCCTAGTAATTTCAACATCTGTACTTCCGCATTTTGGACATTTCAAGAACACAACAGGGTAAATTGCGTGATATTCAGGCCCATTATAGCTTATTTTACCGGTATATTTACAGCTATTACATCGAATTTCGGGTTGGATAACTTCTATTTTGATTTTCGCATCTTGGGCTATTGTGTCCTCAGAAAGCACTTTTAAAGCAAATTTAAGTTGATCTGGGTTAAGGAACGTTAACTGTCCAACCTCAAGATTTATCTCTAAGATTTTCTCCACGCCATTTTCTTTAGCTACTTTCATCACTATGTTAAAGATTTGCTGAGCCATTGAAAACTCGTGCATAACAGTTCACTTCAAACCTTTCAGACCCTTTAAACTTTTTAATTTTTCCATAGAATTCAGTCTTTGTTTTATCTACTTTTATAAAAAATAATATGTTAGCTCGCAGTTTCCATTGTCCTCGTTAGTTTTGATAAATTTCAGAAGCGGATAGATACGATTCTTCTGGGACGTATTCAGATACCTGAAGTACCTTAAGTGCGTAAAACGCTACCATTAATGCGAAAACAGTTATTACAAGTTCAGTTAAAATTATGCTTTGTGTTAAATAAGCAACTGTCACGGCGACGAAATCAACTGCTGCATGAATCGCTATAGCTAAATACAAATACATCTTTCTTCTAAGGGCTTGAAAAATCAGGAAAGTAAGCGAAACATGTAGAAGAACAGCAACCCATCTTTCAAACGCCCCTGCAAGTCCGCCTACAAAAAATTCATGTGGCGAAGTGTAAGATGGAAGTTCAGGTATAGACGCGTCTAAGTCTAAGAAGATGGCTATTAAAATTATTGAGGAAACATATATGATAAGAGCTTCGAAGAACCCCCATCCTAAACCCATAGATAGGACATGAGCTTTGCTTTTTCTAAATTTCCCCCATCTTTTCATGAAGAAGTATCTGAAGAGTTCCTCAAATAAACCTGCAAGTATAGACGCATAAGCGTAATAAACTAATTCCAGCGGAAACAGGGATCGCAGTAATAGTAGAGGTGTTCTCGCAATTAACGCTAAAAACCATATTATACCGCCAAGAATAAAGACTATCCACAAATTGCCTTTAAAGTCGACTTTATATGTGAAAAAACCCAAAATAGGTCCTAGGGCAATCACGGACAATAACAAACCGTAAAGAGTAAATTCCCACACTCTTTGTCACCCAATCAAAGTTTATAAACTACTAAGTAGATCTCCTTTTAAGATTTATCAGAATGATTTGACGAGTTTGCAAAATTATCTAATATTCTTAAATCTAATGGCTGTAAATAAGCTTTTACGTTGATTGTTTTTGCTATTTTCCGAATTTCTTATCAAATATGTATATTTTCCAGTACAATGTCTTGTTTTCTTCAAATTAAAAAGGTAGGTCATCAAGGCGTTTAATGCGATTTCGGCTTGTATATTATTTTCCCGGCGTCATCTCGTGTTTCTATTCCCTTGAATTCTTCTTTAAGTTTCATTTTAAATTCTTCTGATTTCAAAATTTCTAAGAAAAGTTTTGTAGACTGTTTATTTACGCTATCGATAGAAATTAGGAAGTCATAGTTTTCCTCAGCTACTGGAATAAATTCTAGGTTAAACATTTCTGCAACTGTTCTAATCCCTAGACCTACGTCAGCTTTTCCATGAAGAACTGCGGATGCCACTGCACTATGTGTTTTTGCCTCCACATCGTAGCCTTTAATTTTACTTATAAGTTCTTCAAAAGGCAAATTGAGTTTCCTTGCTAATTTTTTGAGTTCAATATCGATGAGGGTTCTTGTACCCGATCCCTTATTTCTATTGATAAATCTTATGTCCTCCCTTAAGAGATCGGGAAATCCTTGGAAATCTTTGGGATTTCCCTTAGCGACAATAAATCCCTGCTCCCTAATATATCCTCTAACTAAAACAGCTTTGTTTTTAAGACCAAACTTTTCAATGAAGGGAACATTATAGGTTCCAGTTTTTTCATCAAGTAGATGAACGCCTGCGATATCTGCTTCTCCACGTTTAATAGCCATAAAACCTCCGGTAGAGCCCACGTTGAGAATTCTCATGTTGATGTTTGGCCAATGTTTCCTCATAAGTTTATAGATTAAATCGACACCTAAACAATGACTGCCAATAAAAACTAGATCTGGTAATTTAATGTCTTTGCTAAAAAGTTTAACTTGAACTCTTTCACCCTCATCAACAAACTCAACGTCTTCAGGTATTTCAAAATATCCGTCAGCATTAGCTAAGTTTGTAATTGTTCCAGAACCACCCGGAGTTGGTACAGCAACTAAATTACCATCCTTATCTCTCGCTAACGACACCGAAACAAGATATTTTCTTCCAGGTGGAGCATAAATTCTTGTTTTTAGAACAGTTGAAACGGTATCCTCTTGTACAACAGGGGGTAAACCAGCCATTTTCCTTATGACTGGTGCAACAATTAATCTAAAGATTGTTAATGCAGACGTTGGATAACCAGGTAATCCAAATAAAGGTTTATTATCAACAACTGCTATGACTGTAGGTTTACCAGGTTTAATTTTGATACCGTGAACTATAACTCCTGGTTCACCGAGTTGCTCAACAATTTGGTAAAGAACATCTTTAACGCCTGCAGAAGTGCTACCGGAAGTAATTACAATATCAGCTTTTTCAAAGCCTTCTCTAATCATATCAATTATTTCTCTGACATCGTCCTTAGCTATCCCGATGAATATTGGTTCGCCGCCGCACTCTTTAACGGCAGAAAATATTGAGGGCCCATTTATATCATAGATTTTTCCGTATGGAAGTTTTTCTCCAGCTTTAACAATTTCATCTCCAGTGCTAATTATTGCAACTTTTGGTTTACGATAAACCTTAATGCTAACTTTACCTATTGCAGCTAAAACACCAATTTCCCTAGAAGTTAGCAACTGACCCTCTCTAAGAATAAGTTCGCCGACCATAATATCGGAACCAGCGGGTTGAACATTTTCGCTTGGAACAACAGGTTTAAAAATTTTAACATAGCCATTTTCCTCTTCCGTATATTCAACCATAACTACAGCATTAGCACCACTCGGCATGGGAGCTCCAGTACCGATTTCAGCCGCTTCACCTCTATTAACATGAATTTCAGGTTTGAACCCAACTTTAACTTTACCAATAATCTTCAATTTAACAGGTTTATCCTCACGGGCTCCAAAAGTATCTGCTGCTTTTACTGCGTAGCCGTCCATGGCTGCTCGGTCGAAAGGCGGAACATCAACCTCAGAGTAAACATCCTCAGCCAAAACACGGCCAAAAGCATCGAATAAAGGTATCTCTTCAAAGCCTAAAGGTTTAGGTTCAAAATGTTCATAGAGTTTTTTGACAGCTTCTTCGAGGGTAACTAGAGTTTTGAATATTTTTCTCATGTAAATCACCTAGCTTTCATAGTGATATTAAAATTTATGATAGGAGAGTTGTGAATGAAATTATTTCAACCTCTTCTCCCTTTTCGTAACCCTCAATGTCTTCAGGAACGATTAAAATCCCATCAGATCTAGCTAAACTTGATAGTATCCCTGATCCTGAGATTCTAATCGGATATGCATAGAGTTTGCCATTCTTCTCTTCTAATCTGACCCTTACGTAATGTCTAGTGCCAGTTTTAGAAGCAACTCTGCTGGCAAGTATGGCTTTAACCGTTGGTATGAACCTTTTTTCCTTAATTCCAAGTTTAAGTTCAATTAAAGGCCGAACAAATAAGATAAAGTCTATAATAGCAGCAACTGGGTATCCAGGAAGACAAACAACAGGCTTACCACCTATAGAAGCGAGTGCAACGGGCTTCCCCGGGCTTATAGCCACTCCGTGGACAACAATTCCTGGTTCACCAAGTTCTTGAACAACTTTTGGCACTAAATCTTTTTCACCAACACTTGTCCCACCAGAAATAACAACAATATCAGCTTTCTCTAGGCCTGCACGAACTCTTTCGCCAATCTCCTTCTCATCATCACCAACAATACCTAAATCTAGGGGGATTCCGCCAAACTTTAGTGCTAATCCCTTAAATGCAGTCCTATTTGTCTCAATAATCTTATCAGATAAGTCAGATGGAAACTTTGCATTTAATGGGTCAATTAATTCTTCACCACACGCTATTAATGCAACTACAGGTTTTTTCCGAACTTTCACCTTTAAAACTTTTAGAGAAACAAGAAGGGAGGCATCAAAAGGGGTTAACACCTTACCTTGACTTAAAATTTTTTCACCCTTCTTAATGTCTTCACCACGTTCAGAAACATTCTCACCTGGAGAAACAGACTTATAAACCTCAATAGAACCATTAACTCGCTTAGTATATTCAACCATCACAACAGCATCTGCTCCCTTAGGCATAGGTGCACCAGTGCTAATTTTAACAGCTTCATGTTCTTTAACTTCGCCTTTAAACCCTTTACCAGCATAAGCTTCACCTACAACACGAAGAACAACAGGGCTATTCAAGCTGGCACCTTGAGTATCTGCTGCTTTTACTGCGTAGCCGTCCATGGCTGCTCGGTCGAAAGGCGGAACATCAACCTCAGAGTAAACATCCTCAGCCAAAACACGGCCAAAAACATTATCTACAGAAACCTCCTCTGCTGGACATGGTGTCTTGTCTATTTTCCCTAAAAACCTTTTTAGGGCTTGATTTACCGTTACTACTTTTTTAAACCCCTTTGCTCTAATCTCGCTCATTATCGTCACACGCCAACATTAGATGTAATATTAGTTAATGTTAAGACAAGAGATTAACATTGATTATTAAACTGCTTCATTTCTCAACAACTTTGGGACCTAACTTAAAATTTGTTTTCATAGAAAATTCACAATCGCAAAACATAATTTCAGCAGAATAAGGATAATCAGATCGCATGCACAAGCTTAACTATTATATTTTCTTCTATTTTATTGTTTCCAGGATTTCTTTAACTTCTTTTATGAAAGCTTCTATTGAAGGCTCATATAAAGGTTTTACTTGATTTTTGACGTGTTTATGGTGTGGAAAAGTAGCTATTTGCCTATGGTGAGGCGCGTTATTATAACGCATAACTGCTTTCTTCCCTATAACAACACATACGCATATTTTACAATGATACCGTTAACTAATCTTTCGTATATGTCTATCATTTTTTCGCTCTTTATACTTGCTCTTAGCTTAAAATAACCTGAAAATGGGTTTAATGGCTCAACATCTATTCTTTGAAGGAAAATCGCCTCAACAACTGGAATTTTCCTAAGCAATTCAGCTATGTGTATTACCCGGCTACTTACTTTCCACAATTTTTTCAACTTATTTTCAACTCGTTTCAATTCTTCAGCATCAACCTCCCATCCTAAGAAATCGGCTAGAATATCTGGATCTTCTGGTTCGGGTAATATTCCTGTTTTCCACCGTTCTAAAAATTCTTCCGTAGACATACCATATTTTTGCTCATTTTCCTTTATTCGCTTTAATAGCCACTTACGCTTAGCAATCAACTTCTCTAATGCCTTAATAGCTTTGTCAAGTACAGTTGACATAGTCATCCACCTAACGTATATTTATATTACCATTTACTTGTAAATTCTCTGATAATATTTCGCTGTACATTTATACTTCTGTAATGCTTAATAATATTAGTTAAAGTATTCCCAATATCAGCTAACCTAGCATTTAGTGTCGTCAAGATAATGTTAAACTTCTCTAATGTAAGGTTACCCAAATCGAATCCTGCTTAAACAGTATAGTGATGATGAGTGAAAAGGTGTGGTGCCGTGAGTGGTAAGGTTGCATTAGTTTTTAGTAGGGAATTTGCGGCCTATAGTTTTGGGCCATTTCATCCTTTGCGGCCTGAAAGACAAATATTAACATACGAATTAATTAGAGAACTCGGATTACTTGATAATCAAAATGTCTCTGTTTTAATGCCGAGAATGGCTACCATGGATGAATTGAAGCTTTTCCATACTCAGGAGTACATTGATAGAGTTAAGGAGAAAAGCGAACTTGGCTATGGTTACCTTGATTACGGAGATACACCCGCAACCAAAGGAATTTTTGAAGCGTCTGCTTTAAGAGTTGGCGCAACAATCACAGCTTCCAAATGTGTAGCTGAGAGGAAGTTTACACATGCATTTAACTTCTCTGGAGGTTTACACCATGCAAGAAGTAGTGCTGCTGCTGGTTTCTGCGTCTTTAACGACATCGTTATTGCCGTAAAATATCTTAAGAAAAATTTTAACGTGAAGAAAATCGCCATTGTCGATATCGATGCTCACCATGCCGATGGTACTCAAGAAGCTTTTTATGACGACCCAACTGTTTTAACAATCTCTTTCCATGAAGATGGCCGCTACCTATATCCCGGTACAGGTTTCATCGACGAATATGGTTCTGGTCCTGGTATTGGATACTCTGTTAATGTTCCTTTGCCCCCAAAAACCTTTGATGACGCTTATCTCTACGCTTTTAATGCAGTTGTACCTCCTCTCATAGAATTTTTTGAACCAGATATCATTATTCAACAATTTGGCGTAGATACTCATTATACGGATCCACTTACCCATTTTGCTCTAACAACCAAAACATATGAAAAAATTGCGGAAAAAATGCATGAACTTGCACATAAATACTCTGATGGTAGACTGATAGTTGTGGGGGGTGGAGGATACAATCCTGAAGCGACTGCAAGATCTTGGACCATTGCCTTTGCCACGTTTCTTGGATTTAAATTTCCAAGAGAAACTCCAGAGAAGTGGAGAAAACTTTGCGAAAAATATGGAGTAGAGCCGTCAAAATATTTACATGATGAAAAAATGCCTGAAATAGTTGAAGTGAGGAAGGAAATTGTTTTTAACAGAGTGGAAAAGGTTGTTGAAGAAATTCGTAGGACGATATGGCCCTTCCTCTTTTAGAACACTAAATTAGTTTAACCGTTTAAAAACCTTCTATATTCTCTATTTTTATATCCTTACCCACGGGGCAAACATTCATACATATCCTACACTGAAGCCTAGTATAATTTGTTACATATTTCACCATTTTCCTCTGCAATTTTAACATTTCTTCGCTAGGATCAAATTCAGCGATACGTTTATCTCTCTCAAAACCATTTTCAGACAAAGCTCCTGTAGGGCAGGCTTTTATACATAGGTTGCAGTTTGAACAGAAATCTTCAGACAATTCTTTGTCAGGTTCTATCTCAGCGTCAGTGAAAATTGCTGTAAGTCTCACCCTTGGACCATATTGTGGAGTTACCAACAAATTGTTTTTACCTAATATGCCAAGACCTGCTTTAACAGCAGCATCCTTTAACAATATTACCTTCCAACTATCCATAAACGTCAACGGTCTAGCCTTAAACCCTTGTTTCTCAAGTTTAAAACATACAAGAGATGATCTTGCCATTAAATACTCATAAATCCACTTAGACCAAAAATCCGTCCTATCATACTTTATGTGAATCGTATAATCTAAAGCTTCATCTAGTGTAGCTACTGCCAGCACAATAATGGAATTTGTCCAGCTTGGAGGCTTCCAGTTCGGATCCTTCCTAGTTACCCCAACGAGATCAAAACCAGATTTAAGACATAGATCCTTAATAAAACCGCGATCTAGTCTTTTAACCATCAGTTCACACTCCATTGCCCAGTCGAATCGACATACCAGTGAATATATAAGCCCTTAAAACAGTTTCTGAAAACTTACCTTAATATACTAATATTAAGACCCTACTATTTAAGTCGAGTTTATAATTGCAGATAAAATAGTGTAACCCATTTTGATCTTGTAATTATTCATCAACTTGTCGTAAAACCCCGATTTCACGTCAACATATCAATATATCTTGTTACATTGGTACAAGAATAGCTAGACCAATAAACATTTTTCAAAGTATTGTTACATGTATTTTTGGTGTTCTTTTAGTATTTTTTCTTGTTCTCCCTTTGTTAGGGTTTTGAAATATCCTCTGCCTATTATGTTGTTTGCTATTCCTTTAAATGATCTTTCATCGTATGTTGCCAAATAGTTTATTCCAAGATCGTTTGTAATTTTTATGGAAAAAGCATCCACAAAGCTTAATTGCTTATCATGATATCGTTTAAAGATTTTAATTATGTCATCATATGTGGTTTGGTCCATGTAGAATATAATGATGCCACTTTTCTTCAGTGCGTTTAAAAAGTTGACTGCTGCATTTAAGCTTATTCTATACCTAAGAAGTGTAGCTGTTTCTGATGCAATGAGGTTTGTGGTATATACTCTGCCCCATTTTCCTTCCATGGCATGTATTAATATGCCTATTGAATCTAGGTGATGTGTATCTTTTTTATTGTAAAAGGCGTAAAAAATTCCAGTATCTATTAGTATACTCATTCTTTTGCACCATAAAGTAGTTTATCAACCTGCTCTGAGTCATGTGTCCCCGCTTCTCCTGCAAATTTTAAAGTTTTCAAGAAGACTTCAGGATTCCCTTTAAACTTGTCTAACTCTTTTTCCGCAACGTTAACTATGATTTTAAGTAGTTGTGACATGCTTCTGACTCCAAGTTTCTTTTTTAATACTTCTAGTTTTTCACGGGTCTCACGTTCAACTCTAATTACATTACTCATCTCTCACACCTGTTACAATGTTACA
>Ga0180300_10001527_pt1 | contig 10726 bp, 7 predicted proteins | sample GuaBasSediGuay15_FD_121798 | JGI IMG/M metagenome (GOLD analysis project Ga0180300, IMG submission 121798) | Subseafloor sediment microbial communities from Guaymas Basin, Gulf of California, Mexico - Guay15, Core 4569-2, 21-24 cm | ecosystem: Environmental > Aquatic > Marine > Hydrothermal... | reverse complement strand
GCTCAAGCTTGACATAAACTGCTTCCAGATGCCCATCCTTCACGTTAACACGATGGCAGCTGGCGCTTATTGTGATATTCGCGGGTTGAACTTTTTCACCGTAGAAGGTTCCCAAGATCTTCTTGGTTTCATTCTCCATTTTTTCCTCCTCTCCCGATATGTAGGGGACCACATTATCGATTATGTCAAGAGAGGGAACTCCGGGATACCCCGCTCCGCTAAGCGCCTGCATTGTAGATACTATCAGCTTCTCCACTCCGAACTTCATGAGAGCCTTAAGGGTGATGGCGAGTTGAATCGTGCTGCAGTTTGGATCTGTTGAGATGAATCCATTCCAGCCGCGTTTTTTCTTCTGAACTGGAATTAGCTGCAAATGGTCTGGATTGACCTCAGGTATTATGAGCGGCACATCGCTTTCCATTCTGTGCGCGCTTGCTTTACTGACAACGGGATACTCAACGGCAAACTCTTCCTCAATCGGTCCAGCTATGCTTCCAGGTAAGGCTGAAAATACAAAATCTACGTTGCCAGATTGCTGAACTTCCTTTAGATTTGTGTTTACAACAGTCATCTCCCCGATCTCTTCAGGCATCGAAGTCTCCATTCGCCATTTGCATGCTTCTTTATACTTCTTTCCAGCTGAGCGTTCGGAAGCAGCGAGAACTGATATCTCGAACCAAGGATGACCCTGAAGCAGCTCGATGAATCTCTGCCCTACAGTGCCAGTTGCTCCCAATATTGCTACTTCACGTTTCAAGCGCATCCCTCACAGCTTTTATTGCATCCCCAATTTTTGACTCATCAATGAAGATGTTTATGGTAGACTTACTAGTCGTAACCTCAATTATATTTATTTTTTCCGATGCTAATGCTTCGGATATTCTAGCGATCCAGCCTGGAGAATCTACAAAGGCAGGATGAGTCAACTCTATCAGGCCGACATTTCTCCTGCAGCTCAGAGCTTTACATACACCCAAACTGTGCAGATTTTTTAATAGAGCATCCAAATCTTCAGAGGATGTGAAGACCGTCAACGAGACTCTTCCTGTGCTTATGCCGTATAATGGTCTATCCTTAAAAGCAGCTACAATCCTGCTTACGACATCAGACTCAATATTACAGACGAGGCTAACAGCTGAGAGCCCCTTTTTCTCAGAGATCTCGAAAGAATTAGAGTTGAATACGCCTGTAATTTCAGTCCCACCGGATAGGCTACTGTTGGAGAAGCTTACAATCTTCAGCTTTTGATTAGGTAGCTTATACTTCAGAGCCTCTGCTTTTATGATCTTCGCGCCTCCATAAGAGAGAGCAAACATCTCATGAATGTCAAGTTTGCTGAGCGGCTTCGCATCTGCTATTATCTTGGGATCCGCTGACATAACTCCTTCCGTCTCTTTGACAAGCACAACTTCGTCGGCTTCCAAGCAATTCGCAAGCACCATTGCCGTTGTATCGCTTCCTCCCCTTCCCAAAGTAGTCAATCTTCCCTTCCCGTCTCGTCCAAGAAAACCACAGATCACAACTATCTTTTTACCCAGCAGAGGCTCAATGAACTGTTTAACGCGTTCACAGGTTTCCCTCATGTCCGGCGAGGCATTCTTAAAGTCAGAATCAGTTATAATTGGCCATTCCTTATCGTCTGGCTCTATATACGCGGCATCTGCTCCTAAGGATCTTAAAGCTGAACAGAAAAGGCGGGCGCTTGTTCTTTCACCCATCGAAACGATTTCCGCGTAATCTTGATCGTTTACGCCGCCTATTTCCGAGATAACTCCGATCAGCTTGTCAGTCATCCCCTTCATCGCCGAGACGACTACAACAATCTCATCATAATTTGACTTCAGAACCTTCTTGGCGGCTTCTCTGATCTTAGGGCCTGAGGCAAGATCAGCCCCGCCGAATTTTATGACTGCCCTAGCTCCCAAGCTGTCAGCTGCCTCCTTACTTGAAATGGAATGCTAACTTAAGACGTCGTCCATACTATAGATGCCGGGCTTTGTCTGTTTACTCACCCATTCAGCTGCATAGAGGGCTCCTTGAGCAAAGACGCTCCTCGAGAAGGCTGTATGTTCAATACGGATCATCTCATGAGCCCCCGCGATTATTATGTCATGAACGCCTGGAACTCCTCCTGTCCTCACGGAAAGAATTTCTAATTCGTCCGGTTTTCTTACGCTTACACCTTCTCTTCCATGCACAACTGAACTGTATCCGCGGGCCTCTGAGATGAGCGCGCCTAGCTTTTTCGCTGTTCCACTTGGAGCGTCTTTTTTACCCGTGTGGTGAACTTCGATTATGCTGAAGTCATAGTCAGGCGGCAGAAGCTTCAGTGTCTTTATCATCTTAAACAGGATGTTTACGCCGATTGCATAGTTAGGCGAAATGACTGCGGGAACCTTATCAATGATTGCATTCCTCACTATCCGCATCTGCTCGTCTGTCAGTCCCGTTGTTCCCATGACGATTCGTTTCCCCAAACTAGCCACTACAGGGATATTTGAGACTTCAGCTTTCGGCGTAGTGAAAGATAAGTAGACGTCCGCTTGACTAACGGCTTCCTTGAGATTGTTAGCATCATAAATCTTAGCATCAGAACCGCATATGCCCGCCTCTCTTAAAGTCTTACCGACATTGACGTTTCCAGGCGCCTCTACTCCACCGACTATTTCGAATCCTTTCGCCTCTGCTTCTCGTAGAAGGGTGCTACCCATCCTTCCAGCTGCGCCAGCAACGCAAATCTTAATCATATGTCAAGCCTCGCCAGCTATCCTCGTTGTAAAGCCTTTCGCCCAGATCAACATCAAAGAATTTCTCTATGGGCTCGAGAATCTCCGGGGTCTTTTCGTAGACTGTTCTCGCAGTATTTAAGACAACTTGTAACCCTTTCTTTGTCATTTTTCCTAAGGGACGTCTGCAAGGACCCGAGGGCATACCCAGTATGTTCATTAACGTCTTATAAGGCAATGGGTTCCTTGCTTTGCAAAGTGCGGGACCATAAGGCGTCTCCTCCTCAGTCTTCACTGTGACCATTGAGAATAGGGGCTTAAGCGCCTTGTAGAACCTTTCGGACTCTTCGACATTTCCTTCCAGAGTAGCTTTGACGAATCTTTGAATTGGGCCGGGAGCAACATTCGAAGCGACTGAAATGACGCCGCTCGCCTGTATCTCGGGGTCTTTCATCATGTCGTATGTTTTGTCATCATCTCCAGAAAGTATATCAAAATCCTCTCCGCAGAATCGCCTCGTTAATCTCATGTTCTCGAAGTTGCCCGTCGCCTCCTTAACAGCTCTCACATTTTCAAACTGCGAATGAAGAATAGCGAGATCTTGTGGTAGAAGCTGCGTTCCACTTCTGCCAGGTATCACGTATGGGATAATTTGGACTTGTGGAAATTCTCGGGCAATAGGTTCAATGTATTCCTTCCTTATTTCCAGCGAGCTTGGCCCATTATAGTATGGGTCTACAAGTAAGACGCACTTGACTCCGAAGTCAGAAACCTCTCGTGTCGCTTCAATCGACTCATGCGTATTATTGCTTCCCGTTCCACCTATGGTGAGAAACCTCTCTTTAGAGAACTCATGAACTTTTCTTATGACCTCTATATGTTCTTCCCAAGTTAATGTAGGACTTTCACCCGTGGTTCCAACAGCAAGAACGCCACTCACACCTTGTTCAGACTGAAAATCCACCAGCCTTTCAAGCCCTTCATAATCGACCTCCAAGTTTTTCTTCATAGGCGTAATTATCGCCGTATAGCATCCACTAAACTTGTACAATCAACCACACCTCTCTACTTTGGTGAGGGAGAAGGTTATTTATGTTTTTCGTTTCACTTTTACGAATTTCGTAAAAAAATATTCCTCGCGATTCCATCCTTTTTCTCATCCCAACAAATTTTATGTTCAGCTATTTGTTTAACATATTTGTTAAACATTCAAATTCTGGGTTCTGACTTCCCGTTCGCTAATGTTTAATAAATCTAAATTAAATTTTGGAACAGCCACCGTGAAGCAGGTAATCTAGAAATGGCGAGAACCCCAAGGAAAGTCGAGATGGACGTTCACATGATGGCCAACTTAATAAGACGCTTATATAAAGAAAAACGTAAAGCAAACCAATATTAGCCTCTTTTGGATCTCTGGAATCCTGTTCGGACGAAATGCCGAGACATGAATCTTTTTAATATTTCTTGGAATTATATTTTTGAATTAATATCACGGAGCGATTGGAGAAGGGGAGTCTGACTGACGGGAATTGAAGGTTTAGAGAAGATATTCAACCCTCGACGAATAGCAGTTATCGGAGCAAGCAACAAGGAAGGCTCAGTAGGTTACAGGCTTTTAAATAATCTGATAGGAGTAGGATTCAAAGGCTTTGTATATCCTGTTAATCCCTTCAGTCCAAGCATACAAGGCTTAACAGCTTATCCGAGCATAAAGAAGATTCCATGGCATGTGGATCTTGCAATAGTCGCAACGCCGGCACATGTAGTCCCACAAATAGTTGAGGAATGTGGGGAAGCCGGAGTCGACGGAGTCATCATTGTCTCTTCAGGTTTCGGCGAGACTGGAATGGATGGAAAAGCGCTTGAAGAACGAATTATTAAGCTGAAGGACATGTATAACATGAGAATTATCGGTCCAAACTGTTTAGGCGTGATGCATCCAAGCATCAAATTAAATGCAACCTTCGCGTATAGAATGGCTAAACCCGGCAACATAGCTTTCGTATCCCAAAGTGGAGCGCTTTGCGCTTCAATTTTAGATTGGGCTTCTCAAGCAAACGTGGGGTTCAGCTATTTCGTCTCTGTTGGTTCTATGCTTGATGTTGACTTTGCCGATCTAATAGATTATTTCGGAGCTGATCCTGAAACCCGAAGCATTGTTCTCTTCATTGAATCCATAAGGAATGCTAAAAAATTCATGAGTGCTGCTAGAAGATTCGCTGGAACTAAGCCTATAATCGTGATGAAGGCGGGGCGAACTCCAGAAGGCATGAAGTCAGCCGCGTCTCACACGGGGACCATTACTGGTGAAGATTCCGTTTATGATGCTGCCTTCAAAAGGGTCGGCATCATTCGCGTTGAAGGAGTCGCCGATCTTTTCAATTGCGCAGAAATTCTCGCCATGCAACCGATTCCCAAAGGCCCCAGATTATTAATAATCACAAACGCCGGTGGACCTGGCGTGATGGCAACTGATTTCCTCGTATCTAGAGGAGGGGAGCTTGCATCTCTGAGTGATGAGACACGGAGAATGCTTGACGAGGTTTTGCCTTCATATTGGAGTAAGTCTAATCCGGTTGACATTTGTGAAGATGCCACGGTTAATAGATTTAGGAAAGTCTTCGAAATCTGCTTCAAGGAAGAAAATGCTGACGGATTCCTCGTGATATATACGCCTATAGGAGCTGCAAGACCTGCTGAGACGGCGAGGATATTAACCGAGGCTTCGAGGGTAGTCAAAAAACCTATTCTTACATCTTGGCTGGGGGAGGCGGATGTTAGAGAAGCAAGAAATATTTTGCAGAGAAGTGGAATTCCAACGTATTCAACGCCTGAAGAGGCCATATCAACTTTCATGTACATATATCAATATGCAAGGAATCTTGAGCTTTTATATGAGACCCCTAGGGAGGTTTCTACGAGTCTATTGGTTGATAAGCGGCGGCTCATAGAGATTATGGAAAAAGCTGTCAAGGAAAAGAGAGATTTCTTAACAGAGCCTGAATCAGAGGAATTTCTAAAAGCCTACGGCATTCCAACAGTAGAGACCCATGTGGCGAAGTCTCCTGAAGAAGCAGTTGCGATTGCTTCACGCATGGAATATCCAATCGTAATGAAAATAGTCTCTCCTCAAGTAACTCATAAGACCGATATAGACGGAGTGATCTTGAACGTTAACTCCGATGCGGATGTCAGGAGATCCTTCAAAGAATTGATGGAACGGGTTAAACTGCATGATTCCTCAATTAGAATTGATGGAATAGCCGTTCAGCCCATGATCAAAAAAGACGGTTATGAGCTGATAATAGGATCGAAAAAAGATCCATTGTTCGGTTCAGTTATAATCTTTGGAGCTGGAGGAATAGGAGTAGAGCTTTTCAACGATGTCTCTATTGGATTTCCACCTTTAAATCAGACTCTCGCCAAAAGAATGATGGAGCAGACTAGAATTTATGAGCTCCTTCTCTCGGGATACAGAAACAGAAAACCTGCTAATCTGGCTCTTCTCGAAGAGATTCTGGTCAGGTTTTCCCAGATGATAATTGACTTTCCGCAGATAAAAGAGGCTGATATAAATCCAATAGTCATTGATGATAAAGACGCGGTAGCATTGGACGCAAGGATAATTATTGACAGGGAATGCTTTTTTAAAAAGATTAAACCGTATGAGCATCTAGCGATCAGGCCTTATCCAACGAAGTACATAAAAAAATGTACGATTAAAGATGGAAGAAAAATTTTGCTGCGGCCTGTTAAGCCGGAAGATGAGCCGTTGATTAATGATCTTTTCAACACGTTTTCAGAAGAGACCATGAGATTCAGATTCTTCCACGTCATTAAGAATATCTCTCACGAAATGCTAGCGAGCTATTGCAACATAGATTATTCAAGAGAAATGACGATAGTTGCAGAAAGATTAGAGAACAATTCTAAAAGAATTCTGGGGATGGCTCGACTAGTTGTTGAGCCGGATGGTGAAAAGGGAGAGATCGCCATCGTTGTCGGTGATCCTTGGCAGAATCTTGGTCTGGGGACGAGGCTGCTTGACCATATTGTCGATGTAGGAAGAGATATGGGGCTAAAGTCAATATTCGGGGAGATTCTTGTGGAGAATACTAGGATGATTCACTTGTGCTATAAGAAGGGATTTAAGATTGAGAGGCTAGACGAAGAAAGTTACTTAGCATCTCTAGACTTCAAAAATGTAACATGAAAAAGGTTAGTGAAAAACTCAAGAACCCTCATCTGTAATGGTTTCTCTACGCGGCGTTGTTAGCTGCATCGCTTATTACGTACCTTTTCCACTCAGTATTGCATCATCAAATTCAAGCATCATTATTCGTGATGTACGGCAACAAAAAATGGGGATTATAAAAAAAGAAATCATGCGTGAGCTCTAATCTGTTAACGAGGCAAGCAAATCCTCTGAGACACTTGCAACGTAGACTTGAGGGACTCCCGTCCTATCAGAGTTGAAGATAACCCATTTATTATCTCCTGTAAGATATGGGTGCGGATGAGAATATTGGGGGCTCCCCCCAGAAGTCTCCGAAATGCATAGAATCATGCTGCGTCCAGTCTCTATGGAACCGATAACGACCGGTTTACCGGGCACATTCCATGCGTCGCCTATAAAGAATGATCCATCCTTCGAAGCGCTTATGTGACCAAATCTGTATTCCTTAGCTACTACACGTGCACTTTTTGCTCCAGGTCTAGCAGCGAGCAGATTACCCTTTTTAAGAGCCTCTTCTAAGGAAGCGCTGATGGTGAGCAACACTTCTCCTGTATCTCCTATCCAGCATTCATGACCCGTCACCGGGTTTGTGTATGGTTTGCCTACTGGTAGGGGACGATAGTTTCCTCCGTCTGAGTCTATTACGTAGAGCGTAGCTCCCTCTTCGCCTACCAGCCTAATTATGTTGCCATTCTCATCGATTATGCCGCCCCTGTTATGTTGGACAAGTATGTCTTCGCCTCGGGAAGGCTCGTATTGAAGATGCGGATTTATAATATCCTCATTTTCATGGATCACTTGCCAGTCTCCTTCTTTGAAATCCAGCCTTATGATCTGACATTGTTTGGGCCTCGGTATGTAAATGCCGACGCAGTAGCGTTGATCCGGAGAGACGCTTTGTATTCTTAATGGCGGCACACCTTCAAGATCGAAGACTGGTTCTTTCTCGAGAGTCTCAAGCGATAACCTAATAATCTCTTTACGTCCTTTACGAGAAACTGCATAGTATATGATGCCGCTGTATTTGCAGTTAGCGATGCCTGAGTGAATTTCAGGTTCAATCATGGTTATACGTCTTGTTGGAAGATCACATACCCAAAGAGATGTTGAAGGGGCTGGGGAATAGGATGTGCGGGTGAATGCGAATCTTTTTCCATCGGAAGTGCAATATGCCTGTTCGCAATAAATGTTATTTGAAATTACTGGGGCGCTAGTAATCTGTATTATCTGAGAGCCTGTTGAAGCGTAAGTTTCACGGATTATAGCTTCCGTAATCCAACGAATTCCAGAACCTTTCTTACCGGACATGTCAAATCCCTTTCTGCAAAGAGGATGCGGAGGATTCTTTAAAAATTTTCGCCTTGATTGCAAACCTTATATATTAGATCAATGAAACGCGAAGTCTGACGAGGGGTAAGCATGTCTTTGGAAGAGCCGCTTATTTCTGAAAAATCAATTTCTCACGGACCTATGGACATTGATATTGCTCCTTACAGAATACTGGAGCTTGACAACGGAAAAATTGTTAAGAGCAGATTCGAGTTCATTTATGAAGACTTCAAGGAGCCTAGCCTACAAATTTTGAGAAAGCAAGAAAATCTCGATGAAGTCGTTAAGGAAGGACGAACAGACGTTGAAAGAATGGCCTTGCTTAAAAGCTGGGTGAGGGCGCAATGGGAACACACAATCCCGGATCCTAATCCACCGACCAGTGCGCTTCTACATTTAGATTGGATAAGAAAGGGTAAGACGGGCGGCTTTTGCGGAAACTTCACCAATGTATTCTTACAATGCTGTCTGAGCTTAGGGATGGTTGCTCGAATAGTAGAATTAAACTATAAGGTTGAAAAAGGCCGGAGATGGCCTGGGGGACACAGCGTAACTGAAGTTTGGTCTAACGATTACAGAAAATGGGTCATCATGGATACCGATTTCGACATATATTATACGAAAGCAGGGGTTCCTCTCAATGCGTTGGAGCTTCACAATGCCTGTCTAGACGAGGAAACGTTCTCCATCCAGGTTATAGATGGAGGAAACAAAAAATTACCCGTGTCGTTCCGCATCAACGATCCAGACTCGCCGAATCACAAGACCAAATTGCTTGGATTATATTACAACTTTGCAATACGTATGTCAAATAACGTCTTGAGTGGAGAAAAGATTGGGAGACCTAAGGTGCCCACGTTGCATTGGACAGACGAGAGGACGACACCTAAAGCTGGCGTGGTTCTTGATACGGGACAAGTCATTGAGGCTGGCCCCTACTCTAATCGAATAGAGGATTTCTATTGGACTTTGAACGAAGTCGAGATAAAGCTCAAGCCAACCGCAGACTTTAAGAAGACTGGAATTTTAAATTGTATTCTCGAGACTTTCACTCCAAACTTAAGCAAATTATTAGTAAGCGTCGATGATGCTCCTTGGACTGAAGTTAAGCCGGAGTTTGTTACGAGACACGAGGCAAAAGCCACATTCCAATGGAAGCTGCATAAAGGCATAAACATTCTACGTGCTAAAGCAGTAAATAATGTCGGCGTCGGGGGACATGTGAGTTACGTCAAGATTGTCAGCGGGCCGCCTTACGTCCCTCCAAAATTCATACTTAAATGGGGGAAAGCATCTCCTGCGAAAGATCCAAGCTGGATAAGACTTGGATACAAAGCTGAAGAACCTAAAGATGGGGAATTTAGATATCCATCTGGCATAGCTGTAGACAATAAGGGATACGTCTATGTCACTGATCGGCAGAATCATAGGGTTTAAAAATTCACAGAAGACGGAGAATTTGTATTGAAGTGGGGCACTGAGGGGTCTGGTGATGGTCAATTCAAGTATCCATATGGCATCGCAGTTGATAATGAAGGCCATGTTTACGTCGCAGATATGGGAAACTGCCGCGTACAGAAATTCAATGAGAACGGAGAATTCATGCTGAAATGGGGCATAAAGGGCTCTGGAGACGGCGAGTTTCAAGATGTTCACAGCATAGCTGTAGACAATAAGGGCTTCGTGTATGTGACAGACTCGCTTTATCCCGATGTTAACCGCGTACAGAAATTCACTTCTAACGGCGAGTTTGTTTTGAGCTGGGGAGGACGGAAGGGCGAAGCAGAAGGCGAGATGCATTGTCCTTGTGGCATTGCGGTTGACAGTAAGGGATACGTATACGTCGTTGATATGGGAAACTGCCGGATACAAAAGTTCAGCGGGAATGGAGAGTTCGTACTGAAATGGGGTTCAAAGGGTTGCGGAGACGGGCAGTTCAAGTATCCAACCGGCATAGCCATAGACAATGAAGACTTCGTATACGTAGTTGATACTCAGAATCAAAGAATTCAAAAGTTCACAGACGAAGGAGAATTCCTAACTAAATGGGGAACACATGGGGACGGTGACGGGCAATTTATAAATCCCCGTGACATCGCGATCAACAAGAACGGATTCAAATATGTCGTGGATTCCTATCTTCATCGCGTACAGAAATATGGTCCATAAAATCAGCGTGACAATCTAACATTTTTTCTATTTGCAATTAGGCTGAATTGACGTATAAGATGTGGCGATCTAATCGCTGCTGTACATTTCTTTAAGTTTTTCCTCGTGTTTTTATTGCTGTTACGCCGGATCTCTCCGCAATGTTGTCTACGGTAGGTGTAAGGTTAATGAATATTCCGAAGCTTGAGCCAGGTTTAGCTTCTGTCTTTTCTTCTATGAGCTGTTTATTTTCTGCTAGTGGAATTGTTTTTGGAAATGTTGTCGG
>Ga0180300_10001526_pt1 | contig 10734 bp, 10 predicted proteins | sample GuaBasSediGuay15_FD_121798 | JGI IMG/M metagenome (GOLD analysis project Ga0180300, IMG submission 121798) | Subseafloor sediment microbial communities from Guaymas Basin, Gulf of California, Mexico - Guay15, Core 4569-2, 21-24 cm | ecosystem: Environmental > Aquatic > Marine > Hydrothermal... | reverse complement strand
CTTCAACAGCTGTTGATTTAGTAGTAGCTATTTCTACTATTAGCCTCACTATATTTCCAATGTTAATACTTTCAATGGGTAGAAGAAGATTTTGAACTTTCTCCATTGCCTGTTTCTCTCCTATTACTGGCTCTAATTCTTCTTTTAGAGTTATAACTTCTATTAAGTCATCGTAGAGAATTAAACGCATTCTATCTTTGTATTTGCTTCCTAATATTTGCTCAATCAGAGGTTGAACATCACCCTTGCCTATGACATATAACCCAAAAATATTTTTAACCCCCTCCTTTTTAGAAAGTTCCTCAAGATAACCCCCAAGTTGACTTACACTCCCAATAGGCCAAGTGCTGGTTTTTACTTCCAGAACCATCATATCCCCATTCTCTCTATTCCAAATCCCATCATGATTTTCTTCTCCTGACTTTCCTATATATCTTCCGTACTGTATTTCAAATCCTAATCTTCTTCCCAAAGAAACAATTAAATCTTGAAATGCCCTATTATACGGATCATGCGCGCCTTTACTCTCACTTATACATTCATCAAGCCATTTTTTTATTTGTTCAGTAGGCCATTTCTCCTTTTCAATGAATTCTCTGAATCTATTCACTTGTTCTGTTTTATCCTTCAGTTCATCCCCTAGCAGATGCAATATATCTTTTATCTCAATCATTTTATCACCCCTTTTTATGTTTCATAGCGATTTCCGATAACGAGTATTTCACACACTTTTTATTCATATAACTCCCCAAGTGTGAGTTGAAAGGATTTCATAAAGTTAATTGCCATGAAAAGTTTTATGAGTTTAGAATGTTAAAAAGCTTATGCTACAAGGATGATATAAGCTATAGGAACTTATCAAGGGAATAAAAATTAGAGGGTGTTCTTACCAGACGGACAAATTCTACATTTCAGCTGTGAGAAAATTTATATAGACATATGGGAAGTAAAGACATCAAAAAAGCGCTAATTGCTTCAAGGTGGCTAAAGATATAGTTAAATAATTGTTTTGTGTGCTACAATCATAGAGGAAGTTACAGATCTCTTTCACAAAAGCTTTTTTAATCTCTCTTTCGTCTAAGGGTATATGCAAGCAAAAAAGCAGAGACAGAAGGTTGCACAGCTGACCTCCAAGGACATTATCAAGGAAATGGAGAAGCGCTACCCAATAAAGACAAGGGCAACCTTGGGACAGAGGGCAGCTGATAAGCTGACTGCATTTGTTGGCAGCTGGACATTTCTCGTACTGCTTTTCATTTTTCTGGTTGTCTGGATAGCCATAAATCTTTACGGTTGGGTGAATGCGTGGGACCCATATCCATTTATACTTCTGAATTTTGTGCTTTCATGCTTGGCAGCTGTGCAGGCCCCAATAATTCTTATGAGCCAAAACAGGGAAGCGGAGAGGGACAGGATAAGGACGATAAGGGATTACATGATAGATAGGAAGGCAGAGAGGGAAGTGGCAGATATGCAGAAGGACCTTGAAGAGATAAAATCAATGCTAAGAAAGATAAAGGCAGAACTCAGAAAACGTAAGTAATTATAAAACTTCATATATAACGTTTATTATAAAGTTAAGATGGGCCAGTAGCCTAGTCTGGACAGGGCGACAGCCTCCTACAACCCTTTTCCTGTTATTCCTCTGGAAAAGCGTTGACGGAAAAGAAAGGGGTTGGAGCGAGCTGTAGGTCGGGGGTTCAAATCCCCCCTGGCCCGTGAGCAGATAAATAAGACAAAAGCATAAGACTGAGATAGGGGTCATGGTGTAGTGGTAACATCGGAGGCTCCAGAACACTTTTCTGGAGCGCTGAGCGCTCTTGCGCAATGATTTCCCAGAGGTATGCACTCTTGTAGTGTGGAGATACCTCCGGCTGGGGGTTCGATTCCCCCTGACCCCATTAAAATTAGCCAGTTAAAATCTTCTTCATGTTTTCTGCAAAATAAGGGGATTTTATCCACGCTGAAATCTCTGTCTTTTCGTCTTCATCAGGCGTTAGGAAGAGAAGCACCTCATCATCAGCTATTACCATTCTATGATGTGATTCCTTTTCTATTATCTCGGCAATGTCTCTAATTCTTTCTATGCCCTCATTCACAGAAGGAGTGATTACTTTTATCTTCACACCTCTTTCATGCGCCTCTCTCAGCAAATCCTCATATAACTCTATTTTTCTTTTCAATCCTTTTTCCGTACTGCTGAGGACAATTGTGTCTGATGCGTCCATTATCAATTCTTCTAATTTTGAGTAAATGTTAGCTCTGTTTTTTAGCACCCATATAAGGTCTTCAGTGCTAATGTTTTGGTTCATTGACTGTTTGCTCAGCTTTTCCTCCAACCTCTCCTTTATCTTATCCATCTGCTCAAAGCTTTTTATCAGTTCTTTCTCCTTGCTCTTTTTTAGATTATTCAATGCCTGCTTTAAGCTTAAAGCATTATACTTACTGGGTCTGCCTGGTTGTACGCTAACAAAGCCCTTTTTTGCCAGCTTGTCCAGAACATCGTATGTTCTTGGACGGGGTATGTCTGCATTGTCACTAAGCTCGCTGGCTGTCATTGGTCCCAATTGTGAGAGTGCAAGATATATTTTTGACTCATATTGATTGAGGCCTAAATTTCTCAGCAGGTCAAGCGTTTCCTTGTCCATGTTCCTCATAAGCGGCTACTCCTTTTTCCTTTATAAATGTTACTATTGAGGGGTTTCAACATCTACTATCTATTTATGCACCACAAGCTTTAAATATGTTATCACTACATAATAGTAACAATATGAAAAGGAGGTCTCATATGAAAGTAAAATTGCTCTCAATACTGCTCTTTGTTGCATTTATGCCTATTGCTATTGCTGAACCTGTTATGATTGTTGAAAATCCAATAGTGAGCCTATCATCTGAAAAGGATGTAGCTCACTTCTCGGTAATGATAAGAAACAATGTGCCTGACGAAAGAGATATAACAATCCTAGTTAAAACAGATTTGCCTTTTTCCATATCAAAAGAGAGCTTTCATATGTTGCCTTATACTAGAGATTATTTTGATATATGGGTGCCTGCAGTTGGCCTTGAGAAAGGCCTGCACCCAATTGATGTGATTGCGTATGATGGCGAGACATCAAGCAGATTAAAGTTAATAGTTGATGTTGAAGAAAGCGGTGAGAAGCTGGTTGTAGACCCGATAACTGAATCAGTCACTGTAAGGCAGGGAGAAGAGCAGAACTTAAGGATATTGGTAAGAAATCTAGGTGAAGAGGAATTAAAAAACATAGTCATAAGCGGGGACATCCCAACTGCTTTTGACCCCCAATACCCTCCTGTATTTAATTTAGAAGCAGGACAGTCAAAAGACCTCTCCATTAAGATTGGGGTCCCCGCTGATTATCCCGATGGTCAAAAAGAGTTCACGATAACAGCTGCTTCTGGAAATGTGGAAAGCTCGACAAAAGTCAAGGTGAAAATATGGAAAAAGTTCTCATATGAGAGCATGGTTTCCATGAGATTGATTGCAATGGAGCCTTTAAAGGATGAGGAAGGCAATGTAGAAGGTTATAAAATAAGAGTTAATGTGGAGAACAAGGGCCCGACAGATGCCAACAACCTCCTTTTCACTTTGTCCGACCTGCCAGCTGGATGGAGCATAGAAAATAATGAAGCTTTTGATTTAAGGGCCTTCCAGATACTTGACAGAGAGATTATAATAAAAGCCAGCGATTTCGATGAACACAAGACAGAGCTTCTGTTGGTGAAAGGGAGTGAAACAGTTGCATCTCTGCCTCTGCTGATTGCTGGGTATAAGATAGGGGTTTACAGCACAGGCATAACAGGTATGCTATTCGGAGGCAGTTCAACAATAATGTTGGGTGTGCTGGTTTTTGTTATCCTGCTTCTGATTTTGCTGTATATACGGCAGAGAAACCAGCTTGAAGACCAGCTTGCTATTGTTGGCGCCAAAAAGAGATTTGAGAAGATGATTGAAGAGAATCCTCCAGAGGAAGGAGAAAACTCAATAGAGTACTTGAAAAAGTTGGTGAGAGAGGCAGAAAAAGAGGAAAAGAAAAGCAAAAAGAAGAAGTAATTTAAACTTGCCCCTCTTTTTCTTTTATATGAAGGTTTACAAGAAGAGCAGTGCCATTGTCATAGAAGGAAAGGAGTCCACGCTCTATCTTGATTCAAAAAAGGCAATAAAACCAGAAGATGGCTTTGCAGCCATCAGCCATGCACATTCAGACCATTTGGCCGGACATAAGAGCGAAACAGTAATGACTTCCCCAACATTTGAGCTTTCTGGCATGTCATTGAAGCCAAAGACAGTCAAATACGGAAAGACATACAAATTAGACGGCATTAGCATTACTGCCTATGATGCAAAGCACATTCTCGGTTCTGCGCAGTTTTTGATAGAGGAAGATGGGGAATCTATCCTGTATTCCGGAGATTTCAGAGCAGCAAGCTCTGTATTTTATGAGGCTTGTGAGCCACCAGAAGCAGATATACTAATAGTTGAGTCCACATATGGGCATCCAAGATATGTATTTCCCAGCGTTGCAGAGGTAGTTGAGGAAATTGAAAGCTGGGTTAAAGAAAATAAAGAAAAGACCATTATCTTTTCAGCTTATGCACTCGGCAAAGCACAGGAGCTAATAAGAGTATTAAACAATATCTCTTTGTCTCCTTTGGTTAGCAGGGATATTGCTGCTTATTCCGAGCTTTATGTAAAGCACGGTCTGAATTTGGATTATGTGTCTCCATTATCAGAGGACTGGGATGAAGTCATAAAAAAGCCTTTTATTGCTGTTATGAGCCGCCGCTTTGTAAAGCCGGAGATTAAAAAGATTATAAAAGAGCAAACAAAATCACCTGTTTTGTTGGCGCTTAGTACTGGCTGGGCTATAGACTATTCCTTTCGTTCACAAGGGGTGGACAAAAGCTTCATTTTCTCCGGCCATTCTGATTTTAATCAATTGATTGACTATGTAGAGAGGTCACAGGCCAGCAAGGTCTTCACCGTTCATGGTTATACGGATGAGTTTGCGAGGCAGATAAAAAGGCGCCTGGGCATTGACGCAAAGCCGTTAAAAAACGTTCAAAAGCAATAAAAAGCACATTGTTCAAAATAATAGCCGGAAGTGATTTCTATGGGCAGAGGGAGAGAAGAATTAAAGACCTGCATATACTGTGGTAAAAGATATCCCATATCAAAGATGATAAGAACGACAAAGTACAGCTTCGGTTATTATGATGATGAAGCAGGCATAAAATACAGGGGCCAGCCAATGACTGTTTATGTCTGCAAATCCTGTGCTAGACACAGGGGAATAAAAGACGAAAGGCAAAAAGGAAAAAGGCGTTAGGTCTCCTTCTCGATGCTTTTTTCACTGTTCTTTTTCATGACATAAACAAAACCAACAGTGCTCATTATGGCAGTGCTTATTATAACTACAAATGTGATGTCTGCGAATATTCTGTATATGTCATTGCCGAGCATTTGGTAAGGCAGGTACGCAAGTACTGCGGCAGCCAGGCCTCTGGGCATCATGACAGTCATTATCTTTTTGTCAAATGGCCTGAAGTAACTAGCCCCTCTCGTTGATAGGGCCACAGTGATCGGACGTATGAAGAAGAGCACTGCTGACAGCACCACTCCCAGGATGACAATCTCAACGCTGTTGATGGAGACAATCAAGCCCAAATAAACAAAGAAAAATGTCCTTATGAGGAAGGCCATAAGTGAATGGTATTCTTTTGTCCTTGGGTCCATCTCAAAGCCCATATGGTAATATCTTATGATGTTGAATATCTTCTTCCCATTTCCCAAGACGATGCCAAACATAAAGCACGCGATTGCGCCAGCAGCAGTACCACCAGTCGAACCAACAATAGAAGCAGTTATAATATAAACCAAGAAGAGAACGCTCAGCGTGACAACATATGAAAATTTCTCTTTCATAACCCTGTGCATTAGCGGTGTCCAGATCAAGCCAGCACTGACCCCTATCATTGCACCTATGCTAAACGTACTCGCCAGTTCTTTTATGAGTATGCCGAGAGATGCAGGCCCCCCAATGCTTTCCTCTATTATGATAAGCTGGATTATGGCCATTGCGAGCACTATACACATTGCATCCGTAATGGCAGATTCTATTGAGAGGATAATCTTCGTGTTCTCTCTCAAACCTTTTGTTTTCAATATTATCGGGATAACAATAGGCGAGCTTGTGCCTCCTATTACTGACCCAAGAAGGAAAGCATCAATTGTCCTAAAGCCAAAAAATACCAATATCAGAGCAACTGCAAAAACACTTAACACAAATGTTGAAACACTTAACAGCAGACCTCTTGGCGCCCCTTTAAAGAGCTTGTATAAGTCCATGTTTATGCCGCCATCAAAAAGTATGATGATAACTGCCAGTGTGCTAAAGAGAGCTGCAAATTGTGTTAGCAGCTCTATAACATTTATGTCAAGCAAACCAAAGATAGGGCCCACGAGTAAACCGAAAAGCATCAGCCATATCATTGAAGGCACGTTAGTTTTTTTGAAGATAACATCACCTATGAAACCCAAAAGCACTATGAAACTTATCAGTGCCAAAGTTGGAATCACAGGGATGTTTAAAATCATGGCATCATCCTCTTTCCTATAAAAGTAATGGGGCTTTATAACTTTTTAGGCAGATTAGTAAAATTTTTAAATCCACAATCCCTTACAACAGCAATGGTAATGTGTAGCATATGCAAGAAAAACAAGGAAACCAAAGTAAACTGGATCATAGAGGAGCATTCTGTTGATAACTCCGTTCTGCACAGTTTTAGAGTATGCGATGACTGTGCAGCCAAGCTCATAAGAAAAATTGTCTCTGAGATGAAGCTTCCTGTTTCTTCCGACAATCTTATTCTTAATTACACTGGTTTAATAGGAGACATAACTCTGAATGACAATAATGAACTTGAGGTAAAGCTACTTATGGACCTGGCAAAAGCAAGAAAAATAGTTTTGAACAGCTTGAACGGCACAGAAATTATCCAATGAAATGCCTTATTACAACACCCACAATAAATGAGATAATTGACAACAGAATGATTAACTGGGCGTATAGCAATTTTTTGTTCTCGTCAAGCCTTTTTTCAATAAGACGCAGGTGTTTCGTGATAGAAGCAATGTTCTCACTCATAAAGTTTGCCTTTTCCTGCAAACTTATTATTTCAGCATATAACTCCTCATTATTTATTCTCAATGTGGTCTTTTTCTTTCTCACAGCTTTTTTCACAAAACATCCGCTCCATTGTCAATGTTTCTATCAACAGTGAGCAAGGAGACTTTATCTCCCTTCTCGGCAGCCAATAGCATGCCCTGTGATTCAATGCCCCTTATTTTCTTAGCTTCTAGGTTTGTTAAAACTATGATTTTCTTGCCTAGCAATTCCTCCTTGTCATAATCTCCTTTCAGACCTGCTACTAGTGTTCTTTTCTCGCCTCCGATGTCAATACTGAGCTTGTACAGCTTATCTGCTCCTGCAACGTCCTCTACACTCACTATCTCAGCCACTTTTAGCTTCATCTTCTTGAAGTCATCATAACTGACGGTGTCCAAGATTCTCACCCCCTCAACCTTGCTTCTGAATCTCTGCCTGTACTCAATTACTTCCTTGTCATCAACCTTTCTAAATAAAGGCTCAATGGCCTCCACTTTTCCAAATTCAAGCAATTCCGCAGCTTTGTGCCATGCTATATCTTCAATGTTCAAGGCTTTCTTTATTTTAGCCGAAGTTTCTGGGAGAAACGGCTCTATTAATATGGCAATTGTCTTTACGATGTTTAGAGATATAAACATAACACTCTGCGCCCTGTCCTTATTTTTCCATGGTTCCTCTGCGTTTAGGTACTGGTTGCCCAGACGCGCCAAGGCAATTATCTCTTGAAGTGCTTCCTTTAACTTTATGCTCTCATACAGCTTGTTAATTTTTGCGCAGCTCTCCTTAACCTTGTTGACAATCTGCCTGTCTTTTTCACTGAATTGCTCTGGCTTTTCCAACTCTCTTCCATGAAATCTCAGCACAAAACTTATTACACGATAGACGAAATTACCGAAGGCATCATTTAGTTCAGTGTTTACCTTTCTCTGAAATTCTTCCCATGTGAAGTCCACATCTCTGTTTTCTGGATACATTGACATCAGCACATATCTCCAATAATCAGCAGGAAATAGCTTTAATGCATCATCTCCAAACACTCCCCTACCTTCTGATTTGGAGAACTTGCCTCCTTCATAGTTCAAGTATTCAGCAGATGCTATTTGATACGGTAATATGTATTCCCCTACTCCCATATTCATAGCAGGGAATATAATAGCATGGAAGGGTATGTTGTCTTTTCCTATGAAATGGACTATCCTGTTTTTCTTATCTTTCCACCAATCTTCCTTCCCTATCTGTTTTGAGAAAGTGATATAGCCTATTGGAGCATCGAACCAGACATAAATCACTTTTGAGGGGTCATCAGGACAAGGAACGCCCCATTCCAAATCTCTTGTTATGGACCTGTCTATGAGGCCCTCTCTTATCCACGACAAGGCAAAGCTCCTGGCATTAGCAGGCCAATGCTTGTTTTTATCTATCCATTCTTTAAGTTGCCTTTGAAAAGCAGAGAGCCTAAAAAATGAATGCTCTGTTTCTTTCAAGACAGGCTTGTTACTACATATGTTACACCTAGCATCTAATAACTGGGATGGTTCTAATACCTTGCCACAGGACTCACACTGGTCCCCTCTCGCCTTTTCATAACCACAGTAAGGGCAGGTGCCAATAACATATCTATCAGGCAGAAAGCGTTTGCAATTAGGGCAGTATAACTGTTTCACTTTCTTCTTATAGATATGACCTTTCTTCTTGAGCTTATTGTAGAAATACTGGGTCAGCTCTGTGTGTTCCGGAGAGCTTGTTCTTGAAAATACATCAAATTTAATATTGAAGCCCTCGTAAACCTTTTTGTGAATTTCATAATATTTGTCACAAAGCTCTTTCGGACTTATGCCCTCTTTTTCTGCTTGGACAGCAATAGGAGTGCCATACTCATCAGTACCGCAAACATATACGCATTCCTCACCTTTCAGTTTTAGGTATCTTGAATATACATCTGCCGGCAATACGCATCCCACGATAGTGCCGAGGTGAGGAACATTATTTACATACGGCAGAGCTGATGTTACGATATACTTGAATTTCAACACCTCTAAAAGAAGCTATATACTTCTTATGCTCTTTTTTCATTTAAAATATTTTGCTTTTACGGTTCTGCTCTATTAAAGTCTATATCTCGTCGTTTCAGATTTCTAGCCTTACCTAAGTGAAGACCAGCATAGTAAAGAAACATCAAAACAAGCTTTGCTTTATGTTTATAGTTACTTCTATCGTTTATTTGAGAAGTTACGCAATTAAAAATTGCATGAAATACATGCTCAACGAAATTGCAGATGCCCTTCCCCTACCCGACCGCCCTAAAAGAAAAAAGATAAGTTAATAAATAAAACAAACTTACAAAACTATTTATGGTGAAATTTACAAAAGATGAAAAGAAACTTATTGAATTTGCGAAAAAGAATTTTCCAAAATTATTAGAGAGGAGAAGAAAAAAAGGTTTATATGATACATATTATGCTTGTGTTTTATCTAATAGTGGAAATATTTATGAAGGTTCTCCTTTTATCTCAAATTTAGGGTCTGCAACTATTTGCGCTGAAAGAGTAGCAATTGCTAATATGGTTTTTTATGAAACAGAAAAAGCAAAGATAAACTCAATATTGGTTATAGGTCCGATAGGAAAAGGAGGAAACCTAACGCCTTGTGGATTATGTAGAACAATAATTTATGAATTTTCTAATGGTAAAGCAAGTGTTTTATGTGCTGGAGCATATTTTGAAAATACACAAAAGGATTTCAATTTTCTATTTAAGAGAATTAGGAAATTCAAAATAAAAGATCTTTATCCTTCTCCTTGGAGTGATGGTAAATGGGAGTGAAATCATAAAATGTTCCCTCCACCGAGCATCTGCAACTCTGCGCAAAATCAAAGATTTTGCTTGCCTCACTTTGTTCGGTCGTTGAACAGCAAATATGCAGTTTCACTCACTTCGTTCGTTCCACCCAAATTTGGCTTATGCCAAACTTCACATATTTGCAAAATGTTCACCATGTTAATAAAAGAGTTCATCCAGTATTTCAAACAACCAAGTAAGCAGCATTCAATTAATGGAGGTAAAGAAATCGTGGAGAACTTGCTCAGCTGGCCTGTTTCTGATATCCATTCCGGGCATAGTCCACGCTAAAAATATAAATCCTTTTGGTTTATTTTCTTCAAATTTTTTGAGTTCTTCTATGGAGATTTGAAAATAGTCATCCTGTAGCTCATCGAGTGATTCCCCATCTCTGTTACTGGTAGTTGGATAAAACGGCCCACCGTAGGGAAACCATGCCTCTGAAACAAGCCAATCAGCACTTGATACATTTGCAGAACTTACCAAATCGGCATATTTGTTCCTTATGTATCCTCTAAATTCTCCTAGAGGAACTTCATCGTGGCGTACAGTAATCCCTATAAGATCATATCCAGATAGATTTAAATCCTCAGAGGGGTCTGCAAGTTTTACAATGATTTTGCCCTTGAAGATTTTTCTGAGCTCTGGTAGAATCTCTAGATGCCACTTAGAAGTGAGATTAAATCTCTCCTCTGGCGAATCGATAAAAT
>Ga0180300_10001525_pt1 | contig 10735 bp, 7 predicted proteins | sample GuaBasSediGuay15_FD_121798 | JGI IMG/M metagenome (GOLD analysis project Ga0180300, IMG submission 121798) | Subseafloor sediment microbial communities from Guaymas Basin, Gulf of California, Mexico - Guay15, Core 4569-2, 21-24 cm | ecosystem: Environmental > Aquatic > Marine > Hydrothermal... | reverse complement strand
TCTCATAACTTCAAACCCAGCGGTTAAATAGTTTATCATAAGACCATTACCGCCGAGTTCAATAACTTTTTCCGCAAGTTCCAATGTTTTTTGCGGAGTATCCGTAACGTTAGGTGTATACATTGTTTTTTCTCCAGTTTCCTCATACGCTTTATCTGCCAGTTCCATATATTTCACTACACGATCCTCAACCTTGTTAAAATCTGCGTTTGCTAAAAGCTCATCATCTTTTACGATGTCTACTCCTCCAAGTGCGGCTTCATAAAAGAGTCGTGCTCCCACTTCTGGCGGATAACCTGTACATGGCTTTATCATATTGTTGAGCAAAGGTCTTTCTTTGACCCCAAGATGTTTCCTTACACCTTCTATCCCGAACTTCGGGCCCCTGAATCCTTTAAGATAGCTTTTTGGGAACCATAAGTCTAAGAGTTTAATTTTTCCTCCGCTAAGAATATTTCCTGCAACAGTAGAAAGTAGCATCGGGATTTGAAATCCACACAGATTGATAATTGGAAACGCTACCTGAATAATGTACTGTCTCCACTTTACATCGCTGGGAACATGCCACTCATATTGTGGGATCTCATAAATAGCAATTACTCTTGCAACGTGTCTCCTTCGTACCTCTGGAGTTTCCCCAGGGACTGGAACCCAAGTGCCAGTGCTTTGCTCTATTGCTGCCATCTGAGATATCTTTATTATGTCGATACCGAATGGTAGTGACACGTAGTAGGTTGCTATGATAAATTCGTCTGAATCTATTCCCTCTGGCAATGCTTCTGGGGTATCCAAATATTCATATTTGTCTTTTTTCTCAACTTTTACATCTTTACTCATATTTCACCCTCCTTTTCATTTAATTCATAAAATACATCTTCAAGTCTAACGTAAATTTTCTTAAAACAACCGTAAAGCTTCTCATACACCTCCTTGTTATTTTCATTTGGAACAAACACTTCTTTTACTTTAATTAGTTTTTTAGCGGCTGTTTCAAAATCCTTATAAAGTTTTAATCCAACTCCGACAATCATTGCGGTTCCAAGTGAGGGGGCATCAAGTGGCGCATGTACTCGACGTATTTCCTTCCCAATAATATCGGCAAGAATTTGCATCCAAACAGGGCTTTGCGCGCCGCCGCCACATGCATTTAACCACTCAATTTTAAATCCAAGCTTTTCTATGCAGTCTACAATCCATCTTAAATGGTACGCGACGCCTTCGAGAACAGCTCTAACCATGTGTGCACGTGTATGCCTGAGAGATAAGTTTATGAAACCTCCGCGAACAGTGTGATCTTGTAGTGGTGCTCTTTCTCCAAGCATCCACGGTAAAAATATTAGTTTATCCGATCCAGGAGGTATTTTTGAAGCTTCATGGTCAAGAACATAGTATGGGTCTTTACCCGCTTTTTTAGCTTTTTCCACCTCTTTATATCCAAGTTCGTCCCTAAACCATCTGTAACAGTTTCCGGAGTTTTCCATTTCCCCTGTAAGGAGGAGTTTCTCGGGGTTTCCTGAAAAAATCGTCCCCATACCAGTGTCAGGATCCAAGGTATACATTTCTGGTTTCAAGTGAACTCCTATCCACGAAGAAGTCCCTATATAAACATGGGCTTCACCGTTTCCTATTGCACCAGAACCTAATGCAGTAGCGGGTAAATCTCCCGCCCCACAAACTACTGGAATTTCCTTAGGAAGATTTAGAAGTTTAGCGGCATCATCAGTTAGCGTACCTACAACATCTATTGTTTTTAGAGGCTCTGGTAATTGATCAACAGTTATACCAAGATATTCGAGAAACTCTTCACACCACTCCTTGTCACGTACATGTAACATGCCAGTAAGGAAAGCGCAAGTCCAGTCAGTAACATATTTTCCAGTAAGTTTATAGATTAGATAATCCTTGCAGTCAAGAAACTTATAGGTTTTCCCAAAAACCTGAGGTTCATGTTTCTTTAACCAAAGAATACGTGGAGGTACGTCTTTTGCCGATATCATGGGCAGAAGACCTGCAGAAACCATTAAAATTATAGATACTTTTTCTTCGAGTTCTTTTGATTCCTCCCCTGCTCTAGTATCCATCCATATTATAGATGGTCTAAGAGGTTTTCCTTCCTTATCCACCGGGATCACATTAATCATTTGAGCATCAAAGGATATTCCTACAATGTTTTCCAGGGGAATTTTACTTTGCTTAAGGATGTTTCTTGTAGTCGTGACAACTGCTTTCCACCAATCTTCCGGGTCTTGTTCAGCCCACCCTGGGTATGGGTGACTTAACCCATATTCCGACGTGGTAGATGCAATTATTTTCCCATCAACGGTGATAAGAGTGGCTTTTGTACTTCCAGTTCCAATATCAAATACTAAGATGTATTCTTCAGACAAATTATCCACCACCTAAAATAGATTTTAGAGCAGAAATAAGTTTATCATTTTGTTCACGAGTTCCAACACTTATACGTATATAGCCGCCGTCTCCAAGTCCAGGTGCTCCGGTGAATCCTCTAACTATTATACGTTTACCTAAAAGTAAGGAGGAGATTTTTTCTGCAGAATACTTTTCGTGGGTAACTTTAACAAGAATAAAGTTTGCCGCCGATGGATACGGCTTTAATCCATCAATTTTCGATAGCTCGCTGAAAAGTATTTCTCTTTCTTCTACTATTTTCTTTATGGTTTCCTTCGCGTACTCCATATCGTTTAAAGCAGCTAGTGCTGCATGTGCGGTGAGTTCCGTGACTCTAAAGGGTAATTGTACACGACTAACATAATCTACAAGGCTGGGGTTCGCAATAGCATATCCAAGTCTTAACCCAGCTAAAGCAAAAGCCTTCGACAAAGTTCTAATAACTATGACGTTCTCGTTTTCCTCTACAAATGGCGCAAATGTTTTCCCGCAGAACTCGTAGTAAGCTTCATCTATCACTATAAGTACTGGTTTATCTAAAACTTTTTCAAGTTCCTCTTTGGTTAAAGGTATTCCAGTCGGGTTGTTAGGATTCAAAAAAACTATAGCTTTTGTTTGAGAATCCAATGCTTGCAAAATTTTTCCCATGTCCCTTGAAAACCCGTTTTCATTTTTTCTCATCGGAATTAGTCTTGGAACTCCGCCACATATCTTTATTCTCAAAACATACGGCTTATACGTTGGTGCTGATAATATAACGTTGTCTCCAGGATCTAAAAAAGCTCTAAAAATTGCATCCATTATTTCAAGCGAACCTGCACCTAAAAGTATGTTTTCAGGTTTTACAGACGCATATTCGGCTATCTTCTCAATAAGATCAACATATATAGGGCTGGGATATCTGTTAACCCATTGAGCAGCATTTTTTATAGCTTCTACAACTTTAGGTGAAGGACCGTATTGGTTTTCATTTCCCATGAGGCGAATAAAGTCTTTATTTTGCCATACCATATTTAGGATGCGAGCACCATACTTTTTAACTTCATCTTCCATGTATCTCTTAGTTTCCTTTACATATGGCTTAAAAAAGTTTGAAGGCAATGTTACCGTTGCTTTCACCCTCCTACACTATTTGGAAACCTTTTTCAGGCATTCCTCGAAAACTTCAAGTGCTCTGTCTACTTGTTCACGCGTTATTGTGAGTGGAGGCTTAATTTTAATCACGTTTCTAATTATTTGCCCTTTTTCCGATATTATTGGCATACTAACATCGAAAATAACTCCTCTCTTAAAAGCCTCCTTTAGAAACATATCCACCTTCAAGAAGTTTAACGGCTCCTTTGTTTTCCTGTCTTTTACTAGTTCTACCCCTATAAATAGTCCTGCGCCTCTAACATCCCCGATCACCTCGTAAGTTTCCTGCATTTCCCGTAACCTTCCCATAATATAGTTACCCATTTCCTCGGCACGTTTTGGAAGATTTAACCTCTGAATTACCTCGATGCTTGCAAGAGCGGCTGCAAACATTATAGGATTACTTCCAAAAGTTGTGTGTTCCTCGCCCTCTGTGAACTCTTTTAGGTCCTCTCTTGCAAGAGTCGCTCCTATGGGGAACCCTCCACCCAAAGCTTTCGTTAAAGCTATCATATCTGGAATAACATTGTAATATTCTGCTGCAAACATTCTTCCACATCTTCCAAATGCAACCTGCGCTTCATCAAATATCAAGAAAATGTTGTATTCATTGCATATTCTTCTAAGTTCCTTAAGAAACTCGGGAGGCGCTGGAACCTGTCCTCCAGGCCCTTGCATCGGCTCTATTATCATACCTATTACTGGAGCGCTTACTGCCTCGGTTAACGCTCTTTCAACAAAAGATGCGCAAAGAATTCCACAGTCTGGGTACTCTTTCTCTCCAAAAGGACACCTATAACAGTAAGGGTAGGGCAGTTTAACAAATCTATCGAGTCCAAAGCCAGGAAACCTTACAACAACCCTTAAAACCATACTTGCTGGTATTGTAGCAAGGGTTGCGCCATGGTAGCCTCTCCAAAACGTTATAAAGACATGTCCACCTATTTTCTTAGAGTTTACCATTGCTAGTTTCATTGCAGCCTCTATTGCCATGCCTCCCCCTTCATTATTAAAAGACACCTTCTTCAAATTTCCTGGAGCTATTTCTGAAAGCTTCAACAAAAGCTTCAGTCTTGGAATTGTGGGATACCCGTATCTTACATGTGTAAGCCGTTTCATTTGAGTCAATACAGTATATAGGACATCTGGTTGACAGTACCCGATGTTAAGAGTCCAGGCTTGAGCGGTACAATCGATGTATTTGTTTCCATCAATATCCATAATGATAGCTCCACCTGGCTCACCCTTATAAAGTATAGTTTCCTTCAACGGTGTAAGACTAATTTTCTTAGCTTTTTCCACTTCTTCTGGCGAAATTTGCGTCAACATGTTTTCAATTTCATCTTTTGACAAAACAGATGGTTTAATCTCCTCTACCAATTTTAACACCAATAAAATATTTGGCGGAACCGTTTTATTAAATTAATCTTGACAATGGCAGCAAAATTTTCCACATCTGGAAATTTTGAATCGCAGTCCTCTTTAACTTTCAAGAGAAAGTCAATGTTTTGAAAATGGTATAACATTCCAAAAGCCTAAATTAAAAAACGCTAAATGAAGCTACATGAAACTGATTCCATGTAAATACTTCTTAAAGTGAGGTAAAGTATGTTTTCAGTTTTAATGAGAGTTATAAAATGGAAAAATAGTAGGTTTTTCGTTGATTTATCGGTTTTATCTCAGTAGATTACGAGGCTTTTCATTAATTGGTTTAATTCATTATATTTTTCGGTTATACGCGTTAGTAGAGTATCTTCTCTAAACTTTTTTAGCAATCTTCCTACCTTCACCAGACCTATGAAGCAAAACTTTTCATGTGGCTCCTTTTCTTTTCTTTCTAAGTACATTGTTAGATATGGAAAGTAAAATTCTTGTTTTTTGCGCATTTCAAGGTCTTGAGGTAAGCTTCTTAAATTTAAAAATATCTTTGTTAAAATTTCCATTGAACTAAGGTAAGCAACTTCTTTTTCCATATCCTTGAGTCCTTCTCGTAAAAACCTTGAAGACAACCTTTCAAGGGCATGTCTTGAACCGGTAAAAAGCCTGGTAATGCCTGACTCGTATTCAAATTTAACCTTAGACCTTAAATCTGTAAGCCTATCTTTAACATTTTCCATAAACTCGCTCACTTTACGACTAATCTTTTGAAAATCTACTTTTGTAGCTGGTCCTTTTACCTCTCTATATTTTCCCAGAACGTTGTTAAGATGAACTTTCTCTCTTTTCTTAGGTTTGTACTGCAGGAAATTTGGCCTAAAAAGAAAAATGATATCTTTACCTTCCAAAGCATCGCTGTAAAGCATGGCATTCATCGTAGTTTCGCTGTGCTCAGTAAAGCCGTATTTATCTTGATAAGAGCATTCAACAGTATAATATGGCATCCATAAAAGCGAAACGTTAACTAATTTAAATCCTTCTTTTTCAAAATTCTGTAACACCTTTTGGAACATATTTTTTAATTCTTTTTTTGTTGTTTTGGAAGGAGGAATTACATACATGATTATAACCTTCTTACTTAAAAGTTCTTCACTTTAAAGTCTTAAGCGTTTTGATAAGAAACATGGAGCAATATATTTTTAACGCACAAAATCTACGATAGCAACTGAAGCACTACAAGTATTCAAGGCACGTTGAGTAGTAGTGAAATTATTGATGTGACTCAGAGAGAGACGTTACGCACCAATAACTGCTTTAATATAGTTCCATACAGCTCCAAGCCCTTTTCTAAATATTACGAACTCTCTTTTTCTAATTTTATCAAAAATGTACGATAACCTCGTGTAAAACTTAAAGTAAGCTTTTGCCAGCAATTCACGTAATTTTCGGACACTTATCTTTGTTTTCATAACTGGCGTTAATGCATCGTACTTAGACCAGTCACGAGTTAGAAGTAAGTTGTGTTTAACTGCATAATTATATAGTTCGGTTCCTGGATATGGTGTGCAAATTGTAAATTGAGCGTAGTCTGGATTAAGACGGGTCGCAAATTCGATGGTTGCATTAGCTTCCTCTACACTTTCGTCAGGCATACCTAAAATGAAAGAGGCAACTGTATTAATTCCAACTTCCTTAGCTAGTCTGATGGCTTTAACAGACTGTTCTAATGTTATCCCCTTTTTCATAAGATTTAATATTCGCTGAGACCCGCTTTCAACACCGAAATATACAACTTGACAACCTGCATCCTTAATTCTAAAAGCTAATTCGCGGTTAAATAAATTCACCCTACTGCTGCACGTCCACATTACATCAATTCCTCTGTTAGCCATTTCATTACATATTTCTTTAACCCTATTTTTATCAAAAGTAAAAGTATCGTCGAGAAATTCAATGAACTTAATCTTATACCGATCCATTAAAAACTCTATTTCATTTACTACTCTTTTAGCGCTGTACCCTCTCCACCTTTTTCCACATATTCTAGAAGAGGAGCAAAATACGCATTTAAAGGGGCATCCACGACTTGTAACCATAGTTGCAAATCTGTAACCTTGGAAAGTATACTTGGACATTGGAAGAAGATGGTAAGCTGGCATTGGAAGTGCATCTAGGTTCATTAGCGGAGGTCTCGGACGATTTTCCTTTATCACGCCGCTTTTAGCCCTGTAGCTCAAGCCTAACACAGATTTTGGCTCTTCCCCCTTCTTTATACTTCTTACGAGTTCTAGCATCGTAAATTCGCCTTCCCCCCGTACAACGTAGTCAATGAAAGAATAGTTTGACAGTGTTTCCTTGGCAGTAAAAGTTACGTGAGGACCTCCAAGCACTGTCACTGCACCACTTTCTTTAGCGATTTTAGCCACTTTTAAAGCATCATAAAAAGTTGGAGTGGTCGATGTCACACCTACTATGTCCGCCCCCCAGCTATCAATCTCTCTCTTTATATCATAGAGAGTGCAGTTTTCTGCTAATGAATCTATGATTTTCACATCTTCTCCGTTATTTTCTAAAACTGAGGCTATATATGCTAAACCTAGGGGTGGAGAAGTAACTCCAAGAACCTCTTTAATAGCAGACCTTGCCGGAGGAGCTACAAGAAGAATTTTCAATCTTAATTATCGCCTCCCATCTTGACGGCAACATTATTTTTCAAAATGAAATTTCTAACATAATTCACTATTTTAGCATCAAAAGCAACCTTCTTTTTGATGAAATTCCCAATTTTCCAGATGGTAATATAGACATGAAATGTTAGGCTATAAATTTCTATCGTTTAAACACGGAACCGACAAAAAAAGTAAATAACAATATAAAATCGTTTTTCCTTACGTATTTAACTGACATGCAAATGATATCCAAAATAAACACTAGTTATTTCGTTTATTCTCTCTATTTCCTTGCATGGTACTAAATCATAAAACATATATCTCGTGAGGTTAAATAATGTTTTCATGGTAAAGGCAGCATTATTTGATTTTATAGGCACATTAGCGCACCTTAAACATCCTAAAAAAGCGGAAGAAACAGCTTTTAAATCTGCTTACAAAAGTTTAATCAAAAATGGAGTGGAAATCACGTATCAAGAATTCAAGACAGCTTACTTTAAATTAAGAAGCGAAACATTAAAAATACTTTTAGATGAAGAATTAAAAGAAGTTAATCTTTGCGATAGGTTTTCAATGACACTAAAACTCCTTGGACACGATTTACTTCCAGAAGACAAAATAATCGTTGAAGCTGCAGATGCATTTTTCTCAGAATATTTTAAAGCTTTAAAACCAGATGAAAACACAATACCTGTACTGAAAAAATTAAAAGAAAAATACATACTAGGAATAGTTTCATTATTGATGTACAGCCCACCTCTCCAAAAATTTCTCGACAAACATAATATGCTAGACTTTTTTGACGTTATCGTTACATCAGCTGATGTAGGTTATAGAAAACCTCACCCAAAAATCTTCTTAGCCGCATTAGAAAAAATAAATGTTAAACCTTTTGAAGCAGTCTTTATCGGTGATGATCCTATTAGGGATATCCTTGGAGCAAAAAATGTCGGCATGAAAACAATACTCATAAAACACAAAGAAAAGAAACCTTATAGGGTAAAGCCAGACAAAATAATCGTCGAGTTAAAACAATTACCAAAAATAATTGAAGAACTTCAAGCAGAATACACCACACCAAGCAAGTAAATAATTAGTAACCTTTAACTTCACTTTTTCGTCTAACCTTTAATACCACTTCCATGCTTTTTGTTTTTCTAGGTAAAGTTCAGGATCTGGAAATGAGATCCAACTGTAAAAATGCCATCTATAAAAAACTTCGGACTCTCCGTGCCTTTCTATTATTGGAGGAAAGTTCTTAAGAAATTTTATTGTGTCGCCGCTTGGTAGCGTCAGCCAAAATAAGTATTGCTGTTTGCTTTCAGAACGCTTAGATCTTTCCTCTTTCTTCTCTCTCAACTTGTAAATCGTAATTCTCGGGAGTTTCTTTAAAACGTGAGTAAGCGAATCTAAAAAGGCTATATTTCCAGACTTGACTATTAATGCTATATCTTCTGTTAAACCGATTCTGTGAACATTAATTATTGGTTCAAAAACCCTTTGTTTCTCAAGCTTCGATACTCTTTTATGAACCGCACTTTTGGATAGCTTAACAATTTTTGAAAGCTCTCTAAGTGACAATCTCCAGTTTCTAATAAGAATTCTCAAAATCTTCAAGTCTTTCCTATCAAACGTAAACTTATTCTCGTTAACTACAGTTTCTTTCTTTTGCTCCTTTTCTAACTCTTTACTTCTCTTTCTAGAGATTTGTTTTTCAACTTTTTCTACAAGTTTCTCATAGTTTATTTTCCATTTATGCGACTTACAATCGTAGTAATCTAAACATACAGAGAACTGCAGATTTTCAACTTCATATATCTTAATTCTTTTACCAAAGCTATTGATCAACAGCTTTTTAGCGCTTCGAATATGTTTAGCTGGAAGGACGAAACTCGCCAAGTGCTCCTCTCTGTCCCCTAAAACATATTGAAGCGATAAAAGATACCTACTCAATTGATGTGAAAACTTTGGTTCCTTACGGGAAGGTATTCTAACTATAACATGCTTTAATCCGAGCTTATCAAATTTTATAATACTATTTGCAGTATACGCTTGTCCCTTTTCAAGTCTCTTCAAAATTAGAGCTACAGAGGAAGAACTTAGGCGGGTTAACCTACTTATTTCTTCTATCTTTATTCTTGGATTACCGATTAGGACATCTAAAACTCTTAATTCATTTTTACTCAAGTTATACGGGGTTTTCAACGTTTCCCAAAGCATTCCGCAAAAATCTTCAACCTTAATTTTTTCTCGAAGAAGCTTAGAAGACCTGTAAAGCGTTTCCAACAATATTTTAAGTAACTTGCCTTCAAGGATAGAATCTATTTTAAGAATTTCAAGCATCGGATAATAAACGGTTCCACTTGAAAACCTTATTCTCAACTTTTCTATGCCTTCATGAATTTCAAAACCAACATCATAATCTTCGCATCTTTGATAGAGTTTTTTAATCAGTTTACTCCAGTTTTCCAGAACTTTTTCAACTTTCTCATGCTCATCTCTCCACGTATAAAACTTGTAAAGGAAAAAATACGTCAACTCCTCTTCAATTTCTTTAGGCAAAATTCTAGGTAGAAAACATGTGCGAAAAAGCTCTGTAAGACCCTTTTCAGAACTTATCCGCCTAGTAGCTTTAGATGTTTTAAAAGAGTAAGTTACCCCGAGAAACTTTGAAACCTGTTCAATCAAACTTGTTAAAGTCTCCCTATCTCGCAATTTCCTCTCCACCCTTTTCATGAGGCATCAAAACCTTTGTTTCTAAGCAAAGCTTGAAATCAACCTTGTCAATTAACATCTTTGTAAAGCTTTCAAGGAAGCCAACAAGCCCTCCTTCAGGAAGCTCTAACCTAGCGATGATAACATTGTCTTTAACAAATCTATCTGAAGCGTCCAGCTTATTAGCTTTATAAAAGCTTAACACGGGAAGTTCACTTAAACCTAAAAGTAAGGCCTCCAAAAAACACATATCACCCTTTTCAATGATTAAATATAATTTCTCAGTGAGTTTTGGCGGATATACATCAATATACGTTTTTAGAGCATTTGCTCTCTTCAACTCACTCTTTATTTTATAAACTGTATATTTTGATATACCCATGTTCGAATCAAGAAATGAGTTCTTTCTATTTAAAAACGTCTCAAAGTTA
>Ga0180300_10001524_pt1 | contig 10736 bp, 4 predicted proteins | sample GuaBasSediGuay15_FD_121798 | JGI IMG/M metagenome (GOLD analysis project Ga0180300, IMG submission 121798) | Subseafloor sediment microbial communities from Guaymas Basin, Gulf of California, Mexico - Guay15, Core 4569-2, 21-24 cm | ecosystem: Environmental > Aquatic > Marine > Hydrothermal... | reverse complement strand
TTCCAGCTCACCATCCAATTTAACGGATGTGGCTCTTTTCATTAATCATTTTGTTGCTTCAACAACTGTGGATTTCATATTCATAGATAATCTGAACAGTATTTCAAGATACAATACGCCCAATGTTGCTCTTAAATTTTCAAAATTCATGAAAAAAAGGGTTGAAGAATGGGAGATTCGTGGAATACTGATGTGCAATTCAAAGGAAAGTGAGAAAATGGCGAGAATTGTAGAAGAACTCTCTGCCGAGAAGATAGAGGTGAAAGAATGATTGAAATAATGAAGATAGTGATGGCGGTAATTTATATAGTGATTGTAACAGCCACAAACATCTTCCTTTTCGTGAACGCAAAAAAAGCATCAAAACTCCTCACAGGTAAAATAAGTAAAGTTTTCGGAAGTCTGTGCAGGCCTGTTTTCTTCATGGCATTCCTTCAGATTGCGTTCCCAGTATGTATAATTATAAGGGCCGGTGTCGCGGATCTGGACCTTATCATTATGGGGGTAGCTTTTCTTGCGGTTCTGGCCACATTGCTCACGACCATAACTTTTGTACGTCACCTTAACGAGGTTGTATCCATGTTCAGTTTCACAGAAGAGGTGGAGAAAAGAGCTGCATCATTCTTTGGATAGTTCCCTCAGCTTCCTCTCATAGAGCTCCTTCATCTCTTTGTAAGCTTTCTCAGATATCAGATTATTTTTATACTGGTTGTTGAGTATATTTAACACACCCTCTATCTTTCTTCTTTCCTTTTCCTTATCCATCTGTGGAGGTTGAATTATCTTCTTTATCTCTGTTGCTTCGTTTCGCGGTGGTGCTGGTGATTGCACCGGCTGAGGTTCTGTTTTTTCTTCGGTTTTTTTGGGTGAAAAACGTTTGAAAAGGAGAAATGCGCCAGCACCAGCTACAGGGATAAGAAGAAATATCCAGTATGATATTATTATGTTCCATATATCAACCAGTGGAAGAAAAATCGACCCTCCAATTTCTGATTCCTTTTCTTTGATGTATTCATCCACATTTTTCAGAATTTCATCCACCTTCTTTAACCTTTCAATGGCAGTATCATAATCTGTCTGATTGTAGTCTATTTTTGCATTTTTTATCTCCGCCTCTGCTTCGTTCAAGCTTTCTTTTATGTCCTCCTCATTAAGGGCAGCGGAGGCTGTTTTCAGTTCATAGAGCTTGTCTTCAAGTCTGGCCAGTTCAAAGTCTATGTATCCCTCCTTTGTCGCAAATATTCTCAAGGTTACGGATTCCGAGTCACTGAAGGTATCGGAAAAGATTGTGACCCTTATGGATTTCAGCTGTTCATCTGTGGAAGAGGGTGGAGTTATCGTTATATTAAATGAGTTCGACTCCTGTTGGGGAAGTGTGGGTATCACAGGGTTTTTGATGTTGTACCAGCTCTTATCTATATTATCGAGTTTTATGGAAACATCCGAAAGGTCATGATCGCCAAAGTTTTTGAAACTCACGAGAAAACTAACAGGTTCGCCTGATATGGTTCTTACAGTATCCGGTATGCTCGTGATCATGAGTGGTTTTGTTTCCTTTTTTCCTTCGTTCTGTTTAAGTGCCCCCCTCTCAAAAACTGTGAAATTTTTCTCAACCACATAAATATCGAATCCACATGTGATGGTTGTGTTCAGGATATATTCGCCTGGGTCCTGAGCAGTGTATATGTATATCTCCTTTGTGAGGTTCTTCGATTCTGTGGGATAGAGAACTGTTGCCTCACTCTCATCAAACCAGACCCTTGTTCCAATAACTTGATACTCCACCTGAGCTTGCTGCCTTCTGTCCAGCTTGTTCTGGAGAAGGACTGAAACCTGGAGGTAATCTTCCTGCTCAACATTCTTATTCTTTATAATAACATCGTAGTTGCACGAGGCAAGAACGTTCTCACTTATCAGAATAAAAAGAATCGCAAACAGAATCCATCTCATTTACGGCACCATCAACCGGTTATCTTCTTTTTTGTGTGTTCATATGCCTCTTTGCTTATCAGACCCTCTTTGTAAAGATGTTCGAGTTCCTCAAGCATCAACTCTTCCTCGGATTTTTCCGGTTCTGGTGGTTTTTCGGGTTTCTTCTCTTCAGGTTTTGGTGCAACCCCTTTTTTCTCTGGCTCAGAAGGTTTCTCAACAGGCTCCTCTTTTTTCTCTGGTTCGGGTTTCTTCTCTGGTTTTGTGATACCTTCAACTATTATTCTTCCTTTCTGCTCCCTTGGAACAGGTTTCTCCGGTGATTCTTGTGTTGTTTCTTTAACATGCTCCGGTGTTTTTTCTTCCGCAGGTGGTGGTTTTTCCGGTGATGGCATCTGAACAGATTCCGGTGGGACTGGTTTTGGTTCTTGAGGAGGTTTCTCTGGTTTGGACTCTTTCAATTCCTGTATCTTTTTCTCTATGTTCTTCAGCTCCTCGAGGTTGATTTCTCTTGCTCTCTTATAATCTTCTTCGCTTATCTTATTCTTCTTGTACTCCTCTTCAAGGGTTGATAGGAGAAGGTTTATCTGCTCCCTCTGCTCCTGAAGTTTTTCAAGTTCAGGATTTGGAGGGGTTGAGGGTTGTGGTGACGGTGTTGAAGGAGTACTTATAGTACTTATACTTTTTTTGAGGTTCTGAAGCTGAATCTGGATTTCGGCCTTGAATCTTTCCATATCATCAGCAATCCTCCTCATTTCATCCTTAAGAGAAGTAAGTTCGGATTTCTCCACATATCCAAACAGTTTCTTGTTTATCTCGTCGGTTATGTCGAACAGACTCTTTATCGCATCATCCATGGCCTCCATATTTCTCTTCATCTTGTCTATCTCATCGACTCTGTTACCGAGTTCTATGAACTGGCGCTCTATCTTTGCATGCAGGTCTCCTATTTTTTTTGCTTTTTCGTCTATTTCTGCAAGTTTCTTGTTCATTATCCTTCCGGCCTCCACAAGGTTCTCAACTCTCCCGATGCTGGTTATTATATCCTCAACCTTTCTCATTCTAGAAATCGTATCGGACAGCGCCTGTCCCATCCTCTCTATCTCTGCCTCATTCAGTTCCATATCCCTCTCTATCTTTCTGAACTCCGACAGAAGCCTGTTCGGGTCGAGGTTCTCAACTATCTCACTTATCTTCTCAACCTCCATCTCCACCTCTTTGAACTCCGTCTCGCGCTGGTAAACCAGAGAACGGACCTCCCCAACATCCTCACTGAGGCGCTGTAACCTTTCATTGAATTCAGAGCGGAGGTTCTGAATGCTTTCTTGAAATGTTTTGAGCTTCTCGACCTCTATTTGAAGAGAATCAATTTTTTTCTGAATATCCGCTTCAATCTTCACCTCACGGGCGGTTTCAGGTGGGGGCTCCTCTTTTGGTGGGGGTTTGGGCTCAGGCTTCTTCTCCTCTTTTTCCTCCTCTTTCACACCCTGTTCCTCGAGGTCCTTCTTCCACATCTGTTTGAGGCGTTCTTCAACTGTCATCTCTTTCTCTTCTTTTTTCTCTTTTTTGGCCATCTTGTCACCTGTCTTGAACTCTTCCCTGAGGGTCTCCTTGACGAGTCGTGGGTCCCATCCAGAGTCCTTCAGGGCTTTTTTCAGCTCCTCGGGCGTGTATCCTGCTTTGAGTTGCTCCTTTATCCACGCCCTTATATCAACCATATTTTATTTTTCATTTTCCCTGTTTATAAATCTCCCGAATTGATGACCTTCTCGAGTTCGTCTATTTCACTGTATATCTCAAGCAATCTCTGTTCATTTCTTCTTTTGATTTCTTCATAGGTTTCTTCGGATATCTGGGCACGTCTGTAACCATCCTCTATGTGGTACAAGAGTTTTTTGATGTCCTCCTTCTGGGCTCTGAGGTCGTTCAGTATCTCTTCAATCTCCTTTCTGTTCTTCTTGGGTTTGTTTTTTAACCTGTTCAGTCTTCTCTGGGATTCGGTGCTGTGTTTTTTGGATTTGTGTATGATGAGACCCCTCTTTGTCCCAAACTTTTCACCACACAAAAGACATCTGTACATTTCCTCTGCCATCGTATCTATCCTCCTAATTCTTCTATTCTCTTTGTGAGAGATTCAACATAGCTGGAAACCATTCTGAACTGACCCATCTTTAACCTGTCATATGCCATCTCCAGTTCAGTTTCAACGTCATAGACCTCCACACCTCTCTCCTTGAGGGCTTCTGTCCTTCTCTTCAGGTCATCCAGATTCTTCTTGTGGGTCAGGTATTCATTTATCTCCTCCTCGGACATTCTTCCCACGTCGTGTAAGAGTGGTCTGAACCTGACGAACCATGGCTTACCGTCATTGTACTCTGCATTGTGTACAAGACCCGTACCAACCTGTAGACGTGGCACTCTAGCTGCGAATTCCGCACCGTGCTTGCTCTTTATACGTCTCAGGTCACCTGTATACTTGGTTCTCAACTGTATCTCTGTTGCGATATTGGCTCTTATCGCTCCCTTGTAATCGCTCAGGACTTGTGATATCATCCAGAGACCGATACCCCACTTTCTGAACTCTCGTGCACCCCTTTCAAGAGCAACGTATCCACCTGAACCACCGTACTTCGGCAACAGTCTGTGAACCTCGTCGTAGACTATGAAGACTTTGAGTCTCTTTGCCTCGGGCCACGGTATCTTGAATATGCCTTCTATGGTCTTCCTCACGAAGTGGTCAAGATCTTTTGTACTGAGTTTGTTCAGGAGGAAGACCGTTATCTCTCCCTCTTTCATGTAATCGCGGATATCTATTTCCATATCCTTGTCATCCACCTGGATAACGTTTGTCTTGAATGATCTTGCATCACCCCTTCTGAGACCGAACTCCGGATAGAGACTCAACATGCGCTCATCCTGGCAGGGTCTTATGAATGCAGACCACTGGGCTGTTGGGTCAAAGACTATCACCGGAATTCCTCTCTTGAGCAGCTCCTCTGATATCACCTGTGCTGAGACGGATTTACCTGAACCGGTAGCACCTGCTGAGATTCCGTGGGTTGTCAGGTCATTTATGTTGAAGTACGCTTTCATATCGGTCTCGGCTATCTTTCCAACCTCTATGGCATCCGGTCCTGGCTGTGGGAGCTTCTTTATGTCAACCGGGAATATGTATCTGGCACGGGCTGCTTTGAGTGCTCTCCATCTCCTGTAGAACTTTATTGCAATATATAATGCCGGGAGGAGGCCGAAGAGTATCAGGTATATCCATATGTTCGTGAACAGGTCCCAGAGCAGAGAGAATAGCCAGAAGGGTACCACAACATCGAAGCTGTCAACGCCTGTTGCTATCCTGTTGGCATAGTGCGCTGTTGCCTCTATTACATATTTGCCAGGTGGTGTGTCCTCTGGGATTTTCATGGTCTCTGTGAAGGAGAGTGATGTTTCAAGTGCGAGTGTCTTCTCCTTCTTCTCAATGATATCTTCTGTGACCACATCCTTTATCACGTAATTTATGAAAACATCTACCTTCTTTGTCTGTCCTAGATTTGAGAGGTCCACCCTGAACCTAAGGTATTGGCCTGGTTCAACCTTCTTGTTGAGCGCGGCGACTTTGACGTCCAGCAGTGGTTGTGGTGGAAGAACAACCCTTATGGTCACGGGTATACTGTAGGGTTCACCGTCTATGGTTAGTTTTATTGAACCGGTGTAAATTCCCGGTGGTGTGGTTGGTAGTGCGTATAGTTTGACCTTATACAGCTCACTGCCCTTGCTCGGGACTGTTGAACCGAGCCTCTCCAGCTCAACCATGTCCCAGACATCACCTGTGACCTCCAGCGATACGACTATATCGTAACCTTTGTTGTTGGTTATCGCTATTGCTCTTATTTCATATTCGCCTGGCTCGAGCGTGGCCTCCATACTGGTTGGTGAAATACCAATGCCAGCGGGAGCTATCTGTTCAACACTTGGAATGCTGATGTTTGTTATATTTATACCAGCTCCTCCACCGCCACCTGCCCCTGGAGCAGCACCGGTTATGTTTTGAGGAGTTGGTGGGGTAACTGGAGGGGCTGGACAATCATGCGGACATTTTCCATGGTTCTCGTCTCCATTACAGATACCGTCACCGCAGATGTGCTCGGCTATGGCATAGGCGTGTGTGTTGAAGTTTGTTAGATTGACACGGATGAAGTTTGTATACGGAACAAGGTGGTATGAACCTGACATGTTTGTCCAGTTGACAGCACAACCAACGCCCTGAATCCAGTCAGTACACTTATAAATCTGTAGGTCCGATGCTGTTATCTCGGTCACGAAATCCGAGTAGTCAAATGTGAGTGATGCGACATCGAACTGAAGAACGCTGTCTATGTATAGTCCTTTCAGTCCACCCGCACCTATCTTGGATGCCGGTATTATACCGAATATTGTCGGATTGTAGAAGGTCTGGTTTATGTTTACGTTGTAGAAATCAAGATAATCTTGTCCGACCTTGTATTTTATATCAAAATAGTCTTTGTGGACTGATTCATTATAATTTCCTGAAGAGTCTATACTCACATCATAGTAAAGGAAGTTGCCCCCTTGCTCGTAGAATTTTATATAACCATCAAGTTTTGGTTGTTCAGTACTCTCATAATCCACGTATCTTCCTGCATAATAAACCTTTTCAACTATCTTGAACCACTTTCTTTCCTCTGCGCAGTTGCCTGCCAGATCACATGCCTCGATTCTTACACTGTAGTTTCCGAGGTTTTCGGTGTGCTGGAACTCAAGTGAATACCAGTGGAGAGCATCTTCCTTTGAAAGGAGTGTGAACGGGAATGGAGTTGTTGTTCCATTGGGGAAGGTGATGTACGCGTTCATACTCTGCATCGTCCCATTCTCTGTCACGTTTACGAAGAAGTATATGGTCGAACCCTGTGAATCCAGTATTGGATATGATTGATCGTTTGTGGAATACATGTCTATCACCATCTCCGGTGGATAGATATCACCGTATATTACGGAACCGTTTGTTCTGTCACTCCCATCCTGATAAGGAATATTTGTTCTGTTCGCATAGATGAGGAAGTCATATGCGTGACCTGTTGGAAGATCCGGAGCCGTTACATCCAGATACCAGAGGCCAGAGGAGTATGTGGCAGATGTGACATTTGCCCATGCCTGACAGGTTTCATTGAGCACATAAGCTGTGAATTCCACAGGGTCACTGACCGGACCAAATGCATCGGAAACATTCACCACCACCTCTACTGTGGAGTTCGGCATCACATCATTTAATGGGTTATCGAAACTCGGCTGGACGATGTCAACGAAGAATGGATATATCGTGATGTTGAGTGTTGAATTGTGCGTTACATTTGAGGTTGAGTTATACGAGAAGAGATAACCGGTGTAAACCGTGATACCCGTGACGTTGGGTGTGGTGTAGTTCAGCACAATTGTACTGGTCTGACCTGGCGGGACTGTTATATTGGTATAATTGAACCCTGTCCGGGTGGATATATTTCCTGTGACATTGAGATGTATCAACATCGGAATGTTACCTGTGTTGGTTATATTTACCGGTGTGAAATTGCCAGAGCGAAGCTGCATATTTGTGGCATTTATTTCAGAGGGTGTTTGATTCCATGTCATCTCCACAGGTCTCACATCAAGATAGAAGTCCGTTATGAGTTCTGGTGGGTCCGCGGAAACATTCCTCATAACCACCTGTACATAGTATATACCATCTTCTTTATTCTGTGGAATTGCATAACTGACTGTTTCATTTCTGCTCGCCTGTTTGTCAACCGTGAGCGATCCCGGGTCAAGGAGTATGAGGTCCGAACCGTTTCCTGTTCTGCTCACGAAAAATGGTATTTTAACATTACCGTAATTTGTGATTATTATATCCCCGACTTTGCCAGTAGTTCCTTTCGGCGTGTAAACCAAGTTGAAGGTCTCTGGGGCTCTATTCCATGTCATGTTCACTGGAATTGAAACATTCAACTTAACTATATCTGAGCCATCATTCGAGGAAACTGATGATATATATGTGTAATAGTATCCAGGTGATTGTCCGAGAGGCACACTCACACTGATATCAACCGTGAAGTTATCACCAGCGGCGAGATAACCCCATGTTGAGGGTATGAGAGAGACAGTGCATCCCGGACAGTTGTCCTCCATATTCCCACCGACCGTTCCCAAGTCTATGTTTTCGAGCCCGTCATTTCCTGTGGACTTGACAGTTATACTCCCGACATGCGTGGTTTCCCCGTGAGGTGTCACACCTGTGACAAGACTTTCATGAATATCTATAACCGGATTTGATGCTACATCTATGGTCGTGACACCGAACGTCATGTTTGTGGACACATCCGGATTTCTCCATGTTGCGTTTCCGTAGAGGTCTATGGCTGTGGGTGGTGTTTTGGCAGGAACAGTAACCGTTACAGGCATCACACATGTTTCACCCGCTGCCAGATCTCCACAGCTGTACGGGAATGTCTGGTTGAACTGGACATTGTAGGGGCTGTGTTCTTCCATTGTAATATTCACATCGTACATGTGCGCTGGTCCATTATTGGTGAAGTTAACGGTCATATCAAAACTATCCGAGTCTGTCTGGGTTATTCCATAAAGGGTAACGAGGTCTACCTGCTCCACTTCACCGAAGCTCTTGCCCCAGACGTAGAAATATCCAGCAAAACTGGAGTTAAGGTTTGATTCCGGAGGATAGTCCTGTGCGAATACGGTGACATTGTATGTCCCGCCGATTGGTGGGATGAAGGTTCCTCTGAATCTCGTCCATTCTGGTGTGGTGTTCTGCATGGTTACGTTATAATAGGAACCGTTCGGGAATCCTATCTCTGCCCAGACTGAATACACACGGTAGTTATCGGTTATATTCGCCGTGATATTTATGTAATCGAGATTCGCCTCTATCTGGGATGTTGGTGTTATATTGGTTCCCAATATCTGGGGTGCATCGAAGTCACGTATAAGGAAAGTCGCGCTGTCAATATGGTACCTGACTGTGTAGTAGAGTGTATCATTATCTGATATGTTACAGAGTATTGTCATGTATCCTTTCTCCGGTGTTGTGAAGTTATAAGTTGCATGTCCTGTGTTATTTGTCAGGACTGTTACATTGAATATCGGTTCAGGTGTGGTTGTGAAATTATAACTGAAGTTTACGGGATAGTTTGAAACACCCTGAAGTGAGTCCTTGTCCCTGACCAGACAGATTGGCTCCATGGTGGTAGGATAGTGAATCACGGTTCCATTTGATGGAGAAATCCAGAGAACATCTGCTGTGGCGGTTATGAGAATTGTTGTGTTGTCGGTTCCTGTGTCATAGTACTGACGGGTTGCCTGAACCATTATTTCATCCCATCCTGGAGACTGCTCCAGAGGTGTCCAGAATGTATCGGTCCCGGAACCTATCTCCGCGCCAGTTGAGTTGTACCATTTCACAGTTGCCGAAACGCTCTCTCCGTTCTCATCATTCAGTGTCGATTGCAAACTCACCACATCGCTTCTCTGGAATTCTGAACCATTCGATGGGGAATCTATCGTTATGTTGAGGATGCCTTTGACCGTTACGGTTGTTGTTTCTGTTGTGGAATTGGAAATCAGGGGGTTATCGATGGTTGCGTTTGCATATATCGTATGTATACCTGGTGTTATGGTGTCATGTGGATTGTAAATTATTGAGCAATAGCCGGTAGAGTTTGTGTGACACTCTCCAAGGAAAGTTGTTGAGTTATAAAAACTGACTGTTGCATTGAACGCATCACCTACTTCTGCATCTTTTACATGCACTGTGATGTTTGTGGTATTTGGTGTGAAGAGGTCATTTCTGTATATCGGAGTTGTTTCTGGATATATCTGATCTATGATAAGAGGTCTGTTTATTCTTATTATCGTATATCGTTCATGTGGTTCCGTGTAGTTATAACCAAGTGAAAACTCATCTGTTATGTTGCAGGTGATATTGTAATAACCAGGTATGTCGGTATCCGTCCATATCCATGTGGCAATACCATCCTCATCCGTGTACCCGCTCTCGTTCAGATAACCATTTCTGTAGAAGTTAACAGGATAATTCTGTATTGGAGTGAGAATGTCAGCATCTCTCACCTTACATGTAACTGTTACGTCCAGACCGGCAAGGTACTCCGTGCCATTGGATGGTGTTATATGTTCAATTTCGCTCAACCCGAATACATTTATTGTTACATTTGATGTCCCCTCATCATAGAAAGTTCTGGTGGAATTCACATGTATTATCTCTGAGCCGGTTTCGTATCTGCTTGGAACCGTCCAGTTGGTGTTGTATCCGGATGCTATCTGGTACCATGTTTCATTGAACCAGAGCACATTCGCGTCGGTGATATCAGCATTACAGTCATCTATAACAGTAGCGTTGAGTTCTATGAACTGATTTCTCGTAACTATTGAATCATTATCTGGTGATGTTATATTTGGATAAAGCTGGCCATATACATCCAGATAAGCCGTTGTAGTGTTTTGTATTTGATAGCAGGTATCGGTTATCCCTGCAATCCAGGTCTGGGTACCAACTGTTGAATTGCAGTTTGGATAGTACTGGAGGTAGCAATAGCCTCCTGATGTGGTTGTGCAGTTGAAGCGCTGTCCGAGGTCCGTTCCACTCTTGCTTATCCATATTGCTGTTGAAACACCCGGCTCACCTCGACCTTTGTCGGTATCGGTCACCTTGATGCCGAGAATAATGTAGTTTTCTCCGAGCCTTCTAACTTCAGACATATTTCCGTTTGTCACCTGTATCGTTG
>Ga0180300_10001523_pt1 | contig 10737 bp, 11 predicted proteins | sample GuaBasSediGuay15_FD_121798 | JGI IMG/M metagenome (GOLD analysis project Ga0180300, IMG submission 121798) | Subseafloor sediment microbial communities from Guaymas Basin, Gulf of California, Mexico - Guay15, Core 4569-2, 21-24 cm | ecosystem: Environmental > Aquatic > Marine > Hydrothermal... | reverse complement strand
TAGATTCCTTCACCAATATATTTAACCTTCACCTTCATAAGGGACTGTGTTGTTGGGTCATAAAACTCAAACTCCCCTGTCTTCCCGAGACTCACAAGCCCTTCAAGTGTTGCAGGAAGTTGAGGAAGTTTCAGTTCCTTCTCAATAACCCTCTCCTCACCCCCGGATGTATAATGAATGGTCAGTTTTTTACCCCTTTTCTCTCCGCTGGCAGTGAATTGATAATCGCCAGAAACCATCCTGAATGAGAACCCTCTCATATCAAAACCTGTATCTGTTCTGGCCTCCACAAAATACTCAACCTCTTTTTCCTGTCCACTCACAGGATTAATCCTCATGTAGGTGTAGGAAAGAACACGATAACCGTCCTTCAATGTATCAATCTTACTCACAACATATCCCACCTTGTATCCCTTCATGTACATCCCGAGCCACTCTGCATGGGGATTCTCAAGCAATTCACCCACTGCCAGGGCATTGCCTTTATTTGAAGCAGGTTTATATGCAAGGAGTGCAGCAACCACAAGAAGAATCACTGCAATGGATACAATCAACCAGTTTTTTCTATTTTTACTTATCCTTTTTTTCTTAGTACTCATCAAACAACCTCCCCCACGGGCTTTCCTTCAACCATTTTTTCACAACCTTCCTCCCATTGATTGGATACCACACAAAGTCGTGGTAGAATGCTGAGGCAAAGACAAAAATGTAAACAAGGGGTGTATGGAAGAAGAGTTTCTGGAAAATCCTTAATGGAGAGAACCAGAAAAGCCTTCCTGCGCCTGTTGCAAGATTCACCCCCACAGAGAAGTGCCAGTTCTCATTCATCACATCTGTGTCCCCAACAATCTCAATCTCTGACAGGTCTCCTGTGCCAAGCCCGAGCTGGTGGGACTTGTATATACAGCGTATGGACATAGGGTCAAAACCCATCAATTTTGCGGCAACTGCGTCTATGGCAACCATGTCTCCTGAGGCAAGTATTACATTCTTGTCATAGGGAATGAGTGTCCTTGGACCAGGCCCTGAACCAGCAACAGTTCCATCCATCACAGCAAACAGACCGGAGTGAATCTCCTTCTGGATTGCAAGGAGGTCAACAAGTGTATCATGTATCCATGTGTGGGTATAGTGTCTCCTTGTGTTCAGCAATCCTCCAAAGGCATTCTTCAATGCACCTGTGTATGTGGTATAAGAATGGGTCTTTACAGTTGGAAGATGAACTATGTTTTTGTCAAAGAAGAAGTCAGGAAGGTAAATCCCTTCAGGGAAAACCTTGTGGAGTGCAAGTGTTTTATGCCTGGGTTCATACCTGACCCAGTTCATATCCTCTTTTTTGAAGTTGTAAAGTTCCGGGATATTGTACTTCTCAAGAACCCTGTCAAACTTGTTCAATTTTTTCCCTTTGTATGGATTTGTAACCACAGTGTTGTTATGGACATCAACAAGGTCATTGAACCCATTCTTTTTAAGTGCAAGGATAACCCCTTCCATCTGCCATGGTGTTGTGTTTGAACCAGGATACAGGTAGTGCCAGGATATATTGTCCTTAATAATGGTTGTCTTTTCAGGATTAAGGTGTTCCTTTATATCAGCAAGTTCACAAAGCCTTATGTAATCATCAATTACACTCTCAGGTTTTGTCCTGAGAATAGCAACCTTTGCCTTTTTCATATCTCCTCCCTTCGTTTTGTTAAAAATAATCTATCACCCAATCAATTGATGTCAATATAAAAACATTCAATTCTTTTTTCTTACAAGGGGATTGATGCAGTAATTTTTATTGTTGATATGGAAAAATAAACTCATCCATCTATAATCTTCAGAATCCAGTTTTTTTATTTTAATCACTTCAATATCCTTACCTCCTAATTCAAACTTCCTCTTTTCTGTATAGGGATAGAATTCTTCCAGAACTATATCCAATTTTTTTCTGGTTCTATTCTTTATGTAGAGTGTGTTTTCATAAATCATAGCAAAAATAGGGAACCTAATTGTATTTATTGCTACAAGCCTGAAAGGAATCATCTTCCTCTCTGTCTGTATAAAAAGATACTTGACAACTGTATCCCTGAAAACCGAATAAAAGGAAAACCTCAGGGTGACAAATGTCTTACTTTTTGGTGGAATCTTTTGGGTCATTTTTTTTATACGCAGGCATGAACAGGATGAATTAATATTTTTTATTACAACAGTATCCTTACCGGGATTCTCCATCATTATATTTAAATAATACTCATCTCCTTTTCTGAAGTATCCCTTGAAAGAAGAAGGGTGAAGGTAAATTGTTGAAATTAATAAAAGGGTCATTCAGTCTTTTTCTTTTTCACCTTTATGGTAAAGTTCATTTTTGCAACCCCTCCCCAGCTATCCCTCGCCTCTATCACAACAGGGAATGTAGCAGATGTATCTCCTTTATACTCAAAGAAAAAGGTATCATTTCTTACAATTGAACCAGTAGGGGCTTTAAGGATTTTTATACTTACAGAATCCCCATCAGGGTCCTGGACAACAATGGGCATCTTGAAAACCTTACCTTCAAATCTCCCTGGTTTTGAGATAAATTTTGGTGGGGTGTTTTGAACAACTGCTGAATTCATTGATGCACGGTACGAACCATACAAACCACCATCAAAGGGCCTTGCCTTACACGTAATTACATCACCAGGTTTTATCATATCACCAGGAAGTTTATCCCCTGTATAAACCTTCTTCCCATTAATGTACCAATCAATCTCAAGGGTTACTTTATCACCATCAGGGTCGCTTGCTTCATAAACAACACCCACATCCTGTCCATGTAAAGGTCGCTGGGGAGATATCAGCAGGGAGTGGATTGTTGGTATTGATTTTGAAACAACCACCTTTCCAATCTCTTTTTTTGACCCATCAGGAAGTTCAACCACCACAGTAACAGTGTCCCCTCCTTTGAATAAAGATGTATCAAGCGTAATGACATCCTCTGCAACATTAACCCCATTCACATACCAGATTATCTTTGAGCCTTTGGGTGCCCTGTAAAAGGTTTTTATAGGTGTTGAAGAGGTGGGTGCCTCCGGGCTGAGAAAACCAGAGGCACCACCAGATGCTCCTGAAGACCCCTGCCCTCTCGATTTACAACCAGAGAGAACAAGTATGAGGATTATGGCTAATTTTAATATTCTTTCCACCATAGTATCTTCCTCAGCGAACCAAGTGATTGGGTTTGCTTCACAATAAGCGAATCTGATGTCTGGATAACCTCAAGTCCCTCTCCGTCCATGCTAAAGTTGAATCTGGGTGCCTGTGGGATTCCTCCACCAACATCTTCCCAGGGTTGTGCATACGCCCATCCACTATTAACAAGGTACTTGTAAAGCCTTGCCGTACCCGTGGACATTGCACAGGAATCGTTGGTAGCAACCTCAGTTGGTGTAAATGTCATGAACATGATAGTATCAATAAACACAGTGGCATAGGTTACAACCTTTTCACCATCATGGTCACCTGCATAATCATCAAACACAACATACCATCCTCTGTATGGATGCATTATTTCTGTAGGCTGGAGAACCCCACTGTTTGAAACCCTCTTTAATTGTGATTCGGTGATATAGGAACCTGATGAAGGTGTGGTATCTATAACAGCATAGAACCTGTTCTCTGTTCCCTCCCTGAATGGATTTGCTCTATCACCCGTTCCAAAGAGTAGCCACCTGATATTGTTCTTTACATACACAGTTATAGGGTAGAATATGGGCTGCCAGTTTTCATAATCATTACCATTATCTGGTTCAGGCGCCTTAAATATGATTCTCGCCTCCCAGTTATGGTAATTTGGGTCGGTCATATCAACCTTCCAGACCTGCCCATACATGTCACCAATGTAAAGATAGTCATAGAAATTGTTATTATCAGGGTCTTTGTTAAAGACCGTAGCCTGAGCAGGAAAAGGCCACTTCATTTCAAAGGTTCCAGACGGTGGTATCATAACATATTCATCTGTATCTCCTTGTGAGAATTCAAAGATGTCCAGAGCAAATATATGATTTCCGGGAATATCCCCGGGGTCCTGCAGGTCATCCCACAGAGTATCAGGCCAATAGCCCCCTCCAAAGAAGGCAAAGAACCTTTCAACTGTATCTGTTGAGGAAATCTTGCATAACCTTTGTATTTTGTACATTACTGGATCACTCCAGGTATATGCAAGTGAATCATGGTTCACTTCAAAGAGCAGGTGTGGGGAGTATGGGTTTGTTACATCAAGTGATGTGTAAGCCCTTCCCCCTCCTCTCTGGCCAATCATAACAACGGTCTTCCATTCTGTCCAATCTTTGAATGTGTCAAGTTGAGCAGATGGGAACCATATATCTGCACCCATAGGACTTGCATCTACATAATACTCATGAGATGTAAGGAGATTTTTCAATTTTGGTAACAAGTTATTGGGAATAACCGCCCACATCTCCCTACCCGTGGAGTCATTGAAGCAGTGTATCATCCCATCATTCGCACCTGTTATAATGAAGAAGGGACGGGATTGCCTCATGTGAACCCTGAACTTCCAGAAGTCATCATCTTCGTAAAAAGCATTGGGTACATGGATTTTCAATGGTGTTGAGTGGAAAATATCACCCAGCACACCTTTGGTTGAAGATGTCATCACACGCTTTCCAGACTTTACATAACTTACAATAGTATCAACTGCAGCCTGTGAATCAACATCAAGATCTGAGGAGTCAAAATTGGAGGCGTTAAAGGAAAGAAGTGTTCCATTCTTTACTCCATAGATATTCCTTGAAACAGCATAGGTGTGATTCCTGAGCTGGTCTCCAGCATCCCATATAAGAAGAGAATCAGGTATGGAGTCAAGGCTGAAGGAAGAAGCGGTCAATCGGAGTGCGTAGAGATGCCCTTCCCAGATACTTTTATTACCCGGTATAAAGCTTGCAAGGTAAATCCTGTTTTCATATTGGGTGGACAGGAATTCTTCTTCAACAGATGTAACCTGTGCAGATGAAAAGGCATAAGCCCTCTGGAGAATATTCCAAAAAACCTGCTCAAGTGCTTCTGCTACCTCTCTGGGACTCCCAGCAAAGAGCGCTGAATCAGTCCCACCATAATAGGCTATACTATCAAGTGTGGCTGAACCAGCCATTCCTATACCAACCACATAGACATTGATTGCAACATCCTGTGCAGGATGATTACCCTGGGCTGGGATATGGATATGCTGAAGAGACTCAGCCTCCCAGAAACACTGCCTCCTCATCCATAATGGGCTTGAACCATCATAACCAGACATTCTTGCATTTTCACCCTGGGTGTAAGTAGAAGGATCGATACCATAGGTTGGTTCACCATCTGTGAGAAGCACTATATTATAGTTCCTGCACCATCTTGCATTGTCATTCCAGAGAAAATTCTTGTACCAGTATCGTGCACCCCTCAAAGCAGGTGCAATGGGTGTTCCACCATCTGCCCTCATCTCATTCTGGTCATTGAGATTATTTATCTGGCTGTCAAGCAACCTCATTATCTGATTTATGTGGGATTGGTTCTGCCCCTGGGCATTGGATATGGGAACCCTTATCATACACTGGTCAACTGCATAGGTTGTCTGTGTCCCTTGCCATTGAACATCTGGATAATAAGTACGCCAACGCCTGTCATAGTACCAGGCCCTGTACCAGGTACTGGTATGACCGCGATGCCTCTGGTAAAAGGTTGCAAGGCCCCACCTGAATGTTCCTGATATTCGGACAAGGGTGGTCTCCATGGCAGCCTTAACTATGTGCATCCTGGATAGATCCCCATACCTCTGGGTTTGACCACTACCATACCAGTCATGCGCATATCCATAAAAAGGATGTGGCACAAGGTGCCCTCTGTAATAAAAATCACCACCAACAGTACCATCTCCGTATGTTGCGCTACCATTCATATTCCAGGACATACTTCCTGAACTGTCAAGGATTATAAGCACATCAGGTGCATGGAAACTGGTGAAGAATTCTTCATCACCGTCTTCATACGCTGATAAATTCAACATGAATGGCACAAAAAGAAGGCTTAAAATGCTCAGTCTCTTTAACATAACAACCTCCTAAAATTCATCAATTTTTATTTTCTTTTCAAAGTCTTCCATAGACTTTCTACTCAATCCCAATCCATATGAAACCCTTTCAATCGTTCTTGTATAGGCTAGGTCCTTGCCATTGTAAACATATACTTTTTCAGGGATTAAACCAAGACCCTTCACATTTCTGTATCCATCTATTTTTATCTCCATACTTTCTTTTTTAACCTCAACTGGATACATAAGATTGTTAAGAATAATTCTCAATCCACCAACACCAGAGTAGGTGCTTCTGTCAATTTTCTTTAACTTTGCTGAAAGGAATGCCCACTGTTTACCAAAGAAGATGTATCCAAGTATATACTCCCGTGGTATGGTTTTCATTCTCTCACTATAAATAAACAATGGAACTGTGTCTGAACGGGTATCATCTATAGTGACGGTCTTACCCATTGATATAACCTCTCTCCATGGCCTTATCTCAAGCATGGTGAGGTCGGTGGATCCCTTAATCAAAATCTGTCTCAGGGTATCTTTCTCTGTTATAATAACAAATTCAACCTCCACAGGGGTATAGACTTTCTCAAAGATGGGTTTTTCCAATTGTGGGTTGATATATAAAGACGTTAAAAGTACAATAAACATGTTCACCTCCTTTTAATACATTGTATGGCCAAAGGCTCCTGCTGTGCCAACATAGGGTTTACTGTATGCTGCTATCACCTGGAAGGAGCGTTTGTATCTACTGTTTGCTACATATCCTGTTGTACTGAACGAATATATGAATTGCTGCATACCATTAACTGTTCCAGGTAAAGGGTAGGGATGTGTGAAGGGAACAGGCCAGATAAAGTACTGGTCACCTCCTGATGATTGAAGGGTATCAACATAGACCAAACGTTCCTGCCCCACAACATAAACAGTATCCTTATGCCCACCGATTGAATAACCTGATTCTGTGCCAAAGTAATACCTCAAAAGGTCATTGTTGGGTATGCATGAGATATAAAATTCTTCTGCTGCCCCGGAAGCAACAAACGCCCTTTTTCTGTTGTTGTGGATAAGGGTCTTAAATGCAGATGTCTGTGTAAAGCCAACAACCGCAACAATCAGGAATGTCATAACCAGTATAATCATAAGCATCACAACCAGTGATATACCTTTTTTATCCATATCAACCTCCCATATTTTTTATGATAACATCGCTGTTGGTCCTGACTATTATTGGCTTCCCCATATAGGTTTTATGCAAAACGATGTAATAACTGATCTTCCTCACTATCCTTGAACCACTCATGGTGGTTGTATCTATCTCTACAACAGGTGTTGCTAATAGTGAATCTCTTTCACCATAATAGGTTACTCTGAAGGTATCCACTCCTGCAATTATCAATGATTTCTGCTTACCTTCATAGAAATAAAGCGAATCATTCTGGAGTCTTATTGAGTATAGAGAATCATTGTAAGTTCCATCCTCATTGATGTCATATGTAAAATAAATAGCCTGCCTATCACCCTGGATAATCCCAAACGCACCAGAGCCTTTCGGGTCAAACCCAATCATCCTGATTTGTTTCTCAATAAAATCAGTGGATAATGAAAGTTTGCTGGATATCTGGGAGTATTCCATCTGGAAATTTGCCTGCCTCTGGAGGGAAACAAAGGCCCCAAAAACAAGCGTCATAACAATGGATAAAACAGTTATCACCACAATCATTTCAACAAGGGTAAAACCTTTTTTTCTCATATACCCTCCTATTGATGGTAAGAAAGGTAGAATTCCAACTTAACACCAACATTGTATGGCCCACTACCATTTACATAGAAAATCATGTAACTACCAGGGTCAGCCGCATTACTCCCCACCCTCGTAGAACAGGTAACCGTGTAAGTGTAAATACTATTACCAATCGTATCACTTACGGTCCTCACAACCTGACCATCAGCTGTGTTCTGCCATAGAGCATCATAACTTCCCGGGCTATCAAGGATATCCGTTTTAAAATCATCTATAACACTTTCAGCACCAGCATATAGATTCTTAAGGACATTGAATTTGACATTGGTTCTCTGATTGGTTATAAAGAAGGCGAAGAACGCACTCAATGCAATGGCAAGTATAACCATGGTTATCATAAGTTCAATAACCGTCATTCCCTTTTTCATTTTATACTCACCTCCCCTAACTTATTTATTGTTATAGTTCTGGAGAAGGTCTTACCATTAGCACTTTTAACCACCGTGAAGGAATCAGGGGCAACTACACTCCCATCCTTGTTGACCCTTATAAAAACAGAGCCTGTACTCTGGACATCAACCCCATAATCCGAAAATCTAAAAGTGTCCCTGTAAACAGGGGCATTTAAGGAATCACTATAACACTCATCCCTTCCGGGGTCAATCTCAAAAATCCATTGGTCAGTATCCGAACCCATGAATCTGTGCACCTCTCTATAGTAAAAACGGGTAAAACCACCAAGACACTGTTGAAAGGTATAGTTTGGTAAAAAATGCGTAAAACCATATATACTGAGTGCCGTTATAACACCAATAACAACAACCACAACCATCAACTCAATAAGTGTAAAGCCCTTTCTCATATCTCACCTCCATTTTATTATCTGCAATAAGTGTTCCAGATATCTTTTTATTGAATTTCAAGATATTACAAATATCAGGAATAAAGAACTGTGTAAATACTCCATGAGGGTTGAAAGGGATTACATACACTATCTTCTTCTGAAAAATCCTCCGCCTCTTCTTTTATTTTTTTCCTTCTCTTCTTCCTCTTTATGTTCTTCTTCCTTTTCACCAATCACCTTGAGCAAACCTGAGGATATTAAGCCGTAAAGGGTTTTTGCAACAAGGAATTCTTCAAGCCCAAGTTCCTTTGCAATCTCCTTAAGACTCTTTTTACCATCAACCGTGGTGAGGATCTTCCATTCATCTGCTGACAATTCAATGTTGCTCATCTCTGGTTCTTCTACAAAATTAACAATCACATTCACAGAGGGTATAACCTTCTCCATTTGCTTCCATTCATCAATCTGCCTCGCTGCCTCCAGTATAACATTCTGAATGGGCATCTGGATGGATGTCTTGTTCACCACCTCACCAGGTCTAAATTCGAAGGTCCCCTTCCTGTAAATCAATATCTTCTGGACTGCACTCATACCCTCTGAACCCTGTGCCTCTGCATGAAGTAGAAGACCACCCTTGAAGTACATCAGGGCTTCACCCTTTTCACCTTTTATATGAAGAACACCGTCCTTGTTTGAAAGGTGTATTACCTGTAAAACATCCGTTATCTCAAAATCCTCAAGATTTCCTGATAAAGGCACTATACCTCCTTAAAGAATCCCATTTCCCCAAATTTCTCTATCCTTTTGATTATCAATTCATCTCCTTTTATCTTTGAAAGTTCCCTGTAAGTATTCAATATTGTCTTCTTCAATATCTTTGCTGCACCCTCAGGGTCTCTGTGGGCACCACCTGGAGGTTCTGGTATTATACCATCAATCACACCCATTTTCAAGAGGTCCTTTGCTGTTATTTTTAAAGATTCTGCTGCCTTATCCTTGTACTTCTGGTCTCTCCATAGGATGGAAGCACATCCTTCTGGTGAAATCACTGAATACATGGCATTCTCCTGCATATAAACCCTATCCCCAACACCAATTGCAAGTGCTCCACCACTCCCTCCCTCACCGGTTACTATAACTATGATTGGCACAGGGAGAACTGCCATCTCTTTGATATTCACAGCAATGGCCATTGCCTGGCCTCTCTCCTCTGCACCTATGCCAGGAAAGGCACCAGGGGTATCTATGAAGGCAATTATGGGCCTTCCAAACTTTGCACCTGTTTTCATCACCCTCAATGCCTTTCTGTATCCCTCAGGGTGTGGCATACCAAAATTCCTCTTTATCTTCTCCTCCACTGTCCTACCTTTCTGGTGACCCACTATTGTGAATGGAATTCCTTCAAGTGTGGCAAAACCTGACACAATCGCTGAGTCATCGGCAAATAATCTATCACCATGCAGTTCCACCCAGTCATTGAAAATAAGATTTATATAGTCAAGGGTGTACGGTCTATCTGGATGTCGTGCAAGTTGTACCTTCTGCCATGGTGTAAGGGAAGAAAATATCTTCTTCCTCAGGTCATTCAGTTTCTTTTCAAGTGGCTTTATCTCATCCTCAAGTGAAATCCCCTCTGTCTCTGAGAGGTTTTTCAACTCTTCTATCTTCTTTTCCAGTTCCTCTATGGGTTTCTCAAAGTCAAGGTATGTTGCCATCCTTAAAATCTCCAGTTTACAGTTAGTGTGTTAAGCAAACCAAGACTATTATACATGGAACTAACTGAATAATCAACAGTAAAATTTTTATAATCAAAACCCAGCCCAGCTGAATATCTCTCAATCAAATCCCTGTATTTTTTACCACCCCTTATACTGAAAAACTGATATTTCACTTCAAAACCTGTATATACCTCTGTAACATTGTAAAGGGGTTTCACAAAATCCACACCCAGCATAAATTCAACAGGGTTTCCCCTGTAGATGTATCCAGCACCAGCCCTCCAGGTGGTTGGAAGCCTGAGCCTTGATTCTCCCCTGTATTTTGGACCTAAATGAAGGAAGGCAATGTTGAAGGTGACATCATAAAGATTATAGTTTA
>Ga0180300_10001522_pt1 | contig 10743 bp, 9 predicted proteins | sample GuaBasSediGuay15_FD_121798 | JGI IMG/M metagenome (GOLD analysis project Ga0180300, IMG submission 121798) | Subseafloor sediment microbial communities from Guaymas Basin, Gulf of California, Mexico - Guay15, Core 4569-2, 21-24 cm | ecosystem: Environmental > Aquatic > Marine > Hydrothermal... | reverse complement strand
CCTGTTCCTGTCCTCCTTCAGCTTCACCGAGTAGTAGGGATTCATATTGTCCACCCCAACCACCTCCTCCCCCCTCTCAAGAAGCCCCTTCGCCACGTGAAACCCTATAAATCCCGCTGATCCCGTTACCAGATGTTTACCCATGGCCTTCACCTTTTTTTCTTCTTCCCTCTTCAACGGGGGTGTTGGGGGGCGGAACCCTTTATAAACTCCCCTTCTGCAGTCCTGTCCCATTAACGTGACCTACCAGCCCATCCAGACTTTCGGAAGCAACCCATTCAGTCCTGTCCCATAAACGGGTCCTACCTGTCCCATTTACGTGACCTGCCCCTTGTCCCATAAGCGTGACCTAGGACTCGCGAATGCACCGTGCATAAACGTGACCTCGCCTGTCCCATAGCCGTGACCTCCTTGTCCCATATTCGTGACCTATGCTATTATATAAACCCTGTAGAACCCGCAACTCTAATCATCAGAGCATCCGATATGCTCACACATGATCCTTTTAAGATGCTCATGAACATAAGCTAAATCCCTTTTATGCCTTGAATACTCAGCACCCACTATGCCACCTAATATAATATTCATGCCAATAACTATAGCGAAAAACAAAATTATAATCCTCTTTGAAAGGGTAATAAGTCCATTTGAATAAAAATACGACACTGCCAATAGGTTCATTAATAAAAACAAAAGATAGATAGCAGCCAAACCTATCAAATAGAATTTAGTACCATAGCCTAACGGATCTTCAGAAAGATAATGAAACTTATCACCTTTTCTTTTAGCATCTTTTTTGTTTTTACGATTGCTCAAATATTTTTTCCCAACGCGTCTTTTCTTCCTCTGCCAATTACCCTCAAATACTTTTTTCATCTCCGGATGTAACAACTCATTACAACCATGAATATAGGTCTCCCAAGCCATCCCATTTCCTTTAAGCTCACGAAAGATTTTAATTTCAACACCCATAAGATATTTACTTATATCTATTATCTTATACATCTCTCCCAGATATAGAAAAGACATGAAGAATATTATGAATGGAAGTATCAGTAAAAGTGGATATATATCCTTTGTGAAGGTGAGTGTAAGAAAGATTGACACTATAGAGACTGTTAGCATGATTATAACACTTTGATCCCTTTCAATCTGCCATATTTCTCTTTTCAGCATCTCATATTCTCGATACAAACAATCAGTCAAAGACCCTTCTTTCTTCAGATAACCAACAGTGGGCGAGGATCCCATAAAATCACACCCCATATAATTAATCCTCTTCAGACATCTTTGTTTCTTTCACTACATTCCCCATTCAAAGAAAAAACTCTTACAACCCCATCATGTCCCCATTACTTCCCCAACAGGTTCTCCACCACCCACCCAACATACCCATACTAAACTCAGCAACTTAATACCGTATGGTACTGTTTACAGAAGGCCATCAAGTTTTGTACGGCTCATTTAGGGAGATTATTTTCCTCACAAGATAACGTACACGATCAATATATAGTAAATAAACATTAAGTAAAAAAGGGAGTCGGCCAACAGCGTGGAGGTAATTGATTCGTTTAATAAGTTCCCCTCGGTTAATCTTGATACAACCAAATCTCTTAAGGTGGAGTGTGAGTTCGTCATATGATTCATTATACTCAAACCAGGCGTGTGCCAATGCATTCCTAATCTCCTGTGTGTCAACAACAAAATTATAACAGTAATTTCTTTCTTTTTCTTTTCTTGTTATTAGAATTTGATCATAACTTAAAAATGAGTAAAGATAATAATTTATTATATCTCTTATTTTTATTTCATCATCTTCACTATTATCGTTCAAAGTTAAAGACAAAGATGATGTTATTGTTTTCTTTAATAGTTCCTTTGTTAATTCAAACATAAGAATGTATTCATATAAAACAAGAAAAGAGAAACCTTCTATGTCACGCTTCAATCTTCTTTTGGAAATCTTTTGAAGTGTTCTATGCAGTAGGTTAATATTATTTTTGGATATTTCTAATCGTTTACTGGTGACCTCAATCCGATATGGTTTACCCGTGAATATGTGAAAAGCTGTTGTGATAAGTGAGGGATGAATTATAATCTCCGCTAACATTCCTTTTTTTTCATTATGGCATCTAAAGTCATTACCCATCTCTGAATCTAAACTTTCCCCCATAAACCATATTATATCATGAATGTATTTCCATGTAAACCAGGAGTATGGCGGGGAAATAACAATTTTATGCAACTGTTTAACCCATTTCAATGTCCTTTTATATTCAAGATCTTCCAGAAGATATATTAACCTTTCATAATAACTTGCAATTTGTTCATACATTTCCTGGAATATTAAAGAATGAACAATTCCTATCCTCGTGTCATAATAGTGATTCCTTTTGCAAATTTCACAATAATATTTCCTCCTCATTTTATTCCCCATACACAATAATAGTCTTTGCGATTATGTTCACTCATCCTACTTCTTCATCCTCAGATATTCTTACGATCTACTATGGATGTTACCAGAATTTTCATCTTTCACCGTCCTTGGAATAAAACTTTTTTATAAAGACTTTTCCCCCGCAGGGGAACCGTTTATAAAGGGTCCCCCCTCAGTCCCATCCCATAAACGGGTCCTGTACCCTTATCCAGACTTTTAGAGGTCCTCGTTCAGTCCCGTCCTATAAACGAGTCCTCTCTGTCCCATTAACGGGGCCTCCCCCCTGTCTCATTTACGGGGCCTCCCCCGTCCCATTAACGAGTCCTAGGACCCGTGAATGCACCGTCCATAAACGTGACCCGTGCCCCGCGAATGCACGTCCCATTAGCGTGACCTGGGACCCGCGAATGCACCGTGCATTAACGAGTCCTCCTTGTCCCATAAACGGGACCTACTCCGTCTCATAGACAGAGCCTGCCACTCTGTGTTCGTGTTTCAATTTCCTCAACCATTCAGGAAAGGATAAAATCAGGACAATAATAAGAGAAAGCAGAATCCGCTAACGGATATTGAACTGTTGAAGGCACTAAACAAATATCGTGAATATCTTCCTCCCAACAGCAAATGGTAGCATAGACTTATCAGCTGTTAATAGTATTGCATTATACTTAAGACAATCCTCAATAATTCTTTCATCTCTTTCTGTTCTAGACAACTCCTTGGGGATGCCTTCCACTATCCCCACTGTTTCAAGACGTATTATACCTTTTGAATTATACCTGCTTAATTCGATGAACTCTTTTTTTCCTCCTTTTGTTCCATCACACTCTTTTCTTACAACAGGAGAAAGAATTACCATAAAGTTCTCAAAGAATCCACTCCTGCTAAGGTCATAGGATATTATCCTTCTCCGGATAGCGCTGCTGTCTGGTAAGACGTACCCACAATAATATCTTAATGTGAATCCTGCATTTTCAATCGCATTGTTACACTCCTCATTTGTGCATCTCACCTCGCTTATGGCTCTATTATCTCTTGAGAAAGCCCTAAATTTAACATGCTTCAAAACTGAACCGCAATGTGGGCATATAAGAGATAGAGATTTTATAGAAAGTTTCCCATTGTTGAAGTCTTCTAAAAATTCTGGTGACAGTAGTCTTTCGTCAATTGGGGGCACAGTCTTTTTTACTACCCTCCCGCTACCTTCGATTTCAATAATAGTCTTAAAAGATGTTTTTATGAACCATGGCCACGATTTGTGTGCTTGCCACCATGCCCTTAGCCACGCCTTTGTTCGTGGATTACCAGCATTTCCGGAGCCAACGGATAGACCATCTATCTGAAATTCTGGGCTATCATTGATGGCTTTTATCACCGCCTCTCGCAACCGTTTTGAAATTAAGGATGCCGTTTTAGCTTCAAGGTATTTATCATCTGATCTTTTCCCAATAATTATCTCCGCACCTTGTTTTTCCATAAAATTCAAAAAACGCCGGAGTGTAGGACCAACTCCATAATCATCCAGAACTACTCTACATTTGCCAATTTCAACCTCTCTAAGGAATATAGAAAGAATTCGTTGGTAACTTACATCTATTATTTTATTTAATTTGTATTTATCAACATGCCATGGTGGCACTTTTTCATAAATGAAATCAAGCCCTTTACTTCTTAATGCATCTAATCTTTTAAATATGGCGTCCCAATATTCAAAGTTGTGATGTTTTTTGGTATTTGCTGGACCTATCAATCTATCGATTTCAGAAAATATTTCTTTGGGGAATATCACACCTGTTAGAACCGTATGTCCTACCACCTCACCTTTTCCTGTCTCATCTAATCCTATTAGAAAATCTTTTGTCGGAAGGACATATGTAGGACCAACTATTGAATCTATGTAATTCCATGCTTTAAGTACTGCAGGATCACTAGAGCTTGAGGGTGTGCTGTAAAGAGTACCCTTTTTGTAAAATGTGAATGTAGAATCAGAGAATCTAACACGCCACTGTTCATAAGCGGGTTTAACTTTCTGTTCATCACCGCCGTTTTTTATTAAATAGGCTTTTATTTTTTCTGCTGCTTCAAAATCAATATTCTTCCAAGTCCTACCAGTCATTTTTTCCACCTTTTTTTAACTCTTCAATCTCCATTCTCCTCTTCCCTTCCAAGATGGAACCCTTTAAAAACCCTCCCAACCCACCCCTACCCCACAGGCGGGCCTATGTCACTGTCCAACCCTTCAGCATCTACCTGCCTAGTCCCGTCCCATTTACGTGACCCGCCTTCCCCTTATCAACTGCTTGCACATAGCTAACTTTTTTGCAGATTTATGAGGTTACGAGTATAATGAATGATTTGAGCGGGAGAGATTTAATTGCCAAACTCACCTCTAGAGCCGCAAGTCCACCCCTCATATCCCATGACCAATTTGTAATGAAAGATGTATACAACGAGACAGGGAGGACACAGTATTCAAAGATCTATCGTAAAATTCTGTTGTTATTGTAGCCTCCAATAATATTGCCATTTTTAAAAGAGCGTTTTATTATGTTTTACTGTTCTCATCCGAGTTTTTACCCAGATTAAATGTGGCGTCAATAAAAGGACCAATGGATTTCCCCAAAATAGCCAGACCCGCATCGTGTGGACGAGGGAGATTGAATTTAGATCTGGCTGCACCGTTCAACGCAAAATCATATCCCTCAATGTTTATAATACAGAAAATACGATCTCTTAACTCAATAATCACCTTATCTGAACGAAATGGCCAATCACCCGAAAATTCTTTTTTAGAGATTTCCTTTGTTGGCCATGGACTTTTTTTCACTTCTTCTTCAGTTCTTTTCACCCATTTCTCTTTTCTCGTTTGAAGAACCTGAACCGTACGCCGGTAATCTTTTGTACCTAATTCATCATCTGTCAATCTCAGGAATGAACTAAATGGAATATGATATTGTGGTAATTTTCCCCCATGTCCTCCAAGTGTAAATTGTCTAGCTATTGCTCTAATGAATCTTTCAATTATTGCAATGATTTGTGAATTCACTCGTGGATAGTAGTCTCTATGGAGCCCTTCCTGATCGTTAAATAGTAAATACGGTGTAGGGTTTTCGATACCATATTCTAATTCTTTCCAATACTCTTCTGGGTTAGAAGAAGATGGAGGATTTCTACCTGATACAACATCAAGATTATAGTAACGAGCATATTTTCCGAATTCTGAAAGAATCTTTAATATAATCTTTAATTTCTCATCATCTTTAAGAAACACTAAATCCTCTTTTAATGCTGGTCTACTGTTATCAGCAAAATAATTAGTAATTATCACTTTATTAAGCTTAGATAAGTCATGTCCGAGATTCTTCAACATGTCGAAATCAGGATATTTTCCTTCTCTCGCTTCATAAACTAGGCATATGTAGCACTTCATAAATCGCTCAAGACCATTAGCGAGTAGTAGGTGTGGTAGGTGATAAAAATCATTTCCCATATCAATTTCCTGTAGCTCCCCTAAGCCCGTTACGATTAATTGATATGCTGTGTTTAATTCTTTATAGAGGCACATATCTTTAATTAGTTTGTTCATTATAACACCTCTTTCTCCAATTGCTGTACATCTCTAATCGCAACCTGAATGTTTGTCATTATATCCCCTGAGGATCTGATTGTTCACATAGGTCGTAGCTCATCCTCCATTACACCACCTAGCGTCTACCCTTGTTAGAGCTGATGTATCTGATAATGCCTCAATCTTTCAGACAATAGCATCATGTATTAATGGTCTTTTTCCATAAGCATGTTTTCAGATTATGTATAACATATTGGGAATATATAAGATGTTGAAGGTATTTAGGCGGAATGAGTGAAACTGATGGAGCTGTTTATTTGCTGCTATATAACCAAACCAATGATAAGGTAAGGAGTCGTATGCCCGAAGAGCACAAGTGAGCAACTGTTTTTCAAAAATCATTCTCAAACAGATTTTTTGAGAGCGAGAGGATTATTATTCTGTATCTCCTCAATAACTGAGATCATAGCAATATGATACGGTACTCCTAAAGCGCTTGCAATATGTGAAAAGATCGCTAAGCAATTAGTTATTGGGTTTAATTTTATCTTGTTTATTTTTAAAGTGAATGGAAAGAAAGGGAAATATTGTGTGGATTTCATGCAAATAGGCACTCCGAATTCTTCAACATATTCTATAAACTTTTTACTCTCAATATAGAGCGTCGTCCTATAACAGTTTACTAACCTAATTTTAATTTCGATAGTCCCGCTGTGAGCCCCTCTATACTTCATCTCATCAAGGTATTTTACATAATTTATTATCAATCCAAATACAGCCCCTATAATCTGCCCTGCATCCAAAAATCTTACACTTGATATCGAATCTTTCTGTGAACGATTTAAGACATTTATATATGCCTCTCCCAAGCCTTTAGATGAAGGATGCTTTTCATTAATTGGCATCAGGAGTTTGACATTTCCAAAAATATCAAGTATCAATGTTGTTCCGTTATAAGCCAGATTCTGATTTTCAAGGAGCCTTAAAGATACACTATCATGATAGGTATTCAAAGAATCGAATTTCATACTTCCGGAAAATGACACTTTATTGTCAGAAACCATTTCTTCAGCATTATAACTACTATTAAACCGTTCAAAGACTTTCTTTAAATTTTCAACAGTAAAAAAGCCGTCTATGAGGATATGCTTAAATGGGCTTATATTAGCAAAGATTTCCAAGAAAGAAATTTCTTCTTCGCCCCTACAAAATGATAAATCAAAAGTTCTAAAATTCTCTAACTCTTTTTCATATCCTTCCGCTTTTTTATAAAGCTCATCAATTGTATGTCTATTTGTCTCTGGAATTGGATCAGATGCAGATTCTTGTCTTCTATATATCTTTCCATCAGAATGTATATATGGTGGATCTTTTCCTTCTGGGACAACAACCATTAAAACCTTTTTACCGTTAGGGAGGTTAATTGCGTAGGTTACAAAAAAGGGGAATGGTTGTAAATGTCCCCGGACGGAATCTCTAATAACATCTGGAGGATTATCCACACCTAAGATATTTAACGCACAGTTAGTTTCTGGATCAGCTTCGATGCCAATAAAATATATTCCTCCATGAGAATTTGCAAAGGATGAGATAGATTTGGCAATACTTTTTCCGTTAGGTTTTTGCCTTTTATACTCTACATACCATCCTTCAGCTACAGATTTAAGTATTTCCAAATCAGTTGATGTGACTTTTTCGAAGCCTTTATTGAATGGATTAAATGTCTCTCTCATAAATACCACCTTCATTTTGTTTTAAATACTCTTCGTTCTTAAAACAGTTTCCCGTTTTCAAGTTTAAAAGATGAAACTTTTATTAATATCCTATAAGGCATGAGAATATTTAATGAGCCTGAACAGCGGAGCAATAGGGAGTCTAAAAGCGAAGTGCAAAATAAACAGGTGAATGGGAAGTCCTCAAGATTACGCACCCTTAACATGGACTCTAAAAGTGTCAAGGTAAATGTCAAAGGATTCTTGAGATATTTAACTCAACTAAATTCCTCCCGCTTAAATCCTCTAAATATTTGACTGAAATCGCTATGTGTGTATACTTTTTCCATTTCATTTAAAAAAAGTCTCCAAATCTGATTTAAGGTAATGAGTGTTTTTTCTAAGTCTGAAGATACCATCTGCCTTGGATTAATAAAATATTCGGGATGTTCCCTAAATAACTTTCCATAAGAAGACCAGAGTTTACATTTATCAACATATTCTTTTCTTATTGCAAATTCCTCTCCGGTTCTTAAATCAATTAATATATCTACTCCGGGGTTGTGGATGAAAAAGTTTCTGTAGTCCTTAATCGAGCCAACAAGGTCATTATATTTCCGTCTGGTCGATTTGTCAGTAATAATTAATGAAAGAAAGTTATAATCATGCTGAGGATAATAAAGTATAGGCTTTCCATTTTTTATCATATTATCAAATGCTTTATCATAATGTTTGTCTATCCACTCTTTATATTTTTTTAAAAGCTTCTTTTTTGTCTTTTTTAACTTATTCTTAACACATCTTATACCCAAATAGTCTTCAACAATAATAATGTTTCTCGCTAGGTTTTCCACATTATCGAAAATGAGACCTAAATGAAAGTATATATTCTTGAATGTTTGATATTCATCACCAACCCTTATTTTATTCATACATTTTTTTATGTATCTAATACTTTTATATATGCCAAAATGTGACATTGCTATTCCTTCTAAGTTTTCATGAGTGTCAACTCTCCAATTTGTCTCATATGGTCTTCCAGTTAGAGGCAACAAATATTTATGGTCAAACTTTATATAATTTGGGAATGATTCTATAATAGTGTCTAACATATATTCTTCTATCCGGTGAGTCAATTCAATTTTATTCATTATAATCAACATCTTTATAATCATATTAACAAGGATATCCTTATATGCAGGAAAACATGGAGATGAAGGATGATAATGGGAAAGAACACAATGGTATGTTTTTCCCCAAGGACTTTTCCATTCAATGGTTCTCCCATGAGATTTTGACATTGGATTCTTGATTCCCAGTAGTGACCTAATAGTTTTTCCTCCAAACAGTACAATCAATTTAGGGTCTATAATTCTTATCTCCTCAAGCAGATAATCTCTGCATTTTTTAATGGCGTATTTGTGTTTTTCCTTAGGACAAGAGCATTTAATAAAATTCGTGTCCCATGACGAAAAAGAGTTTATTTTCTTTTCAATACTCCTCTTTAACTCACAGACCCTCTTTCCCGTTATACTATAATTTCCAAAGACTTTTCTGTTCTTAGTGCCATCATATCTAGGATTTGGTGCCCATCCAATAAACATGACATCTGGGTTTGCTGAAGTGCCATCACCAAACAATATTTCCCCTTTGCAATCCCCAGTACAATTCTCAATTATTTCCTTCAAACGAGCTAATTCCGTCTCAGGGCTTGTCAAGCTATTACCCCCAGATAACAACTTCTTTCAAGTTCCGCCAAAGACTCTACCGGAGTTCTCATCTTTTACCAATCTGGAATAGATCTTTTTAAAAAACCCTTCCCCCGCAGGTGGAGTCGTTTATAAATGGTCCCCCACCAACCCCGTCCCATTTACGGGGCCTCGGCTGTTGTATAATGGTTGGTGGATATTGAAATTAACGTTTATAGCTTTTACAACGTATGATGAAGGGAGTGCTAGACACTGCTATCGATAGTTGATAAATGGCAAAGGTAGACCATCTACGTAAACCATTGAATCATACTATAAGGTGTGGTTTGTATTAGTGAAAAGCCGACATAGGGGCAAGACGTAATTGTTACATGGTCAAGAATTGTTTCCGAAGCAGTGCGATATATGTTGCTGTGAATTCCCTATAGTTGTTTATTTATATAGTTAATATTTTCAAATATTAATTGTAGAAGGGTTGTGAAAGGATATTGTTCATGGTAAAACCAATGACCTTTTTCTCTCATGGGCTTTATCTCTTTGGTGTACAATTCTGCCACAATTTCACGATAGCATTTTATTTTTATATCATTTTTTCTAGCGTATTCTCTAACATCATCATCGACATCCCAACAGAAGATATATTTTTGATAGTCATGAATTCCCACGGATTCTAACTTTTCTTTAAAAGAGGGATGATTGAAATGGTTGTCATTAATATCCTTTACTTCTGAGATCCCCAGCTCAAACGCTTTCACTTCTCCTACAATTGGCTTCTTATGTTCATCATCAAAACAAATGGCCAGGATGTCTATATCGCTCCAGCCTTTATCTTTCTTAAATTTCATGTCCAATCTAACAAGACAGTTCCCACAAAGCTCAAGGTATTCTTTAACTATACTTTCGTAAACACTAACCACAGCATCACCTCCTAAGGGAGCAGATAGTATACTATTACGGTATATATAACTTTTGGCCATATTCACACTAATTACTGGTAATACTTATAGCAACCAAACATTCAGTGTTAAAATTCATTAACGAGTCCTCCCCCCTCCAGGGGAACCCTTTCAAAGGGGTTCCCCCCTTCTCCAGGGAGACCCAACCAAAAAGGGTCTCCCAACCCACAAATCCCCTCCACCACACCAATAACCTCCGCCGTCTTTATGTCCTTCACCACGGTCACTCCCTTCTTTGTGATCCTGTCGTAGAGCCTCTTCGCCTCCTCCGCCCACTGAGGCGTTATCCCCCCAACAATCCTGGCTATGTTCTCTATTGTATGCTCCGGATCCCCTGGATTGTACCTCTCCGGAGCGTAGG
>Ga0180300_10001521_pt1 | contig 10754 bp, 12 predicted proteins | sample GuaBasSediGuay15_FD_121798 | JGI IMG/M metagenome (GOLD analysis project Ga0180300, IMG submission 121798) | Subseafloor sediment microbial communities from Guaymas Basin, Gulf of California, Mexico - Guay15, Core 4569-2, 21-24 cm | ecosystem: Environmental > Aquatic > Marine > Hydrothermal... | reverse complement strand
TCCTCTATCTTTTCTCTCTTTAGAGAAAAAGGTGAATAGAGATGAATATACTCGCATACATTGTACAATATCATAACCTTAGACGTTAAATATGGAAACAACTATCGTTGATGCAAAGATGTCGAAAGAGAAGATAGCCAGGATAATAAAAACATTCTCGCTAGCTCTTATCGTTATCGCAATGGTTTCCTTTGCAGTCTCCATGTTTACCGTCACAGAAACGTTAACAGAATCTCTCTTCACCGAAGAGACAGAAGAACCAATACAGGTAAGTGTCATGGGTGACCCGATTAGTGGTACCCTAACGGGAATAGCGAGTTTGAGGATAGTTGGTGGAGGAGTGATGAGTACTAACGTTTCAGCTACTTTAGAAATATTGGATGCCCAAGGAAACACGCTGTTCTCGGGTTCTAATTCCACTACAGTCTCCCCTGGGGAGATTAAGTACCTTACTATGAGGTTTTCTATATCGGATATTGACTTAGAGGCTTTAGAGACTTTGAATGCTTCATTAAGACTTGGATTCAGAACTTTCTTCAACCTCATTGGAATGGAATTTAGCACAGGTCTCAGAAGCGAAGGTGATTAGATGAGCAGGAAGAACAAGGCCATAATATCTGCAGGCATTTACGTCTTGCTGTTAGTAGTATTACCTAGCGTTGGTCTAGCAATGGCTCCTGCAGACATTGTTCAGTATGCATCGATCATCTTTGGAAAGGGGCTGAGAAGCATTGTAATCACGTTTTCTGTCCTAGGGATCATTCTTGGATGTTTAAGTGTAGTTAGAGGGGTCGTTAAAGAGGAATCATACGTTTACTTGATCTCTGGGATCCTAATGCCAGTGATTTGGTATTACTTGACTCTCTACGGGCTTGGCTTTGGCAGACCAGGGAACTTTGGAAGAACCTTCATATTGATGTCAAGAGATGGAAGTACAATGAGCGTATTGATCGACATTAGAATAATCCTCGTGATTCTAGGGTTCGCTTTTGCTCTAGAAATTGCCTCTACACTCGTAGAATTTTTAGCAGCGAGAGAGAAGGTAGGAGACACAGCTCCTGAAAATTAATCCATGATTAGAGATAAGGCAAAGCCGCACATGCTTAATACCTTTAACATTTAGAGTTTACTGACATGAGGACATTTGGCAAGATTGTAGTATTCGGGGAAGGGAAAATAAGGGCTAAGAGGGGAGAACAAAACATATACTTGAAGTGGCTTCGCAGAATAGAGGGAGACGTGAGTCCCGGGGATCTCGTTACGATAGTGGACGACAGGGGCGAGTTCCTTGGAACAGGTTTCTACGAGGGCATTGGAGCAATGGCGGCCAGAATACTTACCACTGATCCTGAGGAGGATGTTGACCTAGATTTCTTCAAGAGAAGGCTTCTGAGAGCTTTAGACTTTCGTAGAAAGTTAAAGCTTGAGAACAGCTTTAGGTTATGCCATAGCGAAGCTGACATGCTTCCTGGGCTCATAATAGATGTTTATTCCAATATAGCAGTCATATCTTCCACTTCAATTGGGATGGACAGACTACTCAACCACATAGGGGCTCTCCTAATGGAGATCTTGGAAATAAATGCTGTTTACGTGAGAAATGATGGAAGGACAAGGAAGGGGCTCAATCTCCCTGTCTGGAGGGGAAAGTTATTGGGAGACGCCCCTAATACAACTGTGATCGAGGAAGGTATAGCTAAATTTGAGGTAGACGTTTTAAGGGGACAGAAAACAGGTTTCTTTTTGGATCAACGAGATAATAGGGTTCTAGTGAATCAGATAGTTCCTGATGGAGCAGAGGTCTTAGATCTCTTCTCATACACTGGAGGATTTGGAATTCAAGCGGCTCTGGGGGGAGCTGGACACGTAACCATGGTTGACGAATCAGAATATGCCTGTGAGGAAGCCAAGAAGAACGCTGAGATGAATGATGTGTTAAAGAAGGTTAGCGTAGTTCAGTCATCCGTCAAGGATTGGACGGACTCTGCAAAGAAAAAGGGCAAGAAGTTTGATCTTGTAATCGTAGATCCTCCAGCCTTAATACCAAGCAGAGATATGATCAATATGGGCACGAAGACTTACTTCGCAGTTAATACTGCCGCTATTCAACTAGTTAAGAGAGATGGTCTCTTATTGACCTTCAGTTGTAGCCACTTCATGAGCATAACGAAGTTCAGAAAGCTCGTTAGGGAGGCAGCCCAAAAAGCTGGAAGGAAGATACAGTTCTTGGGAGGAGTAAGGGGTCAGGCAAGAGATCATCCAATCGATCCACTTCATCCTTGGACTGCATATCTTAAGGGGTATCTAGTAAGAGTTTGGTAGGGTGCTCTATCAGAGATCTACTTAAATATTCGAGGGTGGACCTCTTACCTGGCCGGATTATCTTAAATGATTTTGCCTTATCTGAAAGTAGTTTTTCTGCTCGATATCTGAGCACTGTGGTTGTGTTTCTTAGGAAGACAAGATTTCAGAAGTTCTTTTCAGAAAAAACGAAAGGAGGTGTGAGAAATGGAAAAGGTGATTAGGGAAGCTGCTGAGCTTGCTGATGAGGCCGGTAAAAGGGCTCCGAAGTTATTCGGGGTTCCTTCAGGAGTAGAAGGACTTGACGAACTCTTTTACAAAGTTGAAATTACAGATGAGGGAATTAAGAGAGTGCCGCTGGGAGGCTATCCCTACAGAGCAGTCATTAACATAACAGGAGTGCCAGACACAGGAAAAAGCCTGATGGTAGAGCAATTCGCTGTAAAGCAAGCGTCTCTAGGGTATACAACATGTTTCATAACTGTCGAGAGCCCTTCAGCTTTCGTAGCAAGAGGTTTGATGCAGAGATCCTTGGCAATGGGCATAGACTGGGAATCAATAAAGCAAAGGATAGTGATGATAGACGCTGCTCGTCACAGAGAGCTCAGAGAGGACATTCCGACTCTGCTAAACACGATAGCTTATGCCATAAAGGAATACGAAGTAAAGAGCGTTGCAATAGATTCTGTCACAGGCCTTTTTGAGGCAAAGGAAGTCATGGCAAGGTCTATAGTCAGAGAGATATTTAACTTCATGAAGAAATGGGGCCAAACAGCCATTTTAGTTTCTCAAAAGAGGAGCGGGCACAGAGAAGAGACAGCAGAAGCAGCAGGAGGATATGCTGTCAGCCATATAGTGGACGGAACCATAGTGTTAGGGAAGATTCTGGTTAAGAGTAAGTGGGAAGAAAACCTTTACAAGAAACCAATAGGAACCGTGATCAGGACGATAAGAATAGATGGTTGTAGGATGGTTGGACACGACACGTCCACCCACTTGCTGTACATAACGGAAGAAGGTCTCGTAAAGATAGGCCCGAAGCTTGAGGATTTGAGGGGGTGATACCATGGGAATCGTGATTAGTCCAGCCAAGAGGGATCTTGATAAGGAAGTCTTGAGGATTTTCATGAAGAGTATCGAACTATTGGGGGGTCCAAGAAAGCTCATAGAGTACAGGAACCTCACTTGGCTTCCAAGCCTAATGGAGGCTTGTTACGCTATAGCACTAAAGAACAGATTTAAGACAGAAGAGGAGATAGCAAAGGAACTAGGAATAACTAAGCAGACAGTAAGGAGGATATTGGAGTCGGACCCGCTGGCAGTCAAGAAGAAGTTGACAGGAGAGTACGTTGGAAAGTTTGACGAGCACGTGGCTGGTGGAATAGCTAAGCTAGCATGGAGTGAGATAAGAAAGGGAAGAGAGGATACCGAACTTATGATTGAAGCATCAAGACAGGTTCTCGAGGGACTTGGGGGACCTGTGTGGGCAGTCTTAACTCTAATGAGGATTAGGGGGCTTGACTTCCCAGTCGAAGAGCCAAGGGTCCTTAAAGAGAGATTGAAGGGAATAAAGGCCTTCGGCGTTAATCTTGAAGATGTGGCTGGAGTAATTAGTTATCCCATAAAAAACCCAGCTGAACTCCTCAGTAAACTATCAAAGGAGATAAGAAAGCATATGAGGGAGGAATAAACCCTTATCCCAGGATCTGTTCTTCAATGGCCCTAGCTAGTACGCGATAATCTTCCCCAGCTATCTTTCTAGCTTGCAGTACTTTATGAAAGTATTCTACACCTCTCTGCATTCTTTTTGGCATTTTCAGCATCTCCCATAACATTTCTTTGATGATAATTGATTTTCTAAGCATCTCCTTCTTTAACTTTAAATCTACCTCGTAGATTTTTCTCCTATAATATCCTAGCTCAACCCCTTCTATGAATGCCTCGGTCAACTCAGCCTTCGGAGTTCTTAGACCAATCTCGCCCAAGGTTATTAATGCCTCATATGATGACGAGGTGAGCAGCTCATAAAGCTCAAACCTTGGAAACTCTTCCCTAGCAAATCTAGACATAGCTATGGTTCTAGCATGAGGCAGTGGGTTCATCACATGGCACAAACAAAAAACCTCCATCCTCTTTACGTTGTGATCTCTTATCTCACCAGCCATGTGGTAGTCGGTCATACAAGTGCCTTTTTCACCAACTAAATGGTTCGCAACGTGAGAATTTGTCATAAAACAGGGCCCATTTGGATGGTTCCATGCATTATTCCATTATCATGATGTAGCCTTAAGTTACATCCACATGAGGATCCAAGCCACTTTAGGTAATCTTTGCAATCCCTCTTCTCCAAGATCCTCTCAACTCCAGGAAAGCTAAAGGCATAGAGAACTTCGTCCACTCTTATGTCAGTTGGCTCACCGCAGAACACGCAAGCGGCATCTACTCTTCTTGAATCCTTAAGAAACCTCCCCAAAAGGTCCTTAAAATTTGTCCTGTTTAAGAATGAGAAGAGATCTACCCTATCCTTTAAGTCCAGTACGAAGATGTTCTTGTAAATTCCTATTCCAATAGGATTCGTTGTTCTTAGACCAAGTTCCTTGGCCTTTTTCATCCATTTTATCTCGTTCTCGGCTTCTTCGATACTTGAGAATCCCCATATAAGCTTCCCTGACCCGATACTGGCGTTAGTTAGGAAGAAGGTAAAGAGCCTCTTCTCTTTCAAGACCGGACGAGAATTGCCGAACGGAATGCCGATTGCCTTGGCTTTGAACCATTTGCCGTTTGAAGGTAAAATTAAGGACCTGTACCCGCTTATGTAGGCTAATAAGGGCTCTGTCTCTGTGTCAATGGGGCTGCAAAGGACGGGCAATACATCTCTCTTGAAGGGATATCTTGAAGGATCGATGAGCTTTGTCTCTCCATCTATTAAGATGAACTCTGTCTTTGGTCCTCTTAATTTGTGGATGAGCTCTTCTTCTCTTAAGGAATCTTTCCTTGTGAAATCCATCTTGACAATACCTCTATAAATTAACTTTTAAGGCAATTTCGTACAGCAAATCAACTTAAGGTATTCTTAGGGAATACTGGGATTTCTGTTGTCTCCTTAGCCGTCTTGAATACCATACATGTCAAGGTTTTCTCAATTCCCTTCACTTTTCTAAGTTTGTTCACAACGAACTCTCCTATTTCGTGCACGTCTCTTGCTTTCACCTTTATCATGAGGTCCCAGTCGCCTGATATTATGTGAACTTCCTGAACCTCCGGAAAAAGGGCAATTTTCTTAGCTATTTCAACCTGAGAAAGGGGTTCCTCATTGCCCGGGACCCTATATGCCACTGATGCTAGTATAAATGCTGTTGTCCCCATTCCAAGCTTGCTTGCATTTAAAACCGCTCTATATCCAAGTATAATCTTAGACTGTTCCATCCTCTTAATCTTAGCATAAACGGTGCTTATAGGGATACCAAGCTTATTTGATATTTTTTTAGCTGTCAAGCGGCAGTTTTCTTGAAGAATCTTTAAGATCTCAATGTCCTTAGAGTCGAGTTTCATATTGAAAATAATGAGATCAATGGCATATAATTCTTGGGATTATAAGAAATATCGGGCAGATTTTCTGTAAAATAAATAAAAGAAGACCGCTTGTTAGGAAATGTTGACGCAATAGGTTTTCACAATCAAGACAAAGAACTCGTTCAAACAGATCTCTACAATGATTAGGTGCACCAAGTATTTGTAGTGTTCGGCATTCTCCTATTTTTTATAACTTAAGTAAGCATTGCTTTATGACCTAGGTTGATTAAGATAGGAGAACTTAATGCAAAGCCTTTGAGGCCAGGGCAGATTTTCGAAATAGAAGGGAGAGTGACTGAACTCCTTCCAGTATTCACCCTCGGAACGAGAAGATATGAAAGGATGGTTGTCTCAGATGATACCGGCGAAATTACGGTATCCCTTCCCTCCTCACCCAAGTACTTCTTACCAGGGGATTTACTCAAACTGAAGGGAAGGGTGAGACCATGCCCATACATGCCAAGCGAGAAGTGCATCGAGACAAGTGCTGAGGAGATTGTAATACTGGAGCCAAAGTGGGTCAGACCTCAGGACAGGAAAGATCTAGATGATCTTGGACCTTTTACTCTGTTTGCTTTCCTGGCAGTAACTACCCTAGATGAGAGGAAAATGGAGCCCATTCTAAGGACCAGGCTTGAGCCTGTAAAGATTTACGAAGAAGTAAGAAAGAGGGTTGAGTTGGGTAAAGACATAAGCGATTTTATTGAACTTCTAGAAGCCATGACGCTCTATAGCGTGTTTTTCAGGTCATTAAGCGCAGCAGAGATTACGCAGAACTCTGTAATCATGATAAGGGGACTTGACATAGGGGACGAACACAAATCAAAGCTTGATATTATGGAGAAGTTTCTAAGGGCATTAGTTGACGTTGAGGGATTTAGACCATACATATTGGGTCCTAAGGCCGGTCTAATAGAGACGTATCCATTAGGAAAGGAAGAAGAGCTGGATAAGTATGGTGAACTGAGTAATCCGGCAATTGAGGTTGTGAAAAGCCTTAGAGGAGAGGGAGATCTCAGGTTCATGATAATACAACTCGAAGGCTCCATAGAGGGAATAAGAAAAGTGAGAGAGGTTTTCGAACTGGCTGCGGGTGTTGGAGGAGCCTCCTTATTATCTTCAACTATAGATACAACGTTAGAGAAGTTTCAAGAGGTAATAGAACAGCTGGAAACAATACCAAACAGGAAGGAGAAAACTCTTCTTTATATAGAGGGGCTTGAGGTTCTCGTTCCCAGCAACCTCTTCATCTCAACTTTTGTCAAGGACCCAAACGTAGCCTTGAAGGTGAGAATGAAGGGTCTTAACCTCTTATCAAGGATCCTTAAGAACTCCTCCATTGTTATAGTTGCTATAACGCCTTCTATAGCCCTAGTAGCCAAAGAAGCAGTTGAAAAAGCAGATAAGATAGTGGGAAAGGCTAAAAAGATCAAAAAGGGTGAGGAGTACATTCCATACACGGTATAGACCGAGAAGGTTGTCGAGAGGGAAGGATATGGAAAATGCAAGTGATGTTGAATACTGGAGCTGGGAAAGATGCTGTACAAAAATAAGGGGGCTTAAGGGCCGGCTTGGCTTTGAAGATTCAGATAACCTCAGATTTCTAAAGTTAAGTCTCTCTTTAAAAGATGGATCGATATCTGATGAGCTGATCATCGGAAGGAAATTGCATCCATATGAGATCAAGGGAATTTATTGCATTCTGTATGGATACGCAGCTTCAAACCCCGTTCAAGAGACTTCTGAACTCATTTCCTTTAGAAAAATACCTGGAGGATGGTTCTATCATAAACCATTCACCTATAGGGTCCTTAAATCTATAGAGAGAGCGTTTGGTTCGGATCCAAGTCTGCTTATCAGAGCCGGGGAACTTTTAGGTGGGAGCGAAGCTGAATATGGCGACTATTCGGTGAGGATTTACTCCCTCCCCTTGATTCCTCTTACGGTCGTACTCTGGGCAGAGACTGAGGAGTTTCCAGCTTCAGCAAACATATTGTATGATTCCTCTATCACCAACTATCTTTCAACAGAACAAATAGTTATGCTTAGCGAACTAACCGCCCTTAGGCTGAGACATGCTATAGAAGTTATAAAAAGAGGTTAGGGTGTGTAAACAACTATTACCTCACTATGGTTGTTTCCCTCTTTGGACCTACTCCTATCATCTTAATTGGAACAGAAAGTTGTTCTTCAATGAACTCAATGTACCTCTTAGCTTGGCTTGGAAGGGCCTCATATCCTTGTCTAGCTATCCTTTCCCATGACCCTGGCCCCATCTCCTCCCAACCTTCTAGCTCTTCATATATCGGTTTGCATCTCTCCAGCTCTTCTACAAAGGGAGTCATTACTTCTCTTTCCTCCCCATTAAACTCGTAGGCAACGCAAACCTTTATCGAGTCAATTCCTTCTAGAACATCAAGTTTCCGCAGGGCTATCTCTGATATGTCGCTCAGAATAATGGAGTACCTTAGCATAGGCAAGTCTAGCCAGCCACATCTTCTAGGTCTACCCGTGACAGTACCGTATTCTCCTCCTCTTTCTCTTATCTTATCTCCTAGACCTCCATGGATCTCCGTTACGAAAGGACCAGTTCCTACCCTTGTTGTGTAGGCCTTTGCAACTCCAATTACCTTGTCTATCTTAGTAGGTCCTACACCAACGCCTACGCATGCTCCTCCTGCGATAGGGTTTGATGAAGTGACGTATGGGTATGTTCCATGATCCACATCAAGCAGAGTTCCCTGAGCTCCTTCGAAAAGGACGGTCTCGCCATCATCCAGTGCTTCATTAACTAGAATAGAGGCGTTTCCAGTATAAGGCCTTAGGAAATCTCCGTACTTGGAGTACTCGCTGTAAATCCTTTTGATGTACTCAGAGAGTTCATTTTCATCGTTAATTATATTAAATGCAAGGAGTTCATGTAGTTTTACTTTTAGAACCTCCCTTAGCTTTTCTAAGAAGTTATCACCAACCAGGTCGTTAACCCTTATTGCTTCCGTCCTTCTCATCTTGTCGCTGTAAGTAGGTCCTATTCCTCTTCTGGTAGTTCCTAGGGATGAGGCAACTTTTCCCGCGTCGATGATTTTGTGATAAGGCATCACAACGTGTGCTTTCCTGCTGACTAGGAGATCTGGCTCGAAGCCAGCATTTCTTACCATCTCTATTTCATCTAAAAGAACTTTAGGATCAACCACCACACCGTTTCCAATCACTAACTTTTTCACTCTCAGCGCTCCTGAAGGCATAAGGCGAAACTTCAGTTTTAAGTCACCAACAACGACGGTATGTCCTGCATTGGCGCCTCCGTTGAACCTAACTACCATATCCACATCCTTCGCCATGTAATCTACGACTGCTCCTTTGCTCTCGTCCCCAAATTGCATTCCAACAACGACGATACCTGGCACTTACGTATCCCTCCATTATCTGTCCTCTTAGCATAATAATGTTGCCTTTTCCAACGCCATCGGAGTGAAATGATTAAAAGGTGGTCTCAAAACACTACATTGATTCGCCATGAGCTATACAGATTTTGTTGATAAAAGCCATACTCCGAGTAATGACGAATTAGTGGCCCTATTCTACGTAGAACCGGTTGAAGGGATTTCTTTGGAGGAAGCTGCTGGAAGAGTGGCTTCTGAGAGTTCCAACGGTACATGGACTGAAGTCGTTACGATGAGCGATAGAATAAGAAAGCTGAGCGCTAAGGCATACGAATTCAACGGCTTTTGGGTGAAGATAGCCTACCCATTGGAGCTGTTTGAGCTTGGAAGCATGCCACAGGTCTGGAGTTCTATAGCAGGAAACATATTTGGGATGAAGGCACTAAAGAACCTCAGGCTTGAGGACATTTATTGGCCTCCAGATATGGTTAGGTCGTTTCCTGGCCCTGGGAAGGGAATAAAGGGGGTTAGAGAGATCCTGAAGGTGGAAAAAAGACCGATACTTGCAACAGTCCCAAAGCCTAAGGTCGGTATGACGACTGAAGAGCACGTTAAGGCTGCCTACGAGATTTGGGTAGGGGGAGTAGACCTGCTAAAGGATGATGAAAATCTGACAAGTCAGAGCTTCAACAGGTTCGAAGAGAGAGTCAAAGAATCCCTTAAAATGAGAGACAAAGCTGAAAAAGAGACTGGAGAGAGAAAGTCTTACTTGGTCAATGTAACGGCTCCGTTCTACGAGATGAAAGAGCGAGCAGAGATGGTTGCAGACCTCGGAGGGGAGTTCATAATGATAGACATCCTCACAACAGGGTGGTCCTCACTTCAAGCTATGAGAGAAGTTGCTGAGGATCTAGGACTAGCCATACACGCTCACAGGGCTTTTCATGCGGCTTTCACAAGGAACAGGAAGCATGGCGTGTCCATGAAAGTTGTAGCCGAGTCAGCAAGGCTCGTTGGTGTTGACACGATACACGTAGGCACGGTTGTTGGTAAGCTTGTATCCCCGCTTGAAGAGGTTACGGCACTTGCTGATGTCTTGAGAAAGGACAAAATCGATGAAGATTGGGAAAGAAAGGTCCTTCCAAAGAACTGGATGGGTAAGAAACAAACTCTTCCTGTTAGCTCTGGAGGATTGCATCCAGGACTGGTTCCGGATGTCCTAAGGATACTTGGGACAGAAATAATGATTCAGGCTGGAGGAGGCGTACTTGGACATCCAAAGGGACCAAGAGAAGGAGCTGCAGCGATGAGACAGGCTCTTTATGCAGCAATGAACGGAATTCCTTTGGAAGAATATGCAAAAGATCACAAAGAACTTAGAGCAGCTTTAGAGCATTGGGGATACATGAAACCAGTCTAAGTTCACGGGAATTTAAATCGAATTACGTGAAATTGAAGTTATGATGCTCTTGCTTTCAGAACAACCAGTCAAAATAC
>Ga0180300_10001519_pt1 | contig 10755 bp, 14 predicted proteins | sample GuaBasSediGuay15_FD_121798 | JGI IMG/M metagenome (GOLD analysis project Ga0180300, IMG submission 121798) | Subseafloor sediment microbial communities from Guaymas Basin, Gulf of California, Mexico - Guay15, Core 4569-2, 21-24 cm | ecosystem: Environmental > Aquatic > Marine > Hydrothermal... | reverse complement strand
TGATGCGTGTTGGGAAGGCAGGCTATATTGAAACTCCATCCGAAATAGCAGAGTGGTTAGAGCCTCACAGGCCTTATCACCGCTGGTTTGTGCGGTGTGTCTCGAACGAACTTCTACTTGCTCCGCGTGGTAGTCCATTTCACTGGCCTCTTGACAGGGTTTTCCATCAACTATGGCGCAATAATTTCTCCTACCGTCTTTTCTATGCTACTAATCTGGATCTATTCCTCGTACGCTATGAATGGCAAGGAGAAATCCGCTGGCGCTTTGTTGATCGCTTTGATAAGCCACTTGATGAGGTTTTAGATTTCCGCCAAACGTTAGGCCAATTAATAGATAAAATTCTTCGAAAATTGTTTGCTAAAGGAAAGAGTATATATTATCAACACGTATTAAAGTTTAAGTCACCAATTGATATATGGTCCCTGCTTGCTTGCCCTCTTTGCCATGGAGATGTGATGTGTGAAGAAAATTTCGTCGTATGTCAAAAGTGTGGTCGGCATTTTCCTATAAGGAGCGGCATCCCAATTATGCTAATCGAAGAGGCGCAGATGCCATGAGTTGTATTATCAGGAAAGCGGAGCTACCGCATGTTCTCTATTTCTCCTTGTCACAGCTAGATGTGGGTGGGATCGAGACGCACATATTGGAACTGTTGAAAGGGCTCGATGGGTACAAGGTATCCCTGGCCGGGCCAGTCACAGAGCGATTCAAACGTTTAGCAGAGCATTATGGTGCGCAGGTATATCCTCTGCCCCCTGTGCATAAGTATGATCTCAATGCAATATGGAAATATGCAGCTCTTTTTCGTGAACTAGAAGTAGATATTGTCCACACACAAGATACGCGTGGGGGCGTATTAGGGCGTATTGCGGCACGATTAGCGGGATGCAAGGCGGTGCATACAGTGCACACGTCATCACTTTTTTGGAATCCTAAAGGATTGAAGCACCTGCTACATAGGGGAATTGAAACTGTTCTGGCAAGACTTTTCACAGACAAAATAATATTCGTTGCAGGGCCAATAATGCAATGGTACATCAATATGAAGATTGTCCCGGCTAACAAGGTCTGTTATATTCCCAATGGAATAGATCTGAATTTTCTCAGGGAAGCTAAAGAAAGAGGGCAATGTTCAATTGCACATTTAAGGAAATCTTGGGGCATTGATGAGAACGAGAGCGCGGTTTTATTTGTTGGGCGTCTTTCCTTTGAGAAAGGTCTGGATAATTTAATTGAGGCTTTTGCAGGCGTTCTCCGCCACTATCCTAAAACGCGGCTTGTCTTAGTTGGAGATGGTCCAGAAAAAGAGAGTTTGGCCCATCGGCTTGCCTCTCTTAATTTGGAAAAACACGTCATAATGACTGGATCGCGGCCATATTCGGAAGTAATTCAATGGCTAGCCTTATCGACAGTGTTCGTTTTGCCTTCCCGCTTTGAATGTATGTCATATACACTTCTGGAGGCTATGGCTATTGGGTTGCCTTGCATTGCAAGTCGCGTGGGGGGTAACGCTGACTTAATTGAGGACGGCAAAACGGGACTAATGGTGGAGCCTGGCGATGTCGATGGTCTGGCTCAAGCGTTGCGACGATTGCTGGGGGATGCCGATTTGCAGAAACGGCTGGGCCGGAGTGCTCACGTGAAGGTCCAGCAATTTTCAGCGGAGAAGATGAGAGAGAAAACAGTGCAGGTGTACCAACAGGTGTTAGGAAGGCATTAAATGGGAGTTATTTCTTTTATTACTGAACTTACACCCATGTTCCTTTTACTAATAATAGGCAGCGCGGCACTACTGTTGATTGTATTCATATGGAAAATGTTTCCTAGTACTGTCCTATTTCGATTGACTATTTTTTCCTCCGTGGTGCTTCCTGGTATTCCCCTTGTGGCATCACTTCCAAGAGTTCGACTGGATGACTTCATTGGATTTTCCATCTTTAGCTTGTTCTTTATCCATATATCCGTTAAAAGACGCTTCTTAGTTCCCCTGACTCGAGAGACGATTTTTATCATAAGATTACTCCTGCTTTTTTCGCTTATTGTCACGCTTTCAGTTTTGATTTCGCCCCTACTGGATGTTCCTTTCAACATTAAAGATTGGTGGGACGTTATCAAACCGCTGAAGTATGTCGGCCTTATATTACTTGGCTACGCTTACATATTTACTCACCCTAAAAATGGGATTAAAGAAGCTTATTTCGTATTGGTTGCTTCTTATGTGCTTTCAGCCTTGATGGCCTTCTTGGAGTGGTACGGATGGGATAAGGGATTTGGAGAGCTTCTGATTAAACTATATGCCCCTCCTGTTCAAGTCTTGCACTATGAGCATATCAGACGAGCTGTTGGAACAGGACAAGATCCGAATATGGGAGGAAAACTTATCGCTTTCGGAATTCTATTTTTACTTCCTTTTACGCTAAAGAAATTTAAATACAAGTTTCTGTCTTTAACCTTGATGAGTATTTTGCTACTAGGCTTGCTAACAATTTCATCTCGAACTTCGTTAGTTGCTTTAGTTCTTTCTGGTATAGCGTTCTGGTTTCTAAGCTTTGTTAAGCAAAAGAGGCACCGAATTAAAAAAGCCTTAACAATAATGCTCTTCGGGATGTTGGTTTATTTCTTAACATCTTGCATGGTTTCTTTTGTATCACCGATTTATTTGAGCGATTTTAGTAAAATCATACTTAACCCTTTTGCTTCAAGAAGTTTTCAGGGTCGGTTAGATGATTTGGAAAGAGCCTTTCGACTATGGCTAGATTCTCCTGTTTTCGGATGGGGCCCGGCGAAGAGTTTCATAGGCTATGAGGGCACCAAGAAATTTGTCATAGAAACGGAGTATTTGTATTTTCTTGTACATTATGGACTAATCGGTTTAGTCGTAGGGATACTCTTTTACTTATACCCACTCATTGTTTTTGGGAAATACACTTCTCGACGCTCTGAAATTCATGCAAACTCTGTATGTGATGACCTCATTTTTAGCGTATTTTTATGCAATCTATTTGTTATAGTCGCCGGAGTTACTCAAAGCACGTTTTTTGACCTTCAAACTATGAATCACTTAAGCCTTTTGCTGGGAATTGGCTTAGGAGTTCTAGGACTGGACGCAATAGGTAGAGTCCTATGCTCAGATGAAACAATTGCTGGGGATTGAACGCTTTGATTTAGTACATTTTGAGCCGAAATGCACCACTGGAGCGAAACTACCTTGGGGCTAAGGTTGGAAGAGGGGCTGCTGAAGAGGGTACGAGACGAAGACCAATGGAACCAGGTGCGGTCCTGTGTTTAAGTTCGGGGGTAGGTCCTGTTGGCAAAGCGAAGTTGGCATTGGTTTAAACATGAAAAAACTATATCATAGTATGATGCGTAGGATGATAATATGAAAGTTGCAATTGTTGACCCCTCAGGCTTTACGCCGTCCTATGATCACTGCCTGGCCACTGCTCTTACGGAGCAGGGGTGCCAAGTAGTGTTAGTCATCACTGGGACGCCGCCAGGGCCATGGACTCAGAGCACGCTCTATGAGCGCTGGGAATGCTTCTATCGAATCGCAGGTAGGCTTACCAAAACGAAGATCCGTACCTACCTCAAAGGGTGTGAGCATCCATTTGATATGGAGAGACTATTGCGTCGCCTGCGTCGGTGGAAGCCCGATGTGATACATTTTCAGTGGTTACCAGCTCCAGCAGTTGACAGACTCTTTCTTCCACGGTTACGCAAGATCGCACCTCTTGTGCTTACGGTACATGATACTGAACCCTTCCACGGCGCACCCTCGTCTCGGTTTCAATTGATGGGATTGCAATCGGCTTTTCGGCAGTTTGACCATTACATCGTCCATACGCAATACTCGAAGGAAGCGCTTATAAGGCAATTGGAACTCCCTGAGCATTCCGTGACCGTGATTCCCCACGGTGTCTTTGACTACTATCGTGAGCTGGCCGGCAGTCCAAGGCCTTCTGGACGGGCAGCCCAGCTAGCGGGGAAGAAAAAGATTTTGTTCTTCGGTACGCTCAAGCCGTACAAAGGCGTAGATATCCTTCTCGAGGCGTTTGCGCGCCTTCCCGCGCCGTTGGCCCAAGACGCGGTCCTCCAGATCGTGGGACAACCGAGAATGCCGATTGAGCCGCTCCAGGATCTGGCCCGGCGTCTTGGGATCGAAGACCGTATATTTTGGGACCTACGTTTTGTCGACGAGAGGAAAGTAGCACTCTACTTCTCTGAGGCTGATGTCGTGGTTCTACCCTACCGCTGGATAGATCAGAGCGGAGTTTTGATGGTGGCCCTGGCCTTTGGCAAGCCGATTGTCGCATCATGGGTAGGAGGGTTTGTGGAAATCATAAAGGATGGGCTGCACGGCTTCCTAGTGGATCCCGAAGATGTGGAAGCGCTCGCCCAAGCGCTAGCGCACCTTTTGGCCGATGATGAGCTTCGGGCAAGGATGGGCAAGGCCGTGCAAGAACTAGCAAGTGGAGAACTATCATGGGACTCAATCGCCGAAAAGACCATTGGTGTGTATGAAAGGTTAAGGAGGAGCAACGTTGGATAAGCGATCAAGGGATCTGAGTATGGGAACACCCTTAGATAACTGTGCTTGAGGTGAAGAATAAAAAGGGTTGATCATGCTGGGAGTTAAGATCGCCTTCTGGCTTGCAGTTTTTTTCTTGATTTATATTTACTTTGGTTATCCTCTGTTGCTATCAGCGATAGTATTATTACGGAAGAAAACCACAAAGGCACAAGAGTCATATGAACCCGCTGTTTCCCTAATCATTGCTGCTTACAACGAAGAGGCGGTGATCGGTGACAAAATTGAAAACAGCCTGCAGTTGGATTATCCAAGGGATAAACTTGAAATCATCGTTTTCTCGGATGCTTCCACTGACCGAACAGACGAGATCGTGAAGAGCTATGCGGATCAAGACGTTAAGCCTCTTCGGATTGAGGGGCGTAAAGGCAAGACCTATTGCCAGAATGAAGCCGCAAAGATTGCCAGAGGGCTAAAATGGGCCAAAGAATTTTCCTGGGAAAGGGTGGGTCAAAGGTATGTTCAGGGATACCGGAAGGTGTTGGAAAGAGTCATATGAAGAGAATTCTGATAATTTCCTACCGATTTCCATATCCTTTGACTGACGGCTCGAAGATCCGTATCTACAACATTGCCAAGATCCTCGCATGGAGGTATCAAGTAGATTTGCTGATAGTGAACGAGGGGAAAATCGCTGATGAAGCTTTGGACGAGCTTAAAAAGACCTTCAATAAAGTCGTCGCTTATCCTTTTCACCCGCTGAGGTTCAAACTTAATACCTTGAAAGGACTGTTATCCAGGAATCCGTTGCAGATTTATTACTTTCACTGTGGAAAAGTTCAAAAGTGGATCGATGAGCACCACATGGACTATGACTTGATCTTCTGCTTCCACATCAGGATGACGAGGTATTTGAGGAAGATCACCGACAGGCCCAAGGTTATCGACTTCATAGATGCCACCTCCATCAACTATCGTGAAGCACAAGAACGAGCAGGATGGATATGGAGATTCATCTATCTCATTGAAAACCGTAGGTTGCTGGCCTATGAGCTGAAAGTGCTGAAAGAATTTGACAAAGCCTTTATCACTTCCCCTTTTGATAAGGCTTATCTCGACGAGAACTCCGGGCACCCAAACCAAAACTTGATTGTGCTTCCCAATGGGGTTAAAGAGGAGCTTTTCGCTAGGAAGTTTGAAGGAAAGGAAGAAAACTGGCTTGTTTTCTTAGGGAAGATGAACTATGCACCGAATGTGGATGCCGTGGTTTATTTTGCTAGAAAGATATTTCCGCTGGTCAAGCGCAAAGCTGATGTGAAGTTTCTCATTGTAGGAACCAGTCCAGCTAAGAAAGTTCTTGATTTGCGTAGAATAGAAGGGGTTGAAGTAACAGGCTTCGTGGATGACCCATATGAATATCTGGAGAAAGCGAAGGTTGTAGTAGTTCCACTGAGGTTCAGTGCTGGCATTCAAAACAAAATATTAGAGTCAATGGTATTGAAAAAGGCGATTGTGACTACTTCTAAAGCAGTGAGAGGCATTGAGGGAAAAAACGGGAAGCATTTCATAATCGCAGATAATCTGGAGGAAATGGCCTCAAAAATATTGGAATTATTAGCAAATGAATCTAAACGAAAAAAGCTTGGAGAAAACGCTAGGCAATTGGTAGAGGAAAAATACCGCTGGAATATTGTAGGAGAGAAACTCCTTAAAGAGATCGAGAAGGTCCTAAATCGGTAAGCAGAACTTTATAATAATAAAGTACTTCTCTTTATCGTGATTTATATTTTGATCTTCTCGGTTTCTTTTTAATTTTAAATATGATGGCTGACGTCAATTATTGCTCATTTGGTAATAAATATTTGGTAATAAATAATAGTTAAGACAGAAAAAGGGTATTGAAGATAAACTTAGTTGAACTTATTATTTACCTTTTAAAAAATCCTGAAGAACTAAAACAAAAAGGAGAAAACGCAAAAAGGGTACATGAAAAATATTTTAAAAAAGAAAAAATAATAGAAGAGTATATAAATATAGTTAAGGAATTATAAATAAAGAAATATAAAAAGATAAAAAATGGTTAAAGCAGTTAATCCATACGGGGATGGGAAAGCGAGTGATAGGATAACTAATATACTTAGAAAGTATTTAGTGGATAGTACAACGGTGAGTAGGCAAATCGGTGAATTGGTGAATCGGTGAATAGGGGAGTCGGTGAATTGGTGAGTCGGTGAATGGGAAGGGGAAAAATGGGTTATCAGAGTTTTAAGGAACTTAGGGTTTGGCAAGAAGCAAAGGATTTAGCTATAAAAATTTATGAATTAACAGGAAAAGGAATGTTGTCGAAGGATTATGGCTTAAAAGATCAAATGCAAAGAGCAGCAGTGTCCATTTCATGCAATATAGCGGAGGGATACGAAAGATATAGTCACAAAGACTTTTTAAGATTTTTAATGATAGCCAAAGGATCCCTAAGTGAATTAAGGACTTTAATTGAAATAGCTTATGAAATAGGATATCTAAATGAAAGTGAAATTGAAAAATTGAATGAACAATCTAATAAATTAGGAGCCATGATAACAAAATTAATTCAAACGCGGAGAGCACAACTTCCTGATTAGTCGATTTACTAATGGATTGATTTAATCGTTTAACGGAGGAAAGATTTTTGCGATTTTTTAAGATAAAAAAAACGGTAAGTCGGTGAATGGGTGAGTCGGTAAATCGATGGTGGGTAAATGGATGAATTGGGAGACTATTAAGGATTAAGGGATAGGGATTAGGAGGTTCTTGACATCGTGATATTATGATATTAGAATTTAAATTGAGGTGATAAAATGGGAGCAACGACATTAAGACTTTCGGATGAAAAATTAAGACTTATTAGAGCAATTGCTGGTTATGAAAATAGACCTTTAAGTAAAATTTTTGAAGAACTTGTAGATGAATATATAGAAAGACACAAAGAAACTCTTGAATTAATAGGGATACCTGGCTTTGTAAAAGAATGTAAAGAGGGTTTAGAGGAAATAAGAAAAGGGCGCGGGAAAGATATGAATGAGTTGGACGATTAAAATATCTTCTAATGCAGAAAAATATTATAAAAAATTAGATAAAAGTTTGAAAAAAATAATAAAAAAGAACCTTCTCACATTATCACAACAAGAAAATCCTTTAGAACATTCTCAAGTAAGAGCCTTAACAGGCGAATTGAAAGGATTTTATAGGTTAAGGATTGGGGATTACAGGATAATTTTTGCATTATTGAAAGAAGAAAGAATTATTGCAGTAGTTAATATATTCCCTAGAAGTAACGGCTATTAACTTAATAGTTCGTAGCTCATAGCGGATAGTGGTTAGGATTAGGGATAAGGATTAAGGATTATGGGGTAGGAGGTTATGAATGATTTTAGTTCGTGACTGTTATGCACGACTTGTTTTATAGTATAAACCGTGAACTATTATGAAATTTTCAAAAAATTTAATGAGCTTAAAATTGATTATTTAATAGTTGGTGGATTGGCTGTTAATCTTCATGGTGTTCCACGGATGACATATGATATCGATATAATGATAAAATTAGAAAAGAAAAATATTTTAAAAATTATTAAACAACTTGTTGAATGGGGGTATAGATTAAAAATACCTGTTGACCCTATGGAACTGGGGGATATAAAAAAAATAAAAAAATGGATAAAGGAAAAGGGAATGAAAACAATAAATTTTTATCATAGTGATTTCCCTATTGCAGAGATTGATATTGTTATTGATTCTCCTATTCCTTATTCAAAGTTGAAATCCAATGCGATTTATGTAAAAATCTCAGAAGAGAAACTTCCTGTGATAAACATACATGACCTCATATTAATAAAATTGGAAACAGGACGAAAACAGGATTTAGCTGATGTAGAAAGTTTAAAGAAAATTTTAAAGTTAAAAAAGTAATGGACAGAAAAAAGGGAAAAGGATTTTATTATTACATTACTAAGAAACAAATAAAAGACTACTGCGAGTGGTCTATTGAAAGACGCCTTGAATGGCTTTATCTTGGGAATTTAATGAGAAAATCATTACCAAAAAGAATAACTGAGATACAGGAAAGCTTTAGAAAAAATAAATAATGGATAGGAGGGTTAGGGATTAAGGATTAGGGCTCATGGCTGATAGGTCATAGCCTATAGTCTATGATTGATAGATGGTTCAGAGATTGAAAATACATATAGTTGGCTGTATTGAAAATGTGTAATTTTTGCTGTATTATGAGTAGAGAGGTGAGGCAATGAAAAGATTAAATATTACTATACCAGAAGAATTAGATAGGGCTTTAAAGACTAAACATAATAAAAGTCGTTTCATAGCTGAAGCTATCCGGGAGAAATTAGAAAGAGAAAGAAAAGAGAAGATGGATAGGCTTCTTATAGAAGGCTATAAGGCAACAAAAGAAGAGGATAAGAAGCTTAATAAGGAGTGGGAAAGTATTACTTTAGAGGGGTGGGAATGAGATGGATTATCCGAAGAGAGGCGAAATTTGGTTGGTTTCCTTGGAGCCTGTTGTAGGTCATGAAATTGGTAAAACAAGACCAGCATTAGTAATCTCAAATGATAGGAACAATCAATTTGCAGAGACTATAACAGTTCTTCCAATTACTTCAAAAACAAAAAAGATCTATCCCTTTGAGACTTTACTTTCAAAAGATGAAACTAATCTTCCAGTAGATTCAAAAGTAAAATGTAATCAGATTAGAACCATTGATAAGAAGAGACTGGTCAAGTTTTTAGGTATGATAACAGAAAAAAAACTAAAAGAAGTAGAACAAGCGATTCTCATTCATCTTGATATAACTTATAGTTCATAGCTCATAACTCGTAGTTCATGGCTCGTAGTTCGTGGCTTAGAGCGGATAGGGAATGGAAGGATTAGGGATTAAAGGATTAAGGATTAGGGATTAAAGGATAAGGGGGAAGGGGAACTTTAGTTATTTACATCTCTCAGATATTTCTTTTGTAGGATGTGATAAAGCTTTAATGTAAGTAAAACAGATAAACCTGTGAGGGTTGATACACACCTTGTAAACCTTATATAGTTGACAGAGGATGTGCATAAGGTTATAATTATTGCATGCAGGTGGAGAAATACACAGTTATAACAGGGGATATAATAAAGTCCAGAGAGCTGAAAAACAGACCGCGGGTGCAGGAAAAGTTAAAGAGTGTTTTAAATAGAATCAATGAAAAGTATAGAGAGTATATCCTTGTTAACTTCTCCATAACCGCCGGTGATGAATTTCAGGGCTTGGTAAGTGAGGTTGGTAAAAGTTATGCAATAATAAAGGATATAGAGAAAGGAATTTATCCCTTAAAGGCTCGCTTTGGTGTAGGGGTTGGCAGGATAGCCACTCCTCTCAGTAATAACGTAGGTGAGATGGATGGTGAGTGCTTTATAAGATCAAGGGAAGCGTTAGAAAATGCCAAAGAATTAAACCAATCTATTATCTATAATATCGGGATACATGAGAAGGACATTTCGCTTAATACAATATTAATGTTAATAGATGCGATTAAAAAGTCGTGGAAAGATGTGCATTTCAAAAGGGTATGGCTTTACGAGGAGTTAAAAACCTACAAAAAAGTAGCAAAAAAAGAGAATATCTCAAAACAGATGGTCTCAAAAATGTTTAAAAACATTAAGTATGATAAAGTGAAAAGGGCAGAGGAAAATTTGAATTTTCTGCTTAACTTTTTAAAAGAGCCAACATGAGAAATATTGTTGTTCTCATTGCAGGTTACCTTATTTGTCTATTTGTTGGCAGTCTTTTTGTATCTCTCATTTTTAAAATTCTTAAATACCCGGAAGGCAAATTTTCAGGTATAAGAAAAGCAGGCATGTTAGTGGGTATCCTTGAAAGGTTTGTGATTTTAACATTTGTTCTTTTAAATCAATATTCAGGAATTGCTTTTATATTTACAGCAAAATCAATAGCGAGGTTTGACGAATTAAAAAATAGAGAATTTGGAGAATACTATCTCATAGGAACATTAGCTAGCCTCTCTTTTGCGATATTCTGGGGAGAGATTATTAAGAGAGGGATGTGTCAGTAGTGAGTCAACTAATTAAGGTTGACAAATACTTTGTAAACCCTATATAGTTGACAATAAATGGTAAGGGTGGTTAATTTTTTCTTTAACTCATCATAGCTCATAGTTCAAATTAGGAAGTGGATAGT
>Ga0180300_10001518_pt1 | contig 10755 bp, 6 predicted proteins | sample GuaBasSediGuay15_FD_121798 | JGI IMG/M metagenome (GOLD analysis project Ga0180300, IMG submission 121798) | Subseafloor sediment microbial communities from Guaymas Basin, Gulf of California, Mexico - Guay15, Core 4569-2, 21-24 cm | ecosystem: Environmental > Aquatic > Marine > Hydrothermal... | reverse complement strand
TAACCAAGCCCAGATGAGGATCCAGATAGGAGAACGGTCGGCTCAAGGGCTGGGCGTGGGTGGCAACCCGAGCAAAGGCCGACAGGCGGCTGAGGAGAACCTGGACGAAATCAGACAGGCTTTTGGCGATGCACGCATGGTCTTCATAGCTGCGGGCATGGGAGGTGGTACCGGCACCGGCGCTTCGCCGCTGGTCGCCAGACTGGCACGGGAGAGCGGCGCGCTTACCATTGCCATAGTGACCAAGCCCTTCAACTTCGAGATGGGTCATCGCACCCAGATTGCCGAACAGGGCATCGACGAGCTGGAAAAAGAAGTGGATGCCATGATCGTCATCCCCAATGACCGCTTGCTCAGCACCATCGGCGACAAGATGACTGTGGACAACGCCTTCAAGACGGCGGACGATGTGCTGATGGTTGCTGTCCGTGCCATCAGCGAAGTCATCACCGTGCCCGGCATGATAAACCTTGACTTTGCCGACGTTAGCGCCATCATGAAGGGCGCCGGCCCCTGCTGGCTCTCCATCGGCCACGGCAGCGGACAGAACAGGGTGGTTGATGCCGCCCGCTCGGCTATCTCCAGTCAACTCCTGGAAGTGCCAATCAGCGGGGCCAAGGGCATGCTGTATATCATCTCCGGGCCATCCAACCTGACTCTGTCCGAGGTCAATCAGGCAGCCAACGTCATCAGGGCGGAGGTAGACCAGGAGGCAATGGTCATCTTCGGGGTCAATGTTGATCCCAAACTGCGTGACGACGTGACCATCACCATGGTGGCCACCGGCTTCACCCCGGTGAAAGCAAAGGAGGCTCAGCAGAGGGACGAGGAGTTCCGTGTGTTGATTAGGGAACTGGAGTCCGATGAGACGCGGCTGGAGACTCCCGCCTTTATGCGTCGTCCAACCAACATGCGCCTCCTGTCCACATCGATGATGAAGTAGTCAGTCACGCCTGCGAAGGACTGACAGGAAGGGCCGCCGGACTCGTGCTGGTGGCCCTTTTCTTTTGGGCCCTTAGTGCACGACACCAGCCGGACCGCTTCTCTTCCGGAAAGGGAGAGCACCTGCGGGGGGCACCTTCGGCGGTGGGGTCTCTGGCCATTTTACAGTTCGGGTGGATGGCGCCGCCTCGCCCTGTTGCCTGGACTGGTGGTGAACGGCGCAGAGGTGTGGGGGCAAAGCTGTTTCAGGAAGCTGTTTCAAGCTGTAATGGTTGTCTGTGTTGGCCTCGCGTCGGCGGTCAGGATAGCGCGGGTCTGCTACAGGGCTCAGGGCAACAGGGCTGGCCCGCTCTCCGCTGCTTCGCCCTCCAGCGCCAGTTCACTGGCGAATCGAGGCCTTGCCAGGCAGCCGGGGTTGCCCCACGCTCGCCTGTTGCGCAGCAGCAGGCTCACACAGACGGCTCCTAACCCAACGGCACTGGTTATGGGTTCCGGCAGCACGATCAGGCCCAGAATGAGGCTGGCAAACAGTTGGCGTCTCATGTCTCTCTCCCTCCACCTCGGCGTGGTTGCGAATGGCACCGCGTTTCGCTCTTTCGGGTCTGCCTCTCTCCGGACCCACGCTATCCGTCTGTGCGAGCTTTGCAGACAGCCTGCGGGTACTACCGAAACGGCGGTGAAACAATGGATGCCACCTGGCGGCGTCCCTCTCCGCGCTTCCCAGAGGCAGTGCCAGACGCTGACACATAGCATAGCAGAAGGGGGTCTCGTTACCCTATCGGAGACGTACCAGGCCATCACAAAGATATCTCAGCGGACCGGGCGCCTGACGGTTTTTGACATTATATAGTTGGTGGGCTACGATAGCCCTGTCGCGCAGGACGGAAAGCGCGTGGGGCTGGGTCGCAGCCAATCTTCGAATCTTGCTGGGGTACTGGACCATCGATGGACGCTTACCTGGATATCGAGACCACCGGTCTGTCCTCCTACTATGACGGCATAACCGTTATCGGCGTCTGGCTGTACGACGGAATGGCCGGAAAGCTGGTCCAGCTCGTGGGCGAGGAGGCTAACAGACTGAACCTGCTGGGAGCCTTGCAAGGCGCCGAGACTATCTACACGTACAACGGTAGCAGGTTCGATATCCCTTTCATACGCGCTTGCCTGGGAGTGAACCTGGCCGAGCTGTATCGGCACCACGATCTGATGTATGAATGCTGGAAGAGGAGGTTGTTCGGCGGCTTCAAAGCTGTGGAGGTACAGTTGGGCATCCCGAGGCAGCTCAAGGGGCTCAGCGGGTTTGACGCGGTGCTGCTGTGGCAGCGGTATCGCGAGTTCGGTGACCAGCAGGCCCTGGGTCTGCTGCTGGAGTACAACAAGGAAGACGTCCTCAACCTCAGTATCCTGAGGCAGAGGCTGTTTCAGCGGTAATCGCCTGATAATGGCACGCCCGCGACCCCTCCTCCAGGAGCCAGCAATATGAGCGCATGGCAGCAACAGAAGCACGCGGTGCTTGAGGCGGTACGGCACCTGGCCCGAAAGGGCCTGGTAGTAGGCACATCAGGCAACGTGAGTATGCGACTGTCCGAGCCAGGCGGGCGTGAACTGGTCGGCATCACTCCCACCGCCTGCCGCTACGATGCGCTTGGTGTTGATGACATAGTGGTCCTCGACTTCAACGGGGCCCGGGTTGAAGGCCACCTTGAGCCCTCCATTGAGAAGATGCTGCACATTGGCGTCTACAAGAGGCGCAGCGGTATAAACGCGGTTATCCATACCCACCCGGTATTCGGCTGTGCCTTCGCCGTTGCCGGGCTGGAAATCCCACCCGTCCTTGATGAACAGGTTGCCTGTCTGGGCGGGGAGGTAAGAGTGGCTGACTACGCCCCACCGGGAAGCACGGACCTGGTGGAGAACGTGCTCAAGGCGCTGGGGCCACGAAACGCCGTGCTGATGGCAAACCACGGGGCTCTTGCTGTGGGCAGGGACATGCAGGAGGCACTGACTGCCTCCGAGCTGCTGGAGAGGGCTGCCATGACCTACATCTGGGCCAGAGTCCTGGGGAGGGTGAATCCGCTGCCCCCCGAGGCAATCGAGGCCGGGAGAGCCCTCTTCGCTGCGGCTCACGGACAAGCATGGTGACCTGATGCGGCGGTGAGAGGCCCTCTCGCTGCCACCGGCCTGAAAGCTATGGCACCCTGCCGTTCACCAGCGTCGGGATGTGAAACCTGAGCTTCACGTTCTCCCATCTTTCGGATGATTCCGGAGGAATCACTCGATCAGGTACGTACTTGCCAAGCCCGGCCAATACGGCACAGACCTTCCTCGAGTTGGACACGGCGTCCGGTACGTACTCGTCGGCGGCGGTGATGACGCCGGTGAGGACCCTGCTGGGCACGTGATTGCCCATGCCGTTGACAACTGTGGAAATCAACCTGGCTGGCACGCGGTTGTCGATCAGCCTGATAGAGAAGCGGAGGAAGCTATCGGGCACCCACCTGTCCACCACTCTGACCTGAAATGAAAGCAACTTGTGCGAGGCCACCCTCGCCGGAGGTTCGATGGCTGCAGCCACCTTTGCTCTGACTGCCATTTGCTCCTCCTCTATCTGCTAGCGTTGTTAGCTGCCCGGCTGACAGACCAGCAGTTCAGGCAGCTACAACGGCGGCCTGATGTCAAAGGATGATCTACTTCGGCCAGGAAGTGGTCGAGACGAACACCCGGGACGACGAAGACTTGTGCGCTCCAGGAATCCATCCCCTGCGGTTTTCCTGAGTCCCCCTCCGTTACTGGCGCCTTGCCTCCGGCACTGCACCTTGGGTCGGATACTAGGTAAGGGAGGAAGACGTGGCAACAAGGTAACCACCCAGTTGACCTGGGGGTTAGCACCCAAATGAGAGCCGGAGGGTCTCGGCCCACCCCACATCCCCACGCCACAAACAGCGGCGAAAAAGCTATAATAGCAGGTCGTGGAGAACCGGTCTGGGTGGTGGAGCAGCCATATTGTTCCCCGGGCCGCCCATGCCTGTGCTCTGGCACAGTGCCAGCGTGGTCCGCGAAAAGCCGAAGGAGGTCCACATGAACGAACTGGCGGCGGCATATTTCAGCATCAGGACCAGCCCTTTGGGTGTGGCCATAACCTTTGGGGCGACGCCTCTCGATGAGAACGTGGAAACCGATAAGTCTCTCGTGGTAAAGCTGAGTTACCAGGACGCCAAGGCTCTGGCTGTGATGCTTCGCAGGCAGCTCAAACGATACGAGAGGGAGGGCAAGGTCACCATCACCGTTCCCGCAGAGGTGATGGACGGCTTTGGCATAACGCCAGAAGAGTGGTAGACCGCTCCGCCCCAATGCACTGCGTCAACACGGACGTTGCACCCAGGTCCGTGACCTGACGTGCAGGGAAGGCGATCGTCTTCGCCGTGGTGGGAGTACGTCCCAGCTTCAGGTGCCATTTTGGGTGGTTGCTCCCAACGAAACTTGGTAGGAGCCCCATTGCCTCAATACGAACGGCTGTCCTATGATCATCCCTGTCTGGGCGTACCGGGTTCGCCGGGATGTTCGCTTGTGGCGGAGATGTGTGGGACCGGCGCATGCTACCCCTGCTTCCGAATCCGACCCCCCCACAGACCAGGGATAGCTGATGCCGTGACGAGCCCTTCGAGGCACGAGGGCCGAGACACGCGGGGCATTAGCCGTGAGAGGCTGTTGAAAGTGCTCCGGCCGGCGACATTGCGAATGCCGCCAGAAGGCCACGTGACACGGTGGAGCCATGGGGAACAGCAGAAGGACTGCTACCATCTATGAGTGGGGTCAAGCCCCGGGCGAAGCGGCAGAAGCTGTCCTGGGATGCCCCGAGCGCACCGGGGAGGCCGCCAAAGAGCTGCAGGTACGCTACTTCTGCCTGGCAAACAGCATCCCAGACGCAGTGGTGATACACAGAGGGGGTAAGATCGCCTGGGTGAACGCCGCCGGCGTCAGCCTGCTGGGTGCCGACCGTCCACAGGACCTGATCGACGAGTCGATACACAGCTTCGTGCGCCCTCGCTCCAGGAAAGGGCCAAAGGGGCGGGGTCACGGAGCGACCACTGTGGTGGATGGGGAGTGCCGAGCTGAAAAACTGTTTCGTGCTGATGGCGAGGTGCGCGACGTCGAGGTAAGAGAGACCGCAGTCACTTTCATGGATGAACCTGCCAGGCAGGTGGTAATCACTGATGTGACCGATCGCAGGCGTAGCGAAGATGCTTTGCAGGAGTGCGAAGCCAGGTACTCGGCCCTGGTAGAGCAGGCAAGCGACGGGATGTTCATTATCCAGGATGGCTTGTGCAAGTATGCCAACGCGGCCCTGGCGGAGACCACCGGTTACACCATCGAGGACCTGCAAGGCATGCCCTTCTTGACGCTGGTCGCCCCGGAGCAAAGGCAACTGGCTGCCCAGGGGTACAAGAAGCGCATCACCGGACAAGAAAAAGGGCCCTCGACGTACGAAGTGCAGATGCGGCGCAAGGACGGGACCCGTAAACGCGTCGAAGTGCATGCTGCCGTGGCCCAGTATGGCAGCAGGCCTGCCCTTGTGGGACTGGTGCGTGACACCGCCGGGCGCAAGCAGGCGGAAGAGGCACTCTGGCAGAGTGAGGAAACATACAGGCTCATTGCGGATAATATCGACGACGTTATCATGGTCACCCAGCCTGACCACAAGGTCTCCTACCTGAACCCAGCCTGCCGCAAAATCTTCGGCTACAACCCCGATGAGCTGCTGGGCAAGAAGCTGTCAATACCCCACCCTGACGACCGCGATAGAGTGAGCCGGGCCTGTTCGCGAGCCGTGAAATACGGTCGTCGTCTCAACCTGGAGTACCGTATTCAGACCAAAGGGGGCGAGGCAAAATGGGTGTCGCATTCTTGGGTGCCCATAAAGAAAGAGGGCAAGCTTCAATTCGTGGTGAGCGTAGTCCGGGATATCAGCGAGCACAGGTGGGCCGAGGAGGCCCTGAGGGAGAGCGAAAGGCGCTACCGGCTGGTCACTGAGAACGTGAGCGATGTCATCGTGTGCACAGACCTGAAAATGCGGCCCACCTATGTCAGCCCCTCCATGACAAGATTCCTGGGCTTCAGCGTTGAGGAGTCCATGAACAGAGGGGCTCAGGAGGCACTAACGCCTGATTCACTGGAGGCGGCCGCCAGGGTGCTGTCCAAGGCCGCGTCCCTCAACAATGAGGCCAGGGAGCGGTTCACCAGGATCCCGCTGGAGCTCGAGTTCTACCACAAGGAAGGTCACACGGTGTGGGGCGAGGTCACTGTCTCTTTCCTGTGCAACTCTGCTGGTCAGCCCTCCGAGATGGTGATGGTCATCCGCGACGTCACCGAGCGGAAGCAGGCCTTGGAGGCGCTGCGGGAATCCGAACAGAAATACTCCGCGCTGGTGGAGCAGGCGATAGACGGGGTGATCATTCTCCAGGACGGCCTGTGCAAGTTTGTCAACCAGGCCCTGGTAAACATGGTCGGCTACACCGTGGAGGAAGTACTGGACACGCCCTTCATGGAGAAGGTGGCCCCGGAGTCCAGGGATACAATTGCACAGACGTATGCCGCCCGCCAGGCGGGCGAAGAGGTCCCCTCTCTCTACGAGGCCAGGCTGCTGCGGAAAGACGGCAGCCCCTTCGAGGTGGAGATATCCGCCGGACGCATTCAGTTCGAAGGAAAACCGGCAGACATGGCCATCATACGGGACATCACCGAACGAAAGCAATCGCAGGAGAAGCTGACCCAGCTCATGACCGAGCTGTCGCGCTCCAACGCCGAGCTGGAGCAGTTCGCCTACGTCGCCTCACATGACCTTCAGGAACCCCTGCGGATGGTGTCCAGCTTCCTGCAACTGCTGGCACGACGCTACGAGGGAAAGCTCGATGAGGAGGCTGACGAGTTCATCCGCTACGCCGTGGACGGCGCCAGGCGCATGCAGGGGCTGATCAACGACCTGCTGACCTACTCCCGCGTTGGCACCCGTGGCAAGCCGTTCGAGCCGACGGACTGCGAGGAGGTGCTGGAACAGGCGCTGGCCAATTTGCACATAGCCATCGAGGAGAGCGGCGCTACGGTCACCCACGGTCCTTTGCCCACGGTTGTAGCTGACGAAGGGCAACTGGTACAGTTGCTGCAGAACCTGGTCGGCAACGCCCTCAAGTTCCGCCGAGACGAGCCTCCTCGCGTCCACATCGGCGCCGAGCAGGCCGGCGACATGTGGGTGTTCTCGGTGAGTGATAACGGCATCGGGATATCTCCCGAGTACTGCGACCGAATATTCATTCTGTTCCAACGCCTGCACAGCAGGGACGAGTACCCTGGTACCGGCATCGGCCTGGCGGTGTGCAAGAAGATCGTGGAGCGCCACGGGGGGCGCATCTGGGTGGAGTCAGAGGTAGGAAAAGGCGCCACGTTTCGTTTTACACTCCCGTCGACAAAGAAGGAGAGCACATGATTGTACCCGAAGGAGACCTGCCTGTGCCCAATGACCACGAGGACCCTGGTACGAAGAGAGAAGCGGTCTCGGAGCAGGCAGACAGACTGGAAGGATGGCTCAGGGTATTTTTCGACCTGTCGCCCGACGCCTACTACCTGCAAGACCTGGAAGGGAACATCATCGATATCAACAGGGCTGCGGAGGAGATGCTCGGCTGCGGCAGGGATGAGCTGGTAGGAAAGAACCTGCTACGATTGGGACTGCTTTCTGAAGACGAGCTCCCCAGGGTGGAGGACTCACTGGCCAGAAACGCCCAGGGGCAGCCAGCCGGTCCCGACGAGTTCGTCCTGAACCTGAAGGACGGGAGCCGCATCATGGTAGACCTGAGCACCTTTCCCCTGGAGACCCAGGGCCACCGCCTGGTCCTGGCGGTGGCCCGTGACATAAGCCGCCGCCAGCGGGAAGAGGACAGGCTGCGACAGAGGTGTGCTGAGCTGGAGAGGCGGGTCTCGGAGCTGAGCGCCGGTCTGGCCAGGGCAAAGGAAGAGGCTAAACGGGAGGAAACGGAGCGCGAGCGGGCCCACAGAGCGTTGCTGGAGAACGAGAGACGGTTCCGGGCCTTGATTGAGAACTCTTCGGACGTCACCGTTATTCTGGACGCCGATGGAAAGACGTGCTATGCCAGCCCGTCGGTTGAGCGAGTGCTCGGGACCACGCCTGATGAGGCCATCGGCGGCGGCCTCTTCGACAGCATCCACCCCGACGACGTGCCGAAAGTGGCAGAGGCGTTCGATCGGCTGCTGCGGAGCCCAGGCGCCAGACTGTGCATCGAGGTACGTGTCCGGGTCAACGAAGGCTCCTATCGTGTGGTGGAGGCTACAGCCACCAACATGCTTGAGGACCTGACGGTAGGTGGCGTCGTGATCAACATGCGCGACGTCACGGACCGGCGGGAGGCAGAGGAAGCCCTGCGGGAATCGGAGGCCAAGTACGCAGCCGTGGTGGAACAGGCCACAGACGGAGTGGTCATTGCCCAGGACGGCGTCGTCGTGTTTGCCAACAGGGCCCATGCCGGGATCACCGGCTATCCGGTAGAGGAACTGGTGGGTATGCCCTTCGCAGATATGATCGTGCCTGAATGCAGGGGCGCAGCCGTTACCAGGTATAGGGCGCGTCTCTCCGGCGAAGACGCCTCGCCGGTAAGCGAGACCAAGATACGGTGCAAGGACGGCACGGTGAAGGAGATCGAAGCATCCGCCGTGGTTATCCAGTACATGGGTAGACCGGCTGTCCTCTCAATCACGCGGGACGTCACCGAGCGCAAGAAGGCCGAGCAGTTACTTCGAGAGTCCGAGGGGCGGTACCGCGGCCTCTTCGAAGGCATCCTGGAAGCCATTATCACCGTGACCGCGGACGGCACCGTTACATCGGCGAACCCGGCTATCACCAGGATCACCGGCTGGTCGCGCGATGAGCTGATCGGTGCGCAGTTTGCCTCTTACGTTCACCCCGATGACCTGGCCATGATAGCTGAGCTGTTTCGCGCCACGGTGGAAGGCGAGATAGACTGCCAACGCTTCGAAGCCCGCATCCTGTGCAAGTCAGGCGAATACAGGCTGCTGGAAATCGCCGGCAGGCCACGGGTGCGCGACGGCGAAATAGTCGAGTTCATTGCCGTGGCCCATGACGTTACCGAGCGCAGAGAAGCTGAGCAGGCGCTGCGGGAGAGCGAGGAGCGCTACCGCCTGCTGGCCGAGAACCTCTCGGATGTCATATGGACCATGGACACAGGCCTGAAGAACCTGTACATCAGCCCTTCCATCGCTCGCCTGCTGGGGTATACTGCTGAAGAAATGGCCAACGCACCGCTAGAGCAGAGACTACCCCCGGCATCCCTGGAGCTGGTCATGCAGGTCATGGCAGAGGAGCGGGCCAAGGAGGCTTCCGGGGACGATCCTCACAGGACGGTCACGCTGGAGCTGGAGCTGTATCGCAAGGATGGCTCAACCATATGGACCGAGAACAGCATCAGCTACCTGCGTGATTCCCAGGGAAGGCTTGTCGGCTACCTGGGGGTCACCCGCGATATCAGCGATCGCAGAGCAGCCGAGGAGGCCCTGCGGGAGAGCGAAAGGCACTACCGCCTGCTCACTGAGAATGTGAGTGACGTCATCCTGTGCACAGACCTGCAAATGCGGCCCACCTATGTCAGTCCCTCTATGGAGAAGTTCATGGGCTTCAGCGTTGAGGAGTCCATGAACCGAGGGGCCGAGGAGTCACTGACGCCCGCTTCACTGGAGGCCGCGGCCAACGCCCTGTTAAACTGGACGTCGCTGGAGGGTGAGAAGAGAGAGCGGTTCGCCAGCATCCCGCTGGAGCTCGAGTTCTACCACAAGGACGGCCATACGGTGTGGGGCGAGGTCACGATTTCCTACCTCCCCAACCCCAACGGCCAGCCCTTCGAGCTATTAATGGTCATCCGTGATATCACCGAGCGCAAGCGGGCCGAGGAAGCCCTGCGCCGGGAAGAGAAGTACTTCCGCGCCCTGATAGAGAATGCCTCCGACGCTATCGTGATTGTGGACCGCGACGGGACGGTCCGTTATCATAGCCCATCCCATCAACGTCTGCTCGGGTATACGGCGGAGGAGCGGATCGGGCAGAGAATGTGGGACTGCATTCACCCTGACGATTCAAACAAGGTGGCCGACGCCCTTAACCAGTTGCTCCGGGACGGGGGAATTGCGCCTGCGACCGAGGTGCGCCTCCGGCACAAGGATGGCTCGTGGCGCGTTTGCGAGGCGGTGGCCAACAACCTGCTCGACGAGCCTGCGGTCCAGGGCATTGTGGTGAATCTGCGCGACATCACCGACCGCAAGCAGGCGGAAGAGGACCTGAGCCGGGCCATGGCCGAGCTGTCGCGCTCCAACGCCGAGCTGGAGCAGTTTGCCTATGTCGCCTCACACGACCTGCAAGAGCCTTTGCGCATGATATCGAGCTACGTCCAACTCCTGGCCCGTCGCTACAAGGACAGCCTCGATGAGGACGCGCATGAGTTCATCGCTTACGCCGTGGACGGCGCCAGGCGCATGCAGGGGCTGATCAACGACCTGCTGACCTACTCCCGTGTTGGCACCCGTGGCAAGCCGTTCGAGCCGACGGACTGCGAGGAGGTGCTGGAACAGGCGCTGGCCAATTTGCAGATAGCCATCGAGGAGAGCGGCGCTACGGTCACCCACGATCCCGTGCCCACTGTTATGGCTGACGGAGGGCAACTGGTACAGTTGCTGCAGAACCTGGTCGGCAACGCTGTGAAGTTCCGAGGCGAAGAGCCACCACGGGTTCACGTG
>Ga0180300_10001517_pt1 | contig 10760 bp, 10 predicted proteins | sample GuaBasSediGuay15_FD_121798 | JGI IMG/M metagenome (GOLD analysis project Ga0180300, IMG submission 121798) | Subseafloor sediment microbial communities from Guaymas Basin, Gulf of California, Mexico - Guay15, Core 4569-2, 21-24 cm | ecosystem: Environmental > Aquatic > Marine > Hydrothermal... | reverse complement strand
CGTCTGCCCTGAGATGCTTCCAGTCGCCGTCACCTTGCAGTATATCTTGTAGTTGATGGTGGCGTCGGTGAGGCTGGCGTCGCAGTCCGTCAGGTGGTCCGTGATGCTCTTCTGCGTGCTGCCCTCATCCGAGATGGGGCTGCTGCCGCTCAGGCTCTTCGACGACGCCAGCGTGTAGGTGTAGCTGCTGCTGTCCGAGCTGTCCACGCCCTTGATGTAGAGGGTGTCGATCTCGATGTTCTCCACGTTCGAGTATGTGACGCTCAGGCTGTAGCTGAGGGTGACCTGCTCCTGGCTCTTGTAGTTGCCGTCCACCTCGTAGACGTTCTGGCTCTCGGAGTCCTGGTAGCTGGCGACCCACGCCGCCACGATGCTCGCGGTCCCAGAGGTCTCGGAGCCGCTGGTCAGCCTGATCTCCAGCTTCTCCCCGAAGGGCGTCTCAGCCGAAGACGAGGTGGTGCCTTGGGCGAGGGCGCCGGGGATCATCTGCGGGTAGTAGAGGTATGCGACGGCGGCGATGGCGATGACTGCGACTATGGCCGTCAGTAGCAGCGTCTTCCGATTCAACTGTAGCCCTCCTTGGGGCTACTTGCGCATGTAGTAGACGACCACGATGGCGACGACTGCTATGATGACTAGCACGACGTAGATGTTCTGCATCAGCAGGTCGGTCCAGCTCGCGCCGCTGCTCGCGCTCTCCTCGGCCTGCCCCACCTGGACCGTCGCGGAGACCGTTTTCAGGGTCTCGCCGTCGGCGTCCTTCAGGGTGAAGGTCACCGTCTGGGTTCCAGCCGACGCCCACGAGGTGCTCCATGTGTCGGTGGCGGAGCCGCTGCCCGCCGTGATCGAGACGGCGTCCACCAGGGTCTCCTGTCCGCCGCTGGTGACGTAGAGGCTGCAGCTCTTGGACTCGTTGACGAAGGTCCAGGTCGTGTAGACTGTGAAGGTGACGGACTCGGCCACGTCGATCTGGCGGTCCTGGCTGGCGTCGCTCCACGAGACGCTGAGGCTTATGGATTCCTCGGCGACGAGGACGCTGAAGCTCTTGGACGCCACCAGCAGGCCGCTTGAGGTGTCGATGACCTTGATGGTGTAGGTGTGGGTTCCCGTCTCGTCGGTGAGGTCGGCGACGTTCTGGTAGGTGGTCTCGTAGGTGTAGTTGCCACCGTTGCCCGCGCCGGGCAGAACCTTGTTGTCATCGAGGGTCGTGATCTTGTCTGTGCTGTTCCAGAGCTCGATGTCGAGGGTGTAGTTCTGGCTGAGATACTGCATCTTCAGCTCGAAGGCGATGTCCACGTCCGCGCCGATGTAGTATCCGGCCTCGGTGGGCTGCGCCTTCTTTATGGTGAAGGTGGGCGTCCCCGCGGCGAAGGCCATAGCCCCGCCGAGGACGGCTGTGAGCATGAGCAGGACGAGCATCGGGCCGACTGCTGGCCTTGCTGTTCCTGTTCTCATTCGTTTTTCTCCATCTGTTTCTTCTATCTCCCTCACGCGATTATGGGGTCGCTTGCGTGAGGCCCCGCATCCAACGGGGGTTCCGGGTCCACTCCGGGTCGGCGGTTTCCAGACCGGGCCATCAGCCACGCGCTCATCTGGGCCTGCCCGCCCGTCACAGGGGACCGTGGGGGCGTCCGCTTTCCAAACTTTATAAGGGGTTTGAGGAAAAACAAAACTGAAAAATAACCTTAGAATGTTTCGCAGAGAAAAAGATAGAAGATGTTTGATTAAAAAATCTATTTTTTTAGGAGTGTATTTTTCTTAGTATTCTTAGTTGATTCCTTGAATTTTACACTGCCCCTAATTTTCGGATAATGCTTTTTAGCCGCTCCTTGTCAGCACTAGACCATTTACTTCACATGGCTTCGATTGGCATCATCCTGAAAATTACCTTTAACTAAATAAGAAACCTGCAACTTGCATCATATTTACTTGTTTAAAGTGATCAATGCCCTAACACGTTTACGATTACATCATCACCAAAGAAAAAGAATTAAGAAGGCCCCTCAGCCAAGTTAAACCAGCTTATGATATTCGTCGCGAGGTCATAAAAACAATATCTTCTGATGGCCAATTCAACGTTCTCCCATCAGTAGCCTCATACGAATAGAGAAAACTACTTATTGTATGGTTTCGATTCGCGTTCCTCTGGCGTTTTAGAGGTTCTAGGCTCACTCTGCTGCGTCATGTGAAGGCGATCACCGCCGGGTTTGGAGACAGCACAGGGCTGGGAGTGATTCGCGGCGACGGGATTTGTTTTGATTATGTGTGATGTTTCACGGGTGAATACATGACGCCCCCGGCTAGGGATGGCTTCCAATTGACATTTGGTTCTTAGAAAAAGGGCTTAAACGCTCCCTCTTTGTTAGATAGTGAACCTTGTTTGAACATTGTCAGTTCGATAGATTACGGAGATATTTCTCCCAGAGAATGCCGCTGATTAAGCCACCCGTAAGCCCTTGAATCGCGCCAGCAGCCATAATTATTGAGACCAGAAGAGGGTTGTAGGGGATTATCCCTAAAACTATTGAGAATGCTGCGCTGATAACGCCCACAAGCAAAGTCGAGGTCAGGGACGACGCCATCAATCTCCACCGTCGTACATGCCCTGATTCCACAACTCTCATAAGTTGGTTTAGGGCGCCCACGAGTACACCGTATAGAACCGCAAATGAGAAAGTCATCGAGGCAAGCCCCCCCCGCATCGATGCAGTCAACAGCCCTGAGATAAACCCTGTGTATATGGGCCCCATGAACCCCAGAATAAGAAAGGCCAACGAGAGAAGCATGATCTGGACGAACACGGACACAATTTTGTCATAGGGCGCTGGGAATAAAAGCTTCTGAGAGAATATTACTACACCAAAGAGACTTGAAAGCGCAAGGCTTCGACCTTTCATGGACATATACTCATCATGCACTTAAGGCTCAGAGAATATAATAATTGTTTTGTGGATCATTATCCATAACATTTATTTCGCGATTTCAATAATACTTCCTCCATGACCAACAACTGGAAGCAAGTAGACGAGAAACTCATCCGCAGGGGAGAACCCATCCTCGAACTCAGCTTCGTAGAGCTATCAGAAGGAGCTTAAGGCGATTAACAGGGGCAAGAAGGACGCCCCTACAGCCTCACCCCTACCTACATCCAGTTCCTCACAGCAGTACGATACCTCTACGGGATGCCCTACCGCCAGTTCGAGGGCTTACCCGCAGCCTCCACAGGCTCGTCCCCCAGCTACGAGCCGGCGACTATTCGGGGCTCAGGAGGCGCACCCTGGCGCTGAACCCAGACCCCTACAAGCCGCTGAGGAAGACGTACAAGCCCATCACCATAGCCGTCGACTTGACGGGGGTGAAGGTGCACAGGGCTGGAGGCTGGGCGGAGCGGAGGCACGGGAAGAGGAAGCGGTATGTGAAGCTCCACTTCGCCGTCGAGGTCGAATCCAAGGAGGTCGTCGCCATGGAGGTCTCCACCAACGACGCCCACGACGTCAAGGCCCTTCCCGGACTGGTGGAGGAGGCGGAGGGACATCGGCGGATCGCGGAGGCGCTGGGCGACGGAGTCTACGACTCCGGGAAGGCCTACGAGATACTGGAGGCCCGGGGCATAGAACCGGTGATCAAGCCCAGGAGGAACAGCAGGCCCGACACGCCGTCGCCGGCGAGGAGGGTGGTGCAGGATTTCAAGGACCTGGGCTACGAGGCCTGGAACCGGGAGAAGGGCTACAGCAGGCGATGGGCCGCGGATACAGCCTTCTCCACCTTCAAACGCCTCTTCGGAGAGCACAGCCTAGCCAGAACCCTGGAGAACATCAACAAAGAGCTGACTACAAAGGTCGCCCTCTACAACATGCTCATAAACCTGTAAAGCGGAAGGCAAGGGACCGGGAGGATCAAAGAGAGAACCCCCGCCTCATCCAACTTGATCCACACTCATAAAGTTTACATATTTTAAAGTAACAAGCAGGCAACCTACCAAAAGGGAAACGAGAATTGTAATTGTCAATGTGGTTATGTCAATTGAGGCAAGTTTTCCAAGATACACGAGCGTTAGGCATCTGATGGTGGAGCCGATAATTGTTAGTGTAATATATTTGAAGAAATCCATGTTGAGAGTGCCCGCTGCTAGATTGAATGTTTTGTAAGGGAGGTACTGGACACTCCTGAAAATAATAGTAGATGGGGAACCCCATTTGATGATCCAACGTTTAGCCGTCTCAAGCCCTGCACCTTCAATGTAGAGATATTTTCCATATTTTCTTGTTATCTGCCTGCCTAACTTTCTTCCAAGCCAATAACCAAGGGTCGCGCCAAGCGACGAACCAAGGCCCCCTGATATTGAGGCTGTGATAGGGTTTAGCCCAGAGGCTCCTGCGGGTATCAGCACTAGTTCCCATGGTATCGGCGCGCATAATCCGGCTAAAAACATGACAATAAATAATCCGCCATAGCCCAGGCAGGATACCAGATTTAAAAGGATAATGATTAATTCATCAAACAAGATCATCACATTTGGATACTATGTTTTCCAATCGATGTTTATCTTTTCAGGCCATATGATGATTCTGATTATGCTGACTACAATTATTAGAAGCCATAATGCATTGTAGATGAAATAGAAGAACACAAATTCGAGCAGGTTAAAGGTGTAGCCTAGTTTTCTTGAAAAATAGTAGAAAACTATGCCGTATGTCATGAAGGTTATAACTGATGCTGAAAAGTTCTTTATTATTGACGGGCCAACGGTTGTAAGGAGTATTGGGGGTAGCCAAAACAATTGATGAGTTGAAAGAAAGATTAAGAGTAGGGATAAGAGCTTCAGGTATAACTCGTTGGGGATTGCCATGTTCATGATAAACAATGGTAGCGATGGAAAGAGTATGATCAGTGAGAGCATCAGAATCCTAGGGTATCTCCGTAGACTGTAGAGAAGATCCTTGTAATATTCCCTGAGCCATAGTGCGAGTCCAATTCCCCAACGTTTCCTCTGTTTGAACCACTGCCTCCAGGAGGGTGAAACCTTATTTTGGACCTCTACGTTCTCAGTGTACTTGAATTTGATATTGTTTAGGAAACACCTAATCCCTAGATCCAGGTCCTCACATACGACCCGTCTGAACCCGCCGAGGAAGTGAAATGTTTCCCTCTTGATGGCGAATGCGGCACCGTTAAACCCCAAACATCGCCCTAAAAACCGTGAAAAGAGCCAATTCGTGTAGTTAAAGCTAAGATAGTCATAATTCACGGCTCTAGAGATAAAAGAGTCCCTAATAATCTTTTTCTTTATCTCGATTATATCGGCGTTCTCCATCTCTTCTACAATTGCCTTCAAGAATGATTTTTGAGAGAGGGCGACATCGCTATCTAGGAAAAGCAGGATTTCACCTTCTGACTGTTTTATTGCGTTATTTAATGCGTTGACCTTTCCCAGTCTCTTCCCATTTAAAATAAATCTTACATCACGATCCATTCTCCTGCTCAGATCCATACTTCGCTCCGTGGGTTCATCTATGATAACCAAAATTTCTTTTTCATCATATGGATCTCTGAGAAGGGCATCTAATAATTCTTCAAGCAGATCCGACTCCTTGTATACGGGGATAAAGATATTTATTCTTGGTTCCAGTTCACATCACATCCTTATAGACTTCCTCAACCGCTTCAACGACTACCGGCCAGCTGTACTGTTCTTCAACCTTTTTCCGTGCGTTGATAGCCAACTCATTAGCGAGGGTCGGATCATCCAGGACTCTTATCACCGCGTTCCCTAGGTTGAGCTCATCTCCCTTCTTAAAGAGAATCCCATTTACGCCGTTTTCGACAACCTCTGGAATCCCACCTATCGCAGATGCTACAATTGGTGTGCCTGAGGCCATAGCCTCTAAGAGGGTGATTCCAAAGGATTCGGCGTAGATCGATGGAAGGATAAAGAGGTTACTCAAATTGTATAGCGAGGGGAGTTCATCTTCTGGGACGAAGCCCAACAACTTTACGTGATCCTCTAGTTTAAGGCTCTTCGTCAGTAATCGAATGAAGCTTTCCATGTATCCGCTACCAGCAATGAGAAGCTGTGTATCTGGAATTGTCTCTAAGATGTGTGGCATACTTCTAAGTAGAACATGTATGCCCTTTCTGTACACAAGGCGCCCTACATATAATATAGTAGGGTTTTTTAGAGTAGAAAACGGGAGACCGTTTGGGAAGGTGGATTTGACAGAATTGAACCGGTTGACATCCACGCCGTTAGGGACTACAACGACCTTCTCCCGTTTTGAGAAGTGTTCAATAAATTCAGCGGCGGCTTTGCTGACCGCGATGATCTTATCGGCTTCGTTTATATAATGTCTGAATGGAAAGAGAAAGTAACTCATAGGCGTCCAAAGATAGTCCGAGCTGTTGGCTAGGAAGATCGAATGATTTGTGAGGACTGTAGGAATGCCCAATTTTCTTGCGAATTTTATCGACATAAGGGATGTGGGGGTGAAGGCGTGGTGGGCATGGACAATATCAAACTCTTCCCTCTTCAAAACATCTTTAAGTCCAGCTAGATCTGGCGGGATGAAAACCAGTGGGAGAGGAGCCAAGGGTTTCACCTGTCTGAAACCAAGACATTCGACTTCTGGAACGCGATGATGGCTCTTTTTTCCACTCATCCCTTTAGTTATGATAACGACCTCATGCCCCCGTTTCGTAAGCTCCAACCCAAGGCCAAGAACATGTGACTGAATACCCCCACTCCGAGGGTAGAACCAGTCAGTACAAATAGCGACTTTCAATTTTCTCACCTTTAGGCTGTGAGTAGTGGTATCAAATGCATTAGAGCGGAGTAGCCGTAGACGATGCCGGTAAAGACATCTGTTAATCTCACCAATCTTTTAAAATCACGCCACAATAGAACCGATAATGTTAGAATTATCCCTGAAGCAGCTAGAGCAATTTTATAATCATTGAACCATAAAATTAAGAGTAATGTGAACCAATGTACGATAAGCAGACTTCTCAGTAAATCTCTTGTTTTAATAGGACCAAGCCAACATGCAGTAGTTCTTGTACCAGAAGACTTGTCCGCCTGAATATCATCTAAATGGTTTCTGAGTTCAAAAATTATAGAGCAGATGAAAATTGAGATGCTTATGGGGAAGAATTCAAGAGCCATGCTCCCGGCGATCAAGAGACCGTATTGAAATAACAAAGTCCCAAAAAATAAACCATGAGAGATTAAGTCAATGATAGGAACCGACTTGAATCTTAAAGGAGGCACAGAGTAGGCAAAACCAAGGAATAGCAGAAATGAGTATAGAAGGAACGATTCTCCATTGAACCATATGAACGTAACCCCTAACCCAATGGAACCTAATAAAAAAGACAGAATCAAGCCTTCTTTTAAAGTCATATGCCCTGCGGCGATTGGATTTTTTCTCGTTTTTTCTTCCTGCTGCTCATCAGATTGAACGTCGAAGCAATTGTTGACAGAGAATGTAAATGCAAGAAAGAACACATGGCTAATTAAGAGTTTTAACAGCGTACTACAATTAGACAATGTAAATATATAACTATTTAATCCATGTACGAAACCTAAGAGCACCATGCCTAAATACGCTTGCCAATCATGAACTCTCATATTACTATAGTATATTATGGCTCTGTCAAATACTCTGTTATCAATCCCTTCAAAAAAGGACATAACTAACTACACCTTTTTTTATATCAATAATCATCTCGCGATGATCTCCTGAGAGCTCTTTATAAAAACAATTATCATGCTGAAGATAAACACCAAATGCTTAATTCTATTAACCCATTGTGATAGTTTTAGAAAATTATTCTCGTATTGTCCCTCTAAACGTTCATTTTCACGACGAATTAAATATTTTAAAAAGTACATAAAAACGAGAACAAAGAGAAGAGTAACTATCGAGAGGAAAATAGTCTCTAAAATATAATTATTGCTGATATTATCTAGCCATTGATATAACATGTTAACACTTTTAGAAATTATCTCTAGTTAGCCTCCTCGACGGATTAAACACCACGCGTGACATTATCCATGATGCCAACTGTTTTACTTCCACGCGAGCAGAACTTATGGCCTGGGCCGTCTGCTTTATCCCGGGATACCTTCTTCGCATCTTATATCTGCGATTCATCGACCTCTTCTCCTAGTCACTCTGGATAGGGCATAGGTGGAGCCCAAGACTAGCACCCCCACCGATTCTATCTGTAGGAAGAGATGTAATCGAATGGTATTAGCGGGATTTGCGAGGTTTCTCCCAATTAGTGTGATGGGTATGACGCCGGCGTATACCATTATCATTACGGCGAAAACCATGATGGTGTATGCGACCTCTTCAAAATCCATTTTCATCGACCACCCGTTGAGCACGGCTCAGTTCCAACAGCCTGAAGATTCATCCTACCTAACCTGCCCTCATCTCGCGGGCATCTTCGATGTGAGTTTCCCATTTTCTTCACATCCTATCGTGCAAGAAGTGGGGTTGTAAGGCGAGCGGGTAATGGCGTCACATCCATTTTTCCGGTCTTGATGTCTTTGATCATAGCTTGAAGGTTGTATTCGTAGTCCTTCTGACACTTCTGTATCAGCTTCTTACTCTGACTTATGCCGTAGGAGAAGACGAGCTTCAGCCCCTGCCTGACGATGCCATTTCTTATGCATATCTTTGACCATTCCTCAAACAGTGTCGGTGCCCAGTCGAGGTTGTGTTCCCAACATTTCAGGAAGGCCTCGGCATGCCTAGATGTCATGTTATCCAAGGTGAAGGATTCGGTTCGATTCTTCAGGCCCCCCATCGCGACGAGGAACAAAGGCACGATGAGGCTCTTGAACCTCCTCAGTTTTTCGATCAACTCTATCGTCTGATCTAAATCCCTCTCTGTTTCACCTGGAAGGCCGAGAATGATGGTCGAGACGGGGATCCAATCATTTTCAACGAGAAGCTCGAAGGCGTTTACAACAACATCGGGCCACTCCTCCGGACTGAAGGGGTAACATTTCCCTTTCATATGCTTCTCCATCAGCTTGGGGCTTCCAGTTTCGATGCCCGTCTGACCACTTAAGAAGTGAGCGCCATCCCCAGATCCGAGGATATTTGAGAGTTCCTCCACAAGGTTCGGCGAGCTGGCGACCGAGGACAAAGCGAAGTGGCTTATTCCAACGCCCTCAACGCCTGGGAAATTCTTCACCGACTTGAACAGACGGATCACAGCCTCTTTATTGACATCGAGGCCTTTGGCACCGTATCTCAGAACATCCTCCGCGTGGAGGAGAGGGTTCCTGCCGGCTTTCAGGTTGACCTCTACTTCTTTCAGGATGTGTTCAATTGGAAGGCAACGGTAGTGCTGCAAGGTTGGCTCACAGAAGTCACATCCGCGACCACATCCTCTGGCTATCTCCACCACGCCATCGATTGTCGCCCCTCGTATCGTCGGGATCTCCTCCTCATGAACTACCTCTCCCTCGACGAATTCTGGTATTGGCTTGCCCCTGACAGCCCTCTCAAATAAAGGCCCAACAACCTTCTCCCCTTCGCCGAGAACCACGCAATCTATACCCATTTTTCTTTGAACCCCACCAATAAGCTGCCACGCTCCGGGCCCACCTACGATGATTTTCGGCCTGTATCGCTCGATGGAAGGATGGGTAAGTAGCTCCCTAAACTTCACCGCCATGTAGGCCTCCCCGCCAAAAAGGCCCGTGAAGGTGGATGTGGCGGGGCCGATTCCCAGGGGATCGTTTTCCGTGATACCAACTACCCTTGTTTCTGGACCCACTACCTTATCAATGTAATCGGGGTGGGCAATAACGACCTCTTCTCTTTCGAAGCCATAGTCCAGGAGGGCGGCCTCAATCTTCCTAGTTCCGCACGGAGCAAACCGGACTAGACCGTCATCATCGACATCAACGGAGGGACAGAAAAGGGAGAAGAACAGTCTGTCAGGGATTAGCCCTCTGGGGACGCAGGCGCTAAAACCAAGGAAAATGCCTCCATGATACTCACTCATCATAGTCCTGTCCGCGGTCAGAACAATTTTATTACCCTTCTGATACCGTTTCATGGAAGCACCCATTCCAATATATCAATTTTTAAAACATTAAAATTAGGGTATATATGTCTTTAGTTGGCATAGGTTTGGCTCAAAACCCATGGCTCCTTCTGATTGTCCAGATTAGGTTGTAGCAGGTGATTTTAGCCCAGATCTCCGTTTTTATCGTCTGGATACTCCTGCTTCTAAGGAAGTCGCCCACGATGATCTTCAGTGAGTACCACCACGCCTCCATCCTTGGGCGGAGGCGGTAGACGCGGTAGAAGATGCGTGGATGCTCACGGAAAAGGCTTACCATATCCTTCCACGGCCAGCATCACCTGGCTTTGAGGGTGCTGTTCCTCTTGGGCTTGATGTAGGGGGCGCCGCCCCGGTCGGCTACGAGTCTGAGGTCTCTGCGGGAGAGGTATCCGGGGTCGGCGTCGAAGGCCTCCAGGTCGTCGACACCGGCGAGGAGGCTGGCGAGGACGGGGCTCTCGTGCCGGCTTCCCTGTGTGGCCTCCACCTCCCTGATGGCGCCTGTCTCTAGGTCGAAGAGGGCGTGGAGCTTCACGTAGCCCCGCTGGTCTCCCCGACGGGCGTTGGACCAGACAGCCGCACGGCTGAATTGACGGAGGTCTGTGGCGTCGGCTCCGAGGCGCCTGGAGCCTTCAAGGCGCTCCAGAACCTTCCGGTTGAGCCGTCTCATGTAGTCG
>Ga0180300_10001516_pt1 | contig 10761 bp, 11 predicted proteins | sample GuaBasSediGuay15_FD_121798 | JGI IMG/M metagenome (GOLD analysis project Ga0180300, IMG submission 121798) | Subseafloor sediment microbial communities from Guaymas Basin, Gulf of California, Mexico - Guay15, Core 4569-2, 21-24 cm | ecosystem: Environmental > Aquatic > Marine > Hydrothermal... | reverse complement strand
CCTTATTGAGCTGCTTAGGGGCGGAGGCACCTTTAGCGACGAGGAAATACTGTCATCCCTAAACATAGACCCGGCGGATACGGATCTCGTAAAGGCTGTGAGCAAGCATCTTGAGGCGCTGGAAGCCTACGGCCTACTAGAGTTCACAGGTAAGGGCTGGAGGTGGAAAGGCTAAAATGCTCCAAATAATACAGGACGCTGAGCAGCTGCTAGAGATGTCCTGTGGAGACTGCAGATTACGAGGCATGACGGAAGAGAGTATAAGAAGGTACAGGTCAAGCCTAAACATATTCCTCAAATTCCTGAGAAGAGAAGGCATAAGCATAGATGGGGTTGATGTGCAGGCGCTCCGAAGATTCCTCCAGCACATAAAGTTTGAGAGAGGAGCAAGCCACAAGACTGTGGAGAACTATTCTCAGCTATCTCAGCCTTCTATGATTACCTCGTGTTCGAGGGATTATTCAGCACGAATATAATTCTTCCATTCAGGCGAAGATACTTGAAGCGATACAAAAACGACTACGATGATCCAGAGAAAAGGCTGTTAACGGTTGAGGAGATGAGTAGGCTCGTAAACTATAAAGGTTACATGCGAATAAGCGGCGGGCTTGAAAATCCTGCATATGCTACTTCAGTAAGTGTAAAGGCAACCTTGAAACTTTCAAGCGAAATCTCTCGATAGATCAATCAAATCCCCCTATTTTTTGCCTTTTAAGTTTAGGTTTCTATTCATTTCTGGTGTGATGGTTGAGAATGGATAGGGCGGTCAGCCCCAAACTCGCCACGTTAGTCTTAGCTGCCATAACTGTTGCGGGAGCACTGCTCGTCTACACGCTCTTCATCAGCTCAATCGGCGCTCCGGGTTCAATTAGAACTTTTCAGGTGTCCGATGTCGACGTGGTGAAGTCAAGCAACTTAAGCTTCTCCTTAAAGAACACCGGCAACGCACGTATTGTGGGATTGAGAGTTCTCGTCGACAGTTCAGACGTGACTGGAAGGCTCTTCGAATCGAACGTCTGTAAGTAAGGCGGGAAACAGAAAAATAAGACTTGCCATAGGGATCTTCACACTGCTTCTGGGTCTAATGACAATTTTTAGGATTGTCATTAGACCTTTATCACCATTCATTTTTTGGATTAGCTTGCAAGTTCCTATAGAGTCTATACGGAGCGCGCCTTGCCTCTAATGGTTTTGTAAGTAGAGACAACTTTACCATCCATGTCAGAAGGTACAGGTATCCCCAATATACTTAGTATGGTGGGTGCCAGATCTACCATTTGAGCCTCCTTTTCGAGGGTAACTCCCTTACCTATCCCTGGTCCCATCATCAGAAGCAAGCCTTCTCTTTTATGAACCCCTGATAGACGCTCAACTTTGTTTGGGCCGAATATAGTTTCGTGTTCCATACTTTCATTACAAGCATATTCTTGGTCGAGTTCAAGTAATATGTCAGGTGCCAAATCAATGTACGGACCGGAATATACTTCCTCTCTTCTGTATGCATATCTAACAACTTTTTTATTCGTATCCGGATCCCTAACCTTCTGAATCTTATGTATTATGAGATTTCTTACTTTTTCATATTCCTTGCCAGGGTTTACGGTGCCTTTGGGTTGTCTTCCTTTAACATTGATGACTATGCCGATCCCAGACCAATAAGCTTTGACATTATTCCAGTTACCGCAAGGACAATTCGGGTCTGGCAAGATACCTTTATCCTTATCATAAGGGAGTTCACTCCCACTTACCTCAACTCGTTTCTCGATCTTCATCATTCCAATATCTCTAAGCCACTGGTTCACGTAAAAGCATTTTTTAGGTTTCGGTCCCATTCCGTGATCTGAGAATACGATAACAATCGTTTCTTCATCAGTTAAAGCAAGCATCTTGCCAATTATACTGTCAAGCCTTTTATAAAACTCTTTAATTGTATTTTTGAACTTTTTAGCTTCCTTTGAGTAGTAGGCTGGATGTTTAGGGTCAATATATCTCCAAAACCAATGTTGCAGATTGTCCAGCGTATTATAATTTACAATAAATAGATCCCAATCGTACTTTTCCATCAAATAAGTAACCACGAACGCCCTTCTTTCAAGCACATCAGTTATATCTTCCAGAAACTCTTCATCGCTTATAGGAGGAAGATAATCACCAATAAAGTCGTATCCTGGTGGACCATAGTAGATGCCTATCCTGTAGCCTAATCGTTTAATCTCCTCTGAAAGTTCAGGTGGATAAGTGAAAACATCTGCATTTTTGGGAGTAAAGAAGGCAGATACCATAAAACCGTTCACTTTCTGGGGAGGATAAGTTAAAGGAACATGTACTAACCCGACCTTCCTACCATGATCACTTGCTATGTCCCAAATTCGCTTATCCTTCACTGCATCATATTTTACCCAATCGTACTCATAAGAATTGGGTTTAGGTGTTCTGAAGCCATATACTCCAATCTTAGCAGGATTCTTTCCTGTCGCGAAAGTTATCCATGCCGGGATAGTTATCGGCGGATAGGTTGACATCAAAACACCGCTTACCCCATTATTGATGATCCTACGAAGATTTGGCAAATAGCCTTCTTCTGCCCAATCCCTCACAAAATCCAGTCTACCACTATCCAAACCGATAACCAATACCTTATTTCCCTTCAAATCAAGCACCAAAAAAATTTTCATAACTCTTATAAAAATATTTTTCTAAGCACCAGACGGGTTTCTAAGGTTTGCCTCGCGTGCTATCAGCCACCCAAATAATTGGGTACTTAGCTGTTCACTTAGTGCGATGGCAGATATAAAAGATGTATGCAGGCAGGTCAGCTTCTCTCACCGCGCAAAGACCATTACGAAGCTCTCCTACGCAACCTAATAAGCTTTCTCCTCTTCAGCCTTACTTCAAGGTTCCATGGATGGAGGCGATTATAGGCTGTAAGATTCTGTCAGTATTAAGGCTAATACGATGTGAACTGAACCAAGGTGGGGAGACAACTGGTACAACATGGAAAAGGTGGAGGTACCCATCGATGAGAGATGGTTAAAGAAGCTAGTAAATCTCGTTAAGTGATGTGCAGACAAATTCTTTCCGTGCTACCTTAATATCAATACTTTGATGCGTGGACCGATCGACATGTTCGAAGCTTTAGTTGGAATCAAGAATCTATGTATAGCATTCTATAAGCAGCCTAAGAAAAGCCGTGAGTTACTGGATATTCTAGCAGAAGTAACTACAGAAGTTATGAAGAAACAGTTGGAAGTTACGCCGAGCTACTACGGCGGGTACTGCAACCAATATGGTATATGGTCGCCAGGCGAATATGTATATTTACAGACGGATGCCTTACACGCCGTCAGCCCAAAAACATATGAGAAATTCTTGAAACCAGTACATGAGAGAATAGCTGGAGAATTCGAGTATTCGGTTCTTCATCTCTACTCCGGCCCACTCTACGAGAAGGGAACAGCCTTCGCAGAGATCATTGCTAATGAAGAAAACGTGAAGTCCGTTAAGGTAAGCGTTGATCCCCCACCCTATTCAGGTCTGTTAGTGACCGATCTGCTTCCCCTCTTATCGATAATCCACGAAAAGAAGCCGTTAATCGTTAGAGGTCAATTCACAGTTAAGGAGCTGGATAGTATAGTTGAAGCTCTTCCTTCAGGAGGCCTTTACATCAGCTCATATTATATAGACCAATAGAGCTTATAGGTGTAATAACCAATTTTAAGGCTTACATCCACACTTAGCCTAAAAGTAGAGTGAAAGGCCGAATGGAGACTTTCAAATGACTTCCGCTAAACACTATCACGCTGACTTCTATAATAGTTCCGGCTTTAAATGACCTCTATAAGTACCCTTATCTTTGAGGATCAAACTGAAGCGGTGCTTTCGGGAAAATCAGGCAAAACTATTTATTGGTTGGTATTCGCTCATTAATTAAAAATACTAATTTGTGTTGGGTATAAGGAGACTTAAAATATGGATGCTTACGAGAGATTTGTGCGTGTTTTAGATTTTGAGGAGCCTGATCGGACTCCGATCTTCGACTCTATCGATAACAATGAGATTCTCCGCCAAGTTGGGGGAAACGGTCCGCCTAGAGAGGTTGTGCCTAAGGCTTTCAGCAGGCTGGGTATAGACGCTACTTTCCAAGGTTTCTGGGGAGGAAGCAGGGTTAGAGGAGGTTTCGTTGGTGGAGGCGAGAGTTGGGGAGATGAATATCTTCTAGAGATGGAGTGGAAAACCTTAACTTATGACAATCTCGTCTTTGAGAAGCCCTTCACGATGAGGTGGACAGCTAAGTATCCGACTGTTTGGGTGGCTGATCGCCCCTTCAAAACTCTTGAAGAATTACGGGATATGAAGATTGATTTAATTATGTCGGAAGATGAGCTTATCGAAAGATACGTCGCTGATTACCAAGAAATAGGAAGGGCGTATAGAAAATTTGATATTGTAACAGTAGGTGTTTGTGGAGGCATCCTTGAAGGTTTAGTCGGACAGATGCTTGGATGGACACTCTTTGCCAGAGCTGTTTATCAAGCGAGAGATCTTGTAAGAAAGCTGATGGATATGTTTCTAATTAGAGCTCGAGCAAACATTAGAGCATACGTGGAGTCCAAAATTGGACCGGCATTCCTATATGCTGATGACATCGCACATAAGCATGGACTTATGCATTCGCTGAGATTCCTGCGAGAAGAATGGATTCCACGAGTGAAGAAGATAATACAACCAGCTCAGAAGGCTGGAATCTTCGTTCTGCATCACAGTGAAGGAAACACCACGGATATCCTTCCAAGCCTTATTGAGATCGGGATACGTGGAATAAACCCTTTAGAACCCTTCTCAATGGACTTGAGAAGAATAAAAGAGATTTTTGGAGATAAACTAGTCCTTACAGGAGGCGTTGATAATGCCTATCTACTCCAGTATGGAACACCAGCAGAGGTTGAAAAGGCGACGAAGGAATGCATAGAAATTGCTGCCCCAGGGTCGGGATATTGCCCAGGTTCCAGCGGCAACCTCAACCCGGGAACACCGCTTAGAAACGCCATCACTCTGTACAAAACGATCAGAAAGTACGGCAAATACCCACTCGGCGATCGATATTGAGTTTTCTTAATATAAGTGACATGCTACAAAACGTTCTTTACTGACTCTTTTAAGTTCAGGGACTTTTTCGGCGCATATCTCTTTAGCAAATGGGCATCTTGGATGAAACTTGCAGCCCTGCGGCACTTGAGTTAGGCTTGGCACCTCTAAGCTTCTAGGCTTGGGAAGGCCTCTACTGCGGGTAAGTTTTGGATCAGGTACAGGAACAGACTCCATCAATATCTTAGTATATGGATGTATAGGTTCAAGTATAACATCGTCTGAAGGCCCGATCTCACAATACTTCCAATATACATGACCATCACCTTACCGCCTTTCGCAAAGTATCTCGCAACCCCAAAATCATGAGTTATGAATAGACATGTCATGTTAAATCTATTCTTCAAGTCCAAGAGTAAGTCTATGATCTCAATCCTAAGCGAGGCGTCAAGCATCGAAACAGCTTCATCTGCCACTAAAAATTTTGGATTGACGGAAATAGCTCTTGCAATGGCTATCCTCTGCATCTGTCCTCCGCTCAACCTACAAGGATATCTCTTCATAAAGTCCTCTGGAGGAACAAGACCAACTAATTCTAGAAGTTCAGCGACTTTTTCTCTCAACTCCTCTCTACTGGCAATCTTATAATGGCTAAGAGGCGGCGCTAAAGACTGAAATATGATTCTCATAGGATTTAAAGTGTCATAAGGATCTTGATGAATTATCTGAGCGTTCCTCCTAGACTCCCTAAACTCATGCTTGCTCATACTCCACACGTCTTTCCCCTAGAATAAAACCTGGCCCGAAGTAGCTTCAAGAGGGCTAATGTAAGCCTGCCGAAAGTGCTCTTACCGCATCCACTCTCACCAGCCAAGCCGAGAATCTCACCCCTTTGAATGTCAAGATCAACCTCATCAACCGCCCTCAAAATCCCTCGGGGAATCCTAAATTCAACAGTTAATCTACGTATACTTACAAGCGGCTCCTCCAAGCTCCATCCCACTTTATAGTGAATATGAACTTTAAATAATAAATTTAACCTTTAATACTAGAGTATGTGTTACTTTCCCTTCCCGCCTGTCTCTTAACATCCCAAGAAACAAAAAAATAGAAAGACCAAGCTAAATATTAAGGCTAGAATATCAACAATAAACTCTGCCGACTCCATTTTAAGGAATGGTAACGGGATTAAAGCAAGAACCAATGATAAAACGGATATATTGAACGCCATTCTTCCTAAATGAGGTTCCATTCTCAATTTACTCCTTTTGTCGTATATACTCTTTTATTTCTTACGGATCTGAATAATAGTTAGTGAATGAGCTGGAAAGGTATACTCGAACGACTGTCCGATACTCATTATTTTCTTCGGCGGTATTTCATCGGTTTCAAGGACCTCGGCGCGTTTCGGCCAGCCCAACGCATACAACGCCAAACCATTTATATTAAGGCCTGTATCCTTATCAAGACCGTCACCGTTCAGCATCCAAGCTTCAGCTACTTCCTTTGGTTCAAAACCCTTTATGTTTATTACCTCTCTTATTGCGTAGGCGTCATCTCTATTTATAACCAGCAGACAGAGCATTACCGGGTTCTCCTCTCTATCCAACGTGGCGTATACCCTTAAGGGGCTGTCGCATCGGCTTTCTATAACAACTCTTCCAAACTTCTTTGATATTAGTTGGAATGCAAAAAAGATAGGCATAGGCTGGTTCGGTTCATAGTCCGGATTCGTGTACTCATAACTTAGAAGCCCATCAGTCTTAAGGTAAGAGAGAACGTGGGTCATACTCGCTTGGAAAATTCCATTTCTGGCGAATCTCCCCAAGGCGTCAGCCGCAAATAAAACTGAGAAGAGTCCTTGCGGCATAGGAGGTGACCAGTGAACCGCTTTCCACTCAGTAATGAAAATGGGCATGCTTCTTTTATGACGTTTTCTCTTGTAAATCGAATCCATAGTTTCTCTGAGACAGTTTATTGCATGGTCAAAGTTGTCCTGTCTATGGAGTGCTTGATAGGGACTGTCGCCGGGTCGTATGGTATGCCAATGAATAGTAATGAAATCGAATTCTTTATTTGGATCATCTTGCGCCTCGTCAAGCTCAAGTAGTCTCTTTGTCCAGGTAGGTGCTCCTCCGAGGAACCAGTCTATTTCGTCCCCGCATATGCCTACCTTTATGGTAGGGTCCACGGCTTTCATGGCTGAGATGAAGTCTACTAGCCCGTCGTGAGGGCCGCTGTTATAGTCCGCCGTTACCACACTTCCCGAAGGCGGTATGATACCACTCTTTCCATCACCGAAGAGGACTTCTCCTCTGTAGTAAAGGCCTTCTGAGAAGATTTCCCGGTATTGATAGTAAGGACCACATCCCACAGCGTTAATGTCTTCTACTTGAACCCACGGTTTATTGTCAACGTAAACTCTTAGATTGTCTTTTACAGGTTCTTTTACAGGTGGATAGTTCAAAGTGAAGATTTGAGATGGTTTGCCGTTGCTGACTCCTAACCACTCCCTTTTCTGTAACTGGTAACCTCCGAAGTAGTATTTTTCGGGGTGAGCGGAAAACCAGCTCCAGCAGTATACGTCGTGTGGTGCAGTCCCGTATGAGAGTTCATTGCCCACAGTCCAATATTTTATACCGTACCCTTTCTCCACATTAGCATATCGGACCCATTCAGCTGCTTCTTGCGCTGTGCCTCTCCCAAAGTTTACGCCGATGACGGCGTCACTCATGCTGGGTGTGTCACGGATAAAAGATGCGAGGTCGTCCACAGTGCTGATCATCTTCTGCTCTTCTAGCGAGAGGAAGAGCTCATCTCTTACCCTGGAGAATATCTTTCCATGCAGCTGTAAATAATCTTCAGGATCTTTCCAATGGAATATGTTGGTCATGTCTCCTTGGAAACGGAAGTTGGTTATGCCCGCTGCGTTAACCTTCTGAGAGAAATCCTTATAGAAACGACTGTCTTTTCTTAGGTATTTATTGAAGAAACAGTCTGACATGCCGAAGATAAGGGGACTGATAACGCCTAAAGATTTTGAAGCGTCAATATATATCATTTTTTTACCTCAGCCCATTTATGTTTAATCTTTTTGTAGCCTAGGATTAAAAATTTTCTGTTCATTCCGTTTCAATTTCGGATCGACATAATGAAGAAACTGGAGCTAAGAATATATTTTGGATGCTATGTTCGACTCTAAAATTTTCCTATTATTCGTTATGTCGATGAGAAAGATAGTTGTCGATTTATTACCATAATTGTTTATGTATTCTGGCCTATAAAGATCGGTTATCAAGCTTCTAGAAGAAATGGAAAGAGTCCGAGCTGAACTTCAGAGAGAAAGATTTGAAAGAAAAAACCCTGTAAGGCTTGAGTTTCTATTGCTGGCTTTGGGTCGGTTTGTTGGGAATCGCCTTTCATGAGTGTTATTCTTTTCGATGCGTTATTTACCAGTAAATTCTTGCTCAAATCCCGGCCGGAGCACCAATTACTAATTAACATAAGTTAGGCTAGTCTCATGCCAAACTGGAATATGTGAAGATTTCAGGCTCGTATGTCTTAAAACCGGAAAAAGAGTTATCTGTAGGCTTTTTCTCTTGGTCCGATGAAGTGAACCAGTATTCTTTTTTCATTCCAGTTCACTTCGTGGATTATTTTTGGTTATGATGGCGATTTCCCGTAGAAAATAAGAGTTTAAAGTCTTAAATCCAGATGGGCATTCTAATTTTATAAAAGAGAGACATCGACGGTGAGGCGGAAATCATGGGTCTAGATGTAATCTCCCTAGGCGAGATGCTCGTCGAAGTGATGAGAAGAGACTTGGATGTCCCCCACGGTGTCCCAGGCGTATATTTAGGACCTTACCCTAGCGGTGCACCGGCTATCTTCATAGATGCAGCTGCGAATCTGGGTCTCAACTCTGGTTTTATAGGCGTTGTAGGTGATGATGAATTCGGTGAATTGCTGACTAACCGCCTTAATAGGGATGGTGTTGACATCATACATGTCCGGGTTGCAAGGGGGTACACGACTGGAATAGCCTTTGTCATGTATTTTTCTTCAGGTGAAAGGAGATTCGTATTTCATCTTCGCCATTCAGCGGCTGGGCAGCTCTCTCCGGATGATGTGAAGGAAGAATATATCTCCAAGGCTAGGTTCCTACATGTGATGGGTTCGTCTTTAGCTATAAATGAGTCATGCCGGGAATCATGTTATAAAGCAGTGGAGATTGCTAAGAATTCCGGCGTCACGATAACCTTCGATCCGAATCTTAGACCTGAACTTTTAGATGTGGAGACTATTCGAGAGATCTGTGAACCTGTTATTAAGGCGAGTCTAGTTGTGCTTCCAAGCAAAGATGAGGCGACGGCGCTGACGGGAGTAGCTGATCCTTCGGAAGCTGGGATGAGAATGCTTAATATGGGGCCGAAGATCACCGTTATAAAGATGGGAAGGAATGGCGCTTTAGCCGTTACTAAAGACGAAACTTTCTTTGAGGCTTCATTCAAGGTGGAAGAGGTCGATCCCACAGGCGCGGGGGACGTGTACGATGCAGCCTTCATTTACGGCTTGATGAAAGGATGGCCCTTGCCGAGAATCATGGAGTTTGCAAGTGCGGCTGGCGCGATAAAGGTGACGAGGTTCGGACCGATGGAAGGGCCGACATCAGCCGAGGAGATCGAGGAGTTTATAGCCAAGACTGAAAAAAGAAAAGTTAAGGGGAATACAACTATTAATTAGAAACAAGCAATGCTCATCAAATAAAGTCGATACTTATCGATGTGATCTTGAGTTCTTTTTAGAAATTCGTCGTCATCGATTATCCATCCTTTCTCTTTGATGATGACCGTTTTTTATTCGCTATAAACAGCAATGGAGATAATTATTCTTCTTCCTTTCACGGATGAGCCCCAAAATCTAGTAGCTGACAATTGTTAAGTAGATTTGCTTTGTCAAGATAAGCAAAAGTCTTAGCCGAGTGTTGAATAGTTTAGACTGATGCCTCATCGAATTTCCTTTCAAAAATTATGGAAGATGAAGTTAAGTTACGCTAAACGTGTCGACGGAAATGACGTTATGTTTTCATAAAAACGCAGCAGGGCAAACGTCAAATAAGAAAAGGACGAAATAACCTTTTACGTTTGTAATGAGAAAAGCATGAGAATAATAAAAGTGCAAATACTTATTAGCATCCGTGCGGCATCTATAGGGGAAAATCCTATTTAAACTGTAAATACTAGAAACATATCAGTCTGGACGGTGAAAAGAAATTCCGTTAGAGATCACGATTTTAGGCAGCGCTAGAGAAGTTGGAAGAGCAGCCATATATGTTAAAACTGAGAACGCCCGAATCCTCTTAGATTACGGCGTCATGCTGAATCATACCCCAGGGTTCCCCATGCATGTCCCACCGAAAGAGGTCGATGCGATAATCGTTACGCATAGCCACCTTGATCATTCAGGGGCCGTTCCCATCTTTCACATAGGCGGACGGAAACCCGTTTATGGAACCCGTCTGACCTTTAATCTGGCTAATGTACTCATCAAGGACCTCATTCATCTCTCCGGGTATTATCTCCCATTCGAGTATCTTGAGCTCCGTTCAATGATGAGAAGCCGTAAAGACATCAACTATAGAGAAGAAACAGCCATTGGAGACATAAAAATCGAGCT